>Ga0325402_1005898_pt1 | contig 11519 bp, 10 predicted proteins | sample PopdelMetagenome_22_FD_207212 | JGI IMG/M metagenome (GOLD analysis project Ga0325402, IMG submission 207212) | Populus deltoides microbial communities from Bellville, Georgia, United States - Xylem-PdKOR-R3 | ecosystem: Host-associated > Plants > Phyllosphere > Stem > Wood/Secondary xylem...
ATATCTGCCACCATCTCGGTTCTTTTTACTGGAATAAGTAGTTATGGCATTTTAATAGTATCACACTGCCTTGCACTTTACCATTCTCCACTCAGTATAGTACTGATTAAGTTTTCAGTTTTCTTTGCTTGACATTGTTATGGTTATGGTAACATTGTAATCTGCATCTACTTGTCCAAAGACTGCAAATGGATCGAAGTATCCCTTTTCTTTCTGTTTGTTTGGACTTATTTTAGAACTGCATACGCAGCATACCTTTCTGAAAGCTGTTAGGAAGCTAAAGATTGCTATAGCAAACACCCATTGAAGTATCCCTTTTCTTTTTGCTTATTTGCTAACCTCCATGTTCAGCAATGTTATGGCTATGCTTTTGGCATTTGGCTTGGACTGAGTTCAGTCCAACAGTGTGAAAGTAATAGTATTCTGCATGGGTTTTTCCTGAATCAAAGCATGGCAAGCAAGAGTTGACCAACTGTGTCATCTGTCTTTCTCTGCATTACTTGTATTCATTTCATTTTGAGATGTTTGGTGCCTCAGCTGGTAATGCTGACTACAACAGCATGCCAAATGATGGCATGGAAGGGGAAGCTTTGATCAGTCTTCAAGTTATGACCGGAGAGGTGCTAATGTTATGTTTATTCTTCCTTGTGTAGGTTCAGAAACAAGAGGATGAGAGAAGGGAAGAGGAACATAAACAAATGCCAGAGGATCTTAGCCAAGTTCCCAAAAAGAGGCAAATATAATTGCAGGCCTTGTGCTGCTTCTCATAATTTTTCACATTGTTTGATGCTTGAATTCACATGAGAGATGCATTTTTCTCTTTTTGAATGTCTTGCAGGTTCCATTTTTCAAGATCGCCTGAGAAATCTATAAGGAGTGGCTCATCTGTTATTCTTATAAAAACTATACCTACGAGCAACAAAAGTGGGAAGAATATTACGAAGAATCGTCTCAAGGACAATCAAAGAAAGAACAAGACTTGATGGATTTGTTCTAAACTCCAGAATTGATAGCTGCAAGTTGTCTGCAAGACCAAACCCTTTACATTTGTCTACAACGCCTCCTGCTGCTGAAGCTCTTGGATCTGAAATGGTTTCATTTGTCACACTCCCCCCTGAAAGAGGTAACAGAATTTGGGGTTTGAAACTCAAGCTCACAATTACCTCAAACCCTGATTCTAACCCCTGATTGATTGGACATGGAGCGAAATCATTATTATTTGTATCTCTAGTATTTATAACATCCTTCAGTAACATTAAATATTTCGTTACAGGAAACTACAGTGTATTATTCCATCTTTTCATCAATGTGAACCTGTTCCAAATTCCCCAGTTCAACTTAGAGCAGTGTGTGAATTTTACCAATGATTAGGTTTCTCATGCTCATGACCACCAATACTTGAAACCTAACTGCATGCAACTATGTGCTTATACCCAATTCACCAGAGTAGTAGTAGAGGCAAACTTAGAGCAGTGAAGCTGAAGCCACTGTCAAAACCTTCAACTTCCACGGCCACAAGCTCGTCCAAAGGGAACATTTGAACGAAGACAACCATGCTTGCAACAGCAAACCCATTATTTTCTTCTTCAAGTTCTTCCTTTCTATTGCAAACAACAAACACATCACCAACAAAGCTTCAATCTTTAGCTACTCCATTTGCAACTCTCTCGACCCATAAAAAGCCAACTCTAGTAAATTTATCTAAAGCATCAAGATTCTTAGGCCCTGTGGGTTTTTCACTCACTAAACACCTTCTAGTCCAGTACAGCTGCCTCGACTTGCCTGCCGTTTTGCGGATTGAAGTTGGTGAGCTGTTTTCATTCTCAGAGACCTTTTGTCAAACATGCTGTGCATATTATGTTCAGATACACATTTGGAGTACTGGGTTTTAATGAGAAAGAAAATGGGTTACTGTTAAGCAGATCCCAGGTCTAAAGTTTGCATCTTTTGATTCTATACGAGACCATGTTTCACGTTTAGATTAGCCGTTGAACTATATCGCTTAATTGTGAAGTGGCCGGATGTGTTTAATAGCTGATGAAATTGATCCGTTGATATATTTTGTGCATAATGAATTAGAAGGAAAGGTCGAGCCAGCGTAGCTTAGGCTCCTTTTGATTGCCACTGTGCCAAGGTTCTTGGCTGGTTTTGATGAAAAGGCTAAGCTGTTGATTGATCGTGGAATTACTCAAGAAAACAATGTGAATTTGTCCAAGGCTTTGTTCCTTTAGTCTATTGAAGAAATTGATAGGATGGCTACATTCTTGAGCCGGTTTGGTGGGATTGACATAATTTGTTAGGCGGTCATTGTTTCTGAATTTTGATTTGGATACCCAGTTGATTCCTATAGTAGATTTGCCCAGGGAGAACAGCGGTGGGGACGGGGATGCTGCAGGGATTGTGTTGCGTAAACTCCCTGCCATTCTAACTTACAGCGTGAAGCATACAGCAGGTCATGTTGAGGTCTTGAGATCTTTTGCTGGCCGTACTTATCCACAAATACTCAAAATTTTAAGTTACAGTATGGCTACAAATGTGCAGGTTGCTGCCTTCATTTATGTTTGCAAGAAAGAAATAAAAATATGAGGCACAACCTTTATTGAAATTGTATTGCAATAAAAAAAATAAAAATAAAACTGTAGTTATGAGCATTTCAAGAATCAGAAAGGTAAGGACTTGCATAACTTACTTGAAGATACCGACTGCATTGTTTAGCTTCTTCTTGTTGCATTTCTACTAGCTTTCTTCTTTCTTCTTCTTGCCTTTAGATTCCATTGATCCTCAACCATTTTTAGAAACCATGCAGGTCTTCTTGTTCTAAACACAACATGTCCCATGATGACTCCAAACATAAACCCACATCCATACCCCATTGCAACAGCTTTCCATCCAAATCCATCTCCAAACAATGTTGAATCATCTACTTCAATAAAAGTTTGATGGCCGCAATGGTGGTGCCTCACCACTGTTGCATTCTTTTGGCGTTGGAAATCCATATAAACCCAGGTTTTCTTCAAATGAGCTATGATCAGACGTGTTGAACTACTTTCCACAAGGTATGGGTCTCTCATGATAGTATGTAAAACATTTAAAGACTTCAAGAAATGTTAGATTTGTCAACTGCACAAGAACTTGAAGACAGATCTAATGACTGTTCAAAATTAAATCCTAATGATGATTAAATATGATCTGTAAGGAAATTGTAAGAAAGGTTAAGTTGTTGAAGTCCTTTAAGCTTTCCAACTAGCTTTGAAATCTTATTGTTGGAACTGTTATTTGATAAATCAAATATTATGAGGATACTTTGGTTTGTGAGTGATTTTTATGGAATAGATGTAGCTAGAGTAATTTTTTGATGTTTTGTAAATTATATTTTAATCAACACCCATCATTGCTTCAAAATTATTGAAAAAACCCACTTGAACCCCGTTTGTTTGCTGGAAAGTAGTTTTCTTTTGGAAAGTGAATTCCGGGAAAGTGAATTCCAGAAAAGTGAATTATTTTCCGATGTTTGGTAGTATAATGGAAAATAAGTTGGAAAACAATTTCCAGTGTTTGGTTATGTCATGAAAAATGAGCTGGAAAATAACTTATTAATATTTTATTTTCTCAAGTTTATTAAAATAATGAGGAACAAATCTTACAAATTAAAAAGTTGAATGAGAATGAAATTGAAAAAAAAATATAATTTCATAAATTATCTCAAATAAAATAAATAATAATCAAAATAATAGAAATTAAATCTAAAAAATAAAAAAAATAAAAGAAGAAGAAATTAAATTAATAATAATTAACATTTCATAAATTATTTTAAATAAAATAAGTAACAATCAAAAGAATAAGGACCAAATTTGATAGATAAAAAATTTCAATAAAAAAATAATAAGGGAAAAACAAATAACAATTATAAAAATGAGGACCAAAGTTAATATAAAACTTAAATTTTAAGAGATGAAATTGAAAAATAAATATTTAAAATAAAATATATATAGCAATCAAAAGTTTGAGGATCAAATTTGATATAATCAGCAAATAATATGATATTTCTAAATTTTTCACAACTTTTAAAAAGTGTTTTCCGCTCAAATTTTTCAGGAAAATACTTTTTTGGAAACTAAGCCAAATTTTTCTTTGACTAGAAAGTGTTTTCCATTGACCAACTTTCCTAAAGATAAACAAACACAGGAAAGTTTGGAAAGTAGTTTTTCGGAAACCACTTTTCAAAAAAACAAACATAGCCTTAAATTATTTTTGGTGATCTCAAAAATCTGTAATTTGATGAAAGAATTATAAGTAATCGGACCCTTCACAAAACCCTGAAGTTTATTGGATTTTAGAACAAGAACTTGCATCTCTAAAACGTTTCTAGGAAATAGAAAATGTATCCTCAATTTTATTGTTGTCAAGATCAAGAACTTTCTATATTGTGCAGTTGATGAAAAACAATGGAATTTCCCCTTGAAATTAATTGTCATTGAGGTAGAAATATCCCAAGCGATTCCCCTCTAAAAATGTTGAAGAGATAGTGCTTTAAAGGTTGTTCATGCCTTGATGAAAAACTGAGAGGTTGTTGCTGAAGGTGCATAGACATTGTGGACTACAACCACTCAAGCTGCGTCTCTAAAACAGTAATTTCATACCATTTTATTCAATCTAAGAACTGTGTTTAAATTTTCTTTTTCTTGAGTCGTAGATATGTTTTGGAGCTCAAAATCTTAAATATGAGATTATGTATCCGTTCTTATGAATATATCATCAACTTTTCTCATTTAAGCAATGCTCATGTATATAAATCTCATCACATTTATGATCGACGTCCACAAATTGTGTGACCATCGAGCAAATCAGATATGTCCAATTAGTACGTGAGAAGAAAAATCTGCGAGGAAATTTTTTTCAAACCAATTAAGTGAAATAAAAAACTGATCAAGAAAGTCTTCTTCACCTTCTTATGTCCACTTCAATCCAATCCCATCTACAGTTGCACACCAAGAATTAAGTAACCAATAAATTCAGCTGTACACCAGTCAACGTGTTCTTGCAGTAACATTGCTGAACCACTACCAGAATCGAAGCAGCTTACTAATGGAAATTGGAGTTCCAAGGTTCTTGCACTCAAGATTCCCAAGTTGCTGTTGGATTGTTAGTCCTAAAAGATCTTTCGTTTTCACCGTCAACAAGAAAAACCAATCTTCGTTCGGCGTGTCCTTTTCCTCCTTCACCTCCAAGTCATCGGAACTTAAATATATTGTCCAGCAAGTCGTGCTGAACATGGAACTGAAGGTTGAATTATTCAATTGCAAATATTTCCACACAAGTAGGTCCCTTAGTTGATGACTAAACAAGAGTGAGTGTTGGAAACCCGGAAATATTAATTTCCAAAGTTGACATTTTTGTTGGGAGGAGATAATATCCACCACATTTGCAGCAAGTCTACGTGCTAATAAATACAGTTTGTGCTCTAACTAGAACTTCCTTTGTAGCTCGTCTGATGGTGATGGGAACTGTTCTTGAGAACATCCACCCCTCTATCTTGTTGGCTTATAATCTTAATACTAATTAGATCTTCCTTTGCATGCACTGATAAATTATTACTGTTATTCTTAACAAGAAGAAGGGACTGCTTAGTTGACGGGTTATACAATTTATGTGTTTCTCGGAAAAAAGAAGCATTTTATAGTTTAAAGAATAGGAACGCATTGGGCATTAGAGGCTGGTAATTCACGCAACTGCAGACATTACAAATAAAAAACATTGCAAAATCGATTCATTTAAATATGAAACTTCCCAGGAAAAGGCATTGGTTTTTTTATATAGAAGAAACATCTAGGTAATGAAACGATTAGCTGGTTAAAGTAAACAGAACTTACAGTGGAAAAAAACAGACGGTGCTCAAAAGTTGCAGTAGATTCCATGGAGCATAAGATCAGAAGAAAAAGGTCGTTGATGGAAGAAATAGAATCTTAGAAGCAGGCATTCTCCCTAAAATGATGAAGCCCACCTCGTTATATTTGGTAGTTGATGCGAACCAAGATCTAGATAGTGCCCAACTCTCAAGGTTTTCCTGAATGCGTGAGATTTGTTCTTGAGTTTCAACTTTGACCATCCATTGCAGTCAATCTCTGAATCCAGAGAATCTTCAGAGCACTCATATTCCAACTCTCTTTTCAGAGGCTTGCAAGTTCTATTAGCTGATGCTGATTATTTCAACAAAGCTGTGACTCAGACACTGCGACACTGCTTGAGAAGCTAGGTTGCAATGTTGCTACTGTTGCATCCAGGTTTGAAAGCCTTAGTGCTCTCGGTCAAACTGCATCTTCTTTCCAAATACTTCTTTTTGAATATTCAGAAGCCTGAGATGGATGGATATGAAGTCGCAATGAGAATCTGGAAGTTAAGAAGTCGTGTTTTGCCATTGATCATTGTCATGATAGCAACTTATGATGATGATGTGTCGGACTAATGCTTGCAGATTGGAATCAATATCATTCAGAAACCAGTTGTTCTAAAAGGAATTTCCTATGTGCTTTGAAGAGTCCTGGCAAACAAGTTGTTTGATGAACAATATGTCAAAAAACTGTTGTAGCTTCGACTTTTTCAGAGCAGTCTGGGGGTCGCAAATGAATAACCGGACATCATTTAACCTCTCAAACCCCTACCAATCTTCTAGCGTAGAGATATTTACATATACAGCATTTACAGTCACAATGAATCGATGATCTACAAATTTAGATTGCCATTTTCTTGATTGACAGAGCTTTATCTTCCTCACAGCTACGAGTAGCTTAACCTATTGGACGTCTTTTCTATAACACTCTCAAGAAAACATGACGGCATGCAGCTTGATCACCAAGCAAACATACAATGGCCAAGAACAAAGAAGGGAAAGTTCAGCAGAGTCAGGAGCTGAACTACCACCCCCTTTGTGGGAAATCGGTTTCCTGTCCCCCTTGAATGGCTGTGTAGATAGATCTGATATACTCGGTATTCTTGAAACACTACCCCTCCCTTTCTTGGCATTTGGTCCCAACACCTCTATCATGTATTTCCAACCATCAATAGGTCTTCTCCTGCTAAATATGCGATCCTTGATAAAACCAGCTATCTGCAAGCAGTCACAGAAAAAATTGCTAGTTTAGCAGAAAGGAGATGATGACTAGGCTGAATAGTAGATTCATTGCTAAGACTAGCCTAAGAAAAAAAAAAAAACATAATGGCATGACAACATCAATTCACCAGAAATTTGCTGTATGCTATTCGATGATCAAATTCTTGGAAGAGAGTATCTTCCTCCCTCTGTGACATTTCCCATATATCTCCATCTTGTGCTTTCGTTGGTGTTTCCCAACCATCAGGCTTGCTTTTAAATTCGTAAGAGCTTGGGATCTTTGTGTTGTCCAGGTCATTAATGGCAGAGTCAAAATTACGTGATAAGATATCTATTAGAATTGGTAAGTTAGACAAAAGGAATCTATGTTATATTCCAAACTTGCCAGTAATCCTGCACAAGCTTAAAAGATCCTGGAATTCAATAGGGCTAAAAAGGACAACAAATTTATTCTCTAATTTTCTAAACTTCATATAGGACCTATAACATGAGACTACCTTAATAATCTAGCAGAAAACATTTTATCACACTTACTACAAACAAAATGCACCGAAATTCTTAGTCCATTCAAATTCAAAACAGCTTTTAGGGAGCAGTGTTGGATTCTTGAATGGGAAGGAAACATAGCTTTATTACTTCATGGTCATGTAAGTGATTTTGTTCTCGATTTTTATTTTTTGTTCTCTATCCCTGTGGATGAAGACAATTTCACATCCTTTTCCTATGGAGCTCTGTTCTGAACCATCAGATCCTCCGGCAGCAACGCTGTTTCTCATGCATCATTCCATTCATCCTCTTTTTCGGTAGAAAATGATTGAAAAATCGGCCTCCTCCATTTATTCTCCAGAACCAACCCATAGTCATATTTCAAGTACACTGCAAATACAATCAAAACAAGAAAAATTCCAACTTTCACCAAAGATGTGAACTGGCAACTAAACTACATCACACATAATAGAAATTAAACTATATTCCAACAATTGATCCAATAACATAATAAATCAAAACCCCAACTTCAAAAATCACCAAGCTCTATATGACAGAACTAATTGAGAGAGATGAGTATGCTAGCAAATCAAGAAAAAAGTGAACTCTCAGAGTGTAGATTAATGAGGTTTAAAGATTGATTTAAGTGAACAGTAAAAAATTAAGACCCACCAAATCTGAGAGATGTATAGAGAGAGTTTTTGACCAAACCAAAAAAGCCCATGAACAACTAAAGAAACGAAAGAAAAGAACAAGTGAGAGAAATACCTTCAAAAAAACCCCAACTTGGCGACAATGACTCTATGAGTCGGAGCAATTCAGGTCCAGCTCAAGGAAGCGTTCTGAAGCTACAGTACAAGACAAGAGTTAAAGTATACAGAGAAGAGAAAAATACGAGAAAGCCCAAAAGCTATACAACATTTGAGTGGATAGCTCAAAGTATACAGAGAAGAGAACAATATGAAATAATGACATTGAAAACGCTAAGTAATGTTAATGATAAACTTAATCAGTAAATTGATAATGAGTTCGTTGTTAAAAAGGTTTAGAACTATATAAATGGAAATCTTTCTCTTTTCTAAACAACCAATCACTTGAAAATCTGAGAGGTCTTAGCAGAAAAAGAATGACAAAGAGAGCAGAGAAGGAAGCTAGAGAAACAGAGCAGCAGTGAAAAAGACATGAACAGCTTGAGTGACTTGGCAGATAATAACATGCCGACCATTAGTCAATCTTTATTTTCTTTCTTTTCTTAACCTTTTTTGTTTTTATCATTTTATTTCTACCATCGTCACTATACATCCCTTACAAAAATTAAATAAATAAAAATAATATATATATATATATATATATATATATATATATATATTTGTTTAAATGAATTACATTCCCAATTCTCAATCTTGTTTTTTTTTGTTTTTAATGATACACGAAGAGTTGCATAGTATTATTTTGGATCTTGGCTTATTTAGGTTATTTTTAAAAATATTCATCATAATTTCAATATTACCTTTAAATATAGATATCAAACTTATGGAGATTGTTTTAAAAAAATCTCTAAAACTTTAAAGAGACATGTTGAGGAAACAAATCAAGAGAATATATTTTGAATTGAAATCTAATCAATACAATCATCAATTATGGAGGAAATCAAGTACTACATCAAAGGATAAAACTAATGATTTTAAATAATGAAGAGTATAATTTATTTCCATAATTGTTTGGATGTATTTCTATGTATAATTGTAATTAGTTGATTGTAATGTCACATCATATCAATAAAGTTTCTCATTTTTAATAAAAGAATTAAGAAATTTTATTGATATTTTCTGGAAATTCTAGAAAATCTAATTATAAAGTTGAAGAGGATAAAATCTCAGTCTTGCATTGTGAAAATTAAAATTTAGTCACTACGCTTTAGAAAATTAAGATTTAACCCCTGAATTTTTTTTTTGACATTATGGATGGAATGATTGTGAAGTTAAGGATAAAAAATCATACTTTTTTTCATTTAATTATGATACTTTTAGTTTATTCCTTGAATATTGTACAATTATGATTTGACCTTTGAATTTTTAAGGAAATTACAAATTGGTCCCTACTGGTAAAAGACAATTTCTAAGTTAGGTCCTAACAAGAAATTAAGGTTTATTGATGTTTTTTTTTATCTAGTTTTATTTGATTTCATTTGAATTTGGTGTTAATTCTATAGAATACCATAAAGTGAGAATTCAATATATTATAGTGAGTAATAAATATGAGATATATATATTTAAGAATTTTTATGAAATGTGTTTTTGCATCCGAGTGTAACCATATGAAATCTGTTATATGATTATGAGTAATTGATATAGTTGCATCTTTAGAAGTATTTATGTGATATGTATGTTTGTATGTGAAGTGAGTAATTATTATGAAATACATGTGTTTATAAAGTATGAAATATGTACCTTGATATCACCACTATAAATTTTTTTTTTCAGATGCAATATTTTGTCAGTATAAAAGCTTTGTTTTTGTTGGTAAAAAATTATCACTGATAGATATACCGACTAAAACATTTCATCAGCTAGTGTCGCATCAAGGATTTCGATCCGTCGGTAATTACATCGATGACTTCAACTCCGATAAATAGGCAAACAAAATGTTAGTATCGATGATAAAATTAGTTGACGACCAATATCTGTCAGTCTATCTATCAATAATATTTATAAAGGTTTATTAGACCCTTTTAAAAGTTCAAAAAACCTAATTGCATCTTCATTTGGTTCTTCATCTAAAGGGATGCTATGCGAATCTTCACCTGAATAAACATGATTTATTCATATTTCATTCATCACCATACTCATATAATGATTACTATTATTATCTACAACTTCATATAAGTTGATAAAACTAGATATTGAGCTAATAATCTTTTCTAACGTAGTCTCGTAAATAACATAGAGTCTTTCATGTAAAACTAACACAAGTATTTCTTAATGAATTTTTTTTAGAAGATGCATTGTCACAACATTTAATTGGTGAAACCTTTTGTTTTACACTTTTCACATGAACATTTAATTCCATCTCCATTAATGTTCCCTATACAACCCTTAAGGTGAATTTTGATATATCCAAGAACGATCGTTCATTATTTAGAAAACTTATATAAAATATCGATAACAATATTTATTAATAATGTAACAATCAATTAAAAAATGAACTTCGATAATTAATAATGAATTCACAATCTAATAATCAATTATTATTTTTGTATAAAAATTTAATGATGCATAAAAATATTCACTAAATAAACCCAATCAACAATAGTTAATCAGTACTCAAATAATTATTTATCATTTGCTCAATTCAAACTTATTCAATTTAGATCAATACCATTTAATTGTTATCAATTCCGTAAAAAAATCATTTTTCCAAGATTTTTAACATAACAATAAAATTGATATAATGTGATTGTTAACCATTAAATAACACATCTTTCCTTTTTGTATAACACACCTAAATTACAAAATCAAAATTAATTTTATCAAATTATAAACAAATTCATTTTTTTCCAAATCATAAACAAACCCTAACAAACAATTCAAACTTTTATTATCTACATTGTAAATTATATATTTGGTGGGACTAGCCATCACACATTTTTTAAATGTTATAGTAGTTAGGTGAACTGTTGTACCTGTAAAAGGATGTGAAGGGGTATGCATTAATATGAAAATTTCTAAAACAATCATCATCATATGTGTTTGATAATGTTATTCTGACATTTATTTATTTTGATTACTCACTAATTCGTCATGAAAACTCATTCATTTCTGTAAATATTTTTATTTCAAGAATATATCAATTATGGATGATGGAATTATTATTTGGATAATTCATGTTTAACACGGCCATGAAGGTTTTTGGTGGGAATCCTTCC
>Ga0325402_1005901_pt1 | contig 11515 bp, 8 predicted proteins | sample PopdelMetagenome_22_FD_207212 | JGI IMG/M metagenome (GOLD analysis project Ga0325402, IMG submission 207212) | Populus deltoides microbial communities from Bellville, Georgia, United States - Xylem-PdKOR-R3 | ecosystem: Host-associated > Plants > Phyllosphere > Stem > Wood/Secondary xylem...
AAAAAAAAGTATAGAAATATTCCAATAAAAATTCTAATATTCTACTCAAATCAATCTAAAATAAAATAAACACTAACATATCAAAGGTATATGGAATTGTTTCAATTTCAAAATTGGCCCAGCAAAGATTCGGGCAAAAACGAAGAAAAGATTAATAACATACTTTACCAGGAACAAAAATATCTTGGTGAGGGTTGATGCCAAGTGGAGAAAAAAACATTATTGAGTTGCAAATGGATGGTTTTTGGAAGGAAAGACATAAACCCATCGTGGGAGTAATGAGTGAAAGACAGAAGCAGGAGATTAATCTGCTCAAAAGTTCCATCAATCTTTCCGCCGTGTTCTTGATACAGGACCTTGTTGTGTGGAAAAATATTTCTATGTTTTATATAATTTTAGATTGTTTTAATATTAATATAAAAAATAATATTTTTTTAAATAAAAAAATTTTAGAAAACAACTTTTGCGAAATACAACCGTAGAGCAGGTAAAAATATAGCATATCCTGGTTTTGCCTTTTCTCTGTGTCTCCGCATCTCTTGATCGTTTCTGTCAGTAAATTTGATTTAGATGATATATACACTATACATCCTAGTGGTACACTACACCTCCTAGTGGCCAGCGAATGCGAATGTTTCCTTTCCTTTCCTTTATTGCTTGTTGGTCGGAAAAAAAAAAAAAAACATGTAGTGGTAGCGGTAAAGGAAGAAGAAGTTGATTGCTAGTCTAGAATCCAAGAGACTCCGTTTGAACCAAACAGTAATACTTCTCCCTCGGTACCATCCTTGTAAAAGATTACAAAAAGAGAAACTTTTCTTTTCTTCTCCTTTTCTTGGCTTTATTTTAGAGCATAGCATTGATAAAGGGTGGGGAGCGTCAAAGGCAGAGACACACACGCACTCACATAAACAAATTCAGTGATCACAGGAGAGAGTAAAGAATGCAAGCCACAAACAAGTGGAAGAAGAATGCTTGTGGAAATCATGAAGAAGAATCGAAGAAGAAGGAGAGACACATAGTCACATGGACTCAACTGGTAATTAATCAATTTCTTCCTTCCTTCCTTGTTTATTGGAATTGCAGTATCTGATTGATTTATTGGAGTACAGGAAGATGATATACTTCGGCAGCAGATCAGCCTTAATGGGACTGAAAAGTGAGAACAACCAAATTGATGTTTTTCTTTTAATTGCTCTTCAATGGTTTAAATAATTTGAGGGGTTTTGTGTGTTGCTGCAGTTGGGCTATCATTGCTTCTAAATTCAAGGATAAAACCACAAGACAATGCAGAAGAAGGTTAGTGGGTTATTGCAGCATATATATGTATATACATCATCGCTCTGGTTATCCTCTCTCCTCTACTCTGGGCCTTAATAAGCTATCAATTACTTCAGATGGTACACGTATCTGAACTCTGATTTCAAGAAAGGCGGATGGTCACCAGATGAAGACATGCTCTTGTGCGAGGTACTCTGATTTTGCTCTCTATAGCATGCTATATAACCCTGTCCTGTCCTGTCTTTTTTCTTCAAATGTTTTTAAGGGGAAAAAGGTTGCTTCAATTTGCAAAGTCAAAACTATGGTTTGATTTTTCTGCTTCATCATTGATTGTTCTTTTCCCTAGTTAAACATGTTAAGTTGTCCTGTTTGGTCATCACTACATCTGATAACTTGAGTTGGTCTGCAGGCACAAAAAATATTTGGAAACAGATGGACAGAAATTGCAAAGGTTGTTTCAGGCAGGTATACAATGTTTTTGCATGCTCCTCTTCTCAAATTATTCACATATTTTTGCGTGGTTTAATGCTTATAATATCCTTATTTAAAAAATATGCTACTTCTGCAGAACGGATAATGCTGTTAAGAACCGTTTCTCCACGTTGTGCAAGAAGAGAGCAAAATACGAGGCTTTAGCAAAAGAGAACAGAAGCACACATATCAACTTAAATAACAAAAGAATCATGTTACATCATGGGTTAAACGGAGACGGAGCACCAGAAAGTGATCCTTCAATTAAGAAGATAAGGTACAGTGCAGTTTTGGTATCAGTAGACAATAGTATCTGGAAAAGTAATTAGCATAGTAAACCTCATGTTTGTTCAAATGCAGGAAGTCCCACATCCCTGGTCTTGCAGGAAATTGCAACTTTGGAGACAGATCACACCCACAATGTGGAAATCAGCAACCTAGACCTCCATTTGCTGTGTTGGCCCAAAACCTTCACAATGTTAACGTGGCTTCCCAACATCATGTCAGCGGTGTCAAGGAGGTCTCCATTGATGGTAAAACACCTAAAACAAAGACTTTCCAATTAGGACGTGGTTATTTTTTATTTCTTTGTTTTTTTTGGTTAAATCCGGACCCGAGAGACTTACACCCTGCATAAACAGGGTAGAGATACCCTGCTTCATCCTGCTGAAGCAAGGAAAGAAGACCCAGGGATTGAGGCAAATATCGAATCCCAATATCAATATCAAAGCCTCCATTAGCATGCCAATCCACCTACCGATTTCCTTCTTTATATGCATGACTAATCCTGATGCTCCAATCCCTTTGCTGAAGTCGAAAAAATTCCTGAACAAGAGGATCAGTCGCCAAACTGCTACCTTTTTAGTTTAATACATTGAATACTACCTCTGAATCAACTTCCACTTCCACATTCTTATACCCCTTTGGCCATGTAAGGTCTAGCTCAAGCCCCATTCAAACTACCACAATTCAGCTTTCAACTCATTAGTTTTTTTTCCAGCTTTACAAAAACTGAGGAACGCTACAGGGGCTTTATGACAGACAATCAATAACATGCATAATCTATCATCTCTATCAATTTAGTTGGTGATGATTGTTGATCATTCTCTGTGATAAATCTTTAATGTTCATTAATCTCTTTCCTTGCTATTCATTTAGCAGTTCAAAACAGTATGATTCAGAGAACATTTCTCAAAAAGGATGATCCAAAGATAACTGCTCTAATGCAACAAGCAGAGCTTCTCAGCTCACTTGCACTGAAAGTTAGTGAAGAAAATACAGACCAGCGTCTGGAAAATGCTTGGAAGGTGAGCTTTTGTTGTTAACATCTAAATATCTGATGCACTTGACCACTTGTGTAGGTGCAGTTTATCAATTTGACCTTCAGCGCTATAGAGATAAGCATAATTATAATGTCAAACTGGTTTTTACCCAAGATCAATCAACTTCCATGTTTCACCACGTACATGCTGTAACGTGGAAAGTTGAACTGATTATGTTGATCTCACAGACTCAGTACAACAGTGCCCCCAAGTATATTCCTCCTTGACTCTTATTATGCACACAGATTTTGCTTCTGTCCTCATATGTTTATAAAACATGACATTCAGGTTCTCCAAGATTTCCTGAATCGGAGCAAAGAAAATGTACATGGACAAAAAATCTGTGACATTGATTTTAAACTTGATGATTTTAAAGACCTGATAGAGGATCTAAGGAGTAGTAATGATGGAAGTCGACCATCTTGGAGGTAATAGAAACAGGGGTTTTAATATTTGGGATTAAGCATGATTACTCATCATACAGTGTCTAATTTATGGTTAAAATGCTGTAGGCAACCTGGTTTATACGAGGAGTCTCCAGCCAGTTCTGAATACAGTACAGGATCAACTCTATTGCCATACCCAGCCCCTGACAAAACAGAACAAACTCAAGCTGAGATTGGTGCACTGCATAAGGATATTGAAATTGAAATGCAAATGGTTCGTATTGATGAAGAAAATTTTGTGGGTGCATGTGGTAAAGAAATTATTTCCAGTGCAGATATAACCCAAGGTAATGAATTTTTCATGTCTGATAGGGTTGGTCAAATGTACTTATGTTTCTTGTCACGTGGAGATTAGGATGCATTAAAACTACATCTGCTAATGAATTTAAATCTACTGCAGTGGAGATGTTTCCATCCTGTGATGAGCAAACAAAAAACGACATAGTTGTTTCTGCCTCATCGAGTACAGAGTTCAGTTCCCCTCTTCAAGTTACCCCACTTTTCAGATCCTTAGCAGCAGGAATTCCCAGCCCAAAATTTTCAGAGAGTGTAAGTCAACTTTGGCCATCAATTCTACTGACTATTAATCCATTAGTTCTGATTAAGTGGTGTTAGTTTGTGAACCTATCCCTTGTTGCTGTTAGTACTAGGAGGAACTGTCTCTCTAAAGATTAAGCCTCTAGTTTCATATGGCTTGCAGGGTTAGAGCTTACCACTAGGCAAAAGCATTAAAACTATAATGATTATGAATAGTTGCAGCCGATTTAGTTGTAGAAGTAGTACAACTTGAGTCTACATTACCACTGATTTTAGTGGTGATAGTAACAAGTATTGGAGGATTAGTGATTATCAAATCACCAGCAGCAAAAGTACTTGATTTCTTCTTTCTTCTTTTCCTTTTATGAAGACTCCTATAAAGCTAATAATATAAAAACTAAAAGGGGCCTAAGAATGTTACTAATAATTCATACTATTGTAGGACACTGAGTTTGCTGTCGTAGTTCAAGCATTAGTGTTAGCAGTAAGGGTGATAGCACTTTGTGTGTTAGCTAATTATCGATCACTAATTGGACTTTTATGTGATGGTAATCAAGCCATTATCATGAATTCAAAGCTAGGTGTCCACTGTCAAGACAGTAAGCTAGTAGGAGATGGTGTTCCTATGGATCTGCTGATCATGAATTAAATCACTAGGACTATTTGATAACTCATAATGGTGCAGATGACAGACATAGCAGTAGTAGCTATTGCGTATATAACTATTCCAGTAGAAATTCATGAATTCGATTTATCCCATAACCTAGATACATTCTTCGACATTAATACTACTAAACTCAACCTTTTGAAATTGTCAAATTCAACCCAAAGCCAAAGTTTTGAATGCGTAAGCAAAATTTATTCTACAAAAACTTTTGTAAGCTTCCACAAACTTGCGCCGCAAATAAGGTTAAACTGTTACCAAAAGCATTTTTAAATACTTTTTGTTGATGAAATAAAAGGAGAAACATGCTTTAGATCTATATAATGCAAGCCTCTTACCCCAGTAATATCACACTTCCAAGACTTATGCACACTACATATCAAATCTGCATGTATATTGATTAGGATTGCGAACATCCATGCCTGACACATTCTGTGTTCCTTTCAAGGAACTTCCTTGCACGATGTTGGTTCTACTGGTAGGCATCACCCAATTTATACGATTCTGTTGTCCTTTTTGTTTGTTTCCCTTATAAATTTAGCTTTCACTGTTAATCGAAAAGAAATCAAACATCATCATATCCTCATAGGGCAAGTTTGTGACCTTCCTTGTAAGAGGTAGAACAGTAAACCTAAAGGTTTACTAGACAATCAGATGAGTAATTATATTTGAACCGCTCTGAATTTTCCTGTTTAATTCTCATTTTTCATAACTGCTATCTGAGCAATCTATTTACTAGAATAGCCTTGTCAAATTCCATACACTAGGAAGCTCAACCAGATCTTTTGTTTAAGATGCTGCCTAGAAAACGCTTTGATTGGATCATTACCCACTGATGTAAAAGGTTAAATGTACTCTTATGTGAAGCGTATTTCCTCCGGCCAGTCAATCTAGGTTGATCGTTCTGCATTTGCAAGCATGTTTCGTAGAATGAATGGTCTATGGACAACACTGTAAACAGGATTCCAAGTATGCCCACGTCTTTGCAAAAGTAATCAATGTCACAGCCACTATGATAGCTTAAATCATCCCCATATCTTTAGTATTTAAAGGGCCACTTATAAGAATGATTCATGAGATTGCCGTTCTGCAATCAGCATGGAGACCACATGTAGTTAATTGCCAAAGCAATCATAGATGTCCTCATTAGTTAACTGCGCCGTGCTTTCTTTCTTTCTTTCTTTTATTCTGGTGCAGGTACTAGCATCCTATAAACACATATGTCGTACCTAGATATGGATATTTTTCAAAATTTGATTCGAGGCTAACCATTTTGTTTGGCGATTTTCTTTTCAGGAGAGAAACTTCCTACTAAAAACACTTGGAGTGGAGTCCCCTTGCCCCGGTCCAAGCATCAATCCTTTGCAACCACCACTCTGCAAACGAGCACTTCTGCAGAGTCTATAGAAAACCTCTCTGAACTATCTCGTATAAAGAACACGGCTAGCCCATCATATCTGGTCTTTAATTGCCCTGGACCGTATGGCATTTGTTGAGTTGTGTCTTCTCTTGTTTACCATCAGTTCCTAGGATTGCAGCTACCATGACCTGAAGTTTTATAAAGAGGCATGTTGAGATCTGCATTCCAAGACAGGACCCGGGCTAGAATGTTGCGGTACATTCTAGCATCTTGGACACATCTAACAAAGTGATCCGAGGAAGGTTTTCTTTTGTTTGTCTTGATTTGGTTGCGGGCTTTCTATCTTCTCATCCAGTTTTTGGCCTTTGATCAGCCATCTGTACAGACCCTTTTATGTAAGTCCGTAGACGGAGTGTAATTACATACAGGCAACTCGCCTACATATGATTAAAGAAACAGAGAGAAAAAGAAGGGGGGAAAAGAGAGTAAAGGAGGATTAACCAGCTGATTGGATTCCTATTTGTTGTTTTTGGGTGTGCAAATGGTATATAATAAGTTTTCTGTGTTTCTGTTTTCTAATGTAGTAACTATAACTCGATGTGATTGCAATGAAAATTGTTCTAGTTTTTGTGTGCATATATTTATCATTTTTTTCTATTTTGTCTTCCTTTTGTCAACTCTAACCAAACTCCACTAACAAAAGTGTGACAATTCTGCATCAGAAAGAGGAAAAAACAGCAGAAGCTCGAGAAGGAACGTTTCAGTACTTCTCGATCTTCATAGCTCTTGGGAGCAAGGACAAAACGCAAAGAAAACGCCACCATAGATGAAAGGAGAATTAGGATACCTACGTGACTCGCATCATTGCAGCTTCTTCAGCTCTCTCCATTTCTTCCATGTGCCAGAGATACCTTTCTTCCCTGACAGAAATGCAAGAAAGTAAAGAAGATAAATAAAAGGAAAGGAAATGGAAACGTTCTTACCCACAAAGGATGGAAAAACAACTCGTGTTGTTGCAGTAGCATCAACGAAAGCCTCCAGATCTCCAATGCTCTCTTTCTGAGTTTGTTTCTCTCGTGTTTTGGGGAATAAGGGTCCTGAGGATTCTGTTATTTGGTATGGTGGACTCATAGTGGTGGTGGAGGACATCTGGAAAAGTGCAATGATGAAGAAAGCAAGAGGTACAAGTAAAAATTGTTAAAGAAGGAGAGGGAAGCTCATACAAAATAAAGTGCACTCATTGGCTATATAACTTTCTCGAGGGAAGGTTTAGTTGACTATTTTGACCACTTTGTCCACCTGAATTCAAATGGCGTCATGATCTTCGTATCGAGGGTAAGGAAGGATGCGCAAACCGATTTTTCCCACTCACCCTGCTTAACCCGCGTGGTTCAAGCCCATTCAAGATTAATAGCGACGCTTCGAAGTATGCCGGGGGGAAAAAGCACACAGCACTTCATGGTTTTGTTACAAGAACATTTGTTTTTTTGTTTTTAATTAATATGGGTGTTCAGGTCAACTTGCGCGTATCTCAACTAATTTCACGGGTTTTGAAGTTAACGATCATGTAAGCCTCCAATAGTCCTGAGAGTTTGTGAGACTCGAACCGGTGACCTCTCGGGAGCAATTTTAGAACCTGACTAGTTGAGTTACACCTCTTAAGGTTAACATTTCGTATTTTTTTTCACAGAGAAAGAGAAAGAGAAAGAGAGAGAGAGAGAATGGAAACTTCATTTTCATCACAATCCATGTCAATAGATTTTTTAATAAAAGAAATTATTTGAAATTTTTATTTTAAAAATAAATTTAGTTTGATTATAAAATAAACTTGAATATAATAAAACACATAACTGTCCAGGCCAGTTTGAGAGCATCTCGACTAATTTCATGAGTCCTGAAGTTAACAACCATGTAAGCCTCCAATGGCCCTGAGTGTTTGTGAGATTCGAACCGGTGACCTCTCAAAAATAAATTTAGAACCTAACCAGTTGAGCTATACCTCTCAATATTAACATTTCGTATTTGTTTTTCGCAGAGAGAGAGAGAGAGAATGGGAACTTCATTTTCATCGCAATCCATGTCAATAGATTTTTTAATAAAAGAAATTATTTGAAATTTTTATTTTTAAAAATAAATTTAGTTTGATCATAAAATAGACTTGAATATAATAAAACACATAAATATGATAATAAACAATACAATACCTTTTTAAAAATTCTTATTTGATTACATTTCCAAATCATTTTATAACTTAATTCTTTCGTCAATTTTGTGCTATTTTCTAATTTTCTAATAAAAAATAAGAAAAGTTAAGCAAGATGGAGGTTTTTGATTGGGAAAAGATGTATTTTTGGAATAAAAAAAACTAAGATGAGGATGGTTGATATTGATGGAGGATTATTTAATTGTTTCTAATAATATGATTAGTTAATTAGTTATGATCAACTATAGTTATAAAGGTATTGAATCTATTGGTTGTTTGTTGTAAAGTATTTTTTTTAAAAGATAATTTTTATAAAAGATAAATTCCTGAAAAATAAATTAATTTATAATATTTGACTGTATCATAAAAAATAAATTAGAAAACACTTTTCAATGTGGCTATGCCAGATAAATTGAAAAATAATTTATTAATATTTTAATTTATTTCTTCAAGTTTATTAAGAGAATAAAGAGCAAATATGACAAATAAAAAAGTTGAAGAATGATGAAATTAAAAAAATAATCCAGTTTTATAAATTATTTCAAATAAAATAAATAGCAATATAAAGAAAGAAGATTAAATTTAACAGATAAAAAAGTTGAAAGATGATGAAATTGAAAAAAATATTCTAATTTTATAAATTATTTTAAATAAATAAATAAATAAAAAAGGACACCAAATATGATATATAAAAATTTTCAATTAAAAAACACAAATAACAATAAAATGAATAAGGATTAAAGTTGATATAAAAGAAAAATTAAATCAAATTATAAGGGATAATTTTTTTAAAAAAATCAAAACATAATTCAAAATAAAATATAGAGTAATAAAAAAATTAAGGATGAAATTTAATATAATCAACAAATAATAAAATTTTGTGTAACGTTTAGAAAATATATTTGATTCAAAATTAAAAAAAAAACTTTTTTATAAACTAAACCAAAATGTTTTTACTAGAAAGTAGTTTTTATTTACAAACTTTTATAATAATAAAAAAACATGAAAAAAAATAAAAATAATTTACAAGAATCTACTTTTCATAAAACAATCAATACCTAAGTTGTAATTAACTCTTATGTGCATTCTAGCATTTATTAAATATTAAATGATCATGATTATGTACTTTCGAAGGTTAATCAACTTGCCTACTTGTTATTTTATGGGCTTATACTCAAATAGGTTTCAATATGGCTCTTGCCAGGTAAGCTTAGCCCTGGATAAAACCATGCAAACGTTGTTTTTAGTGATATATTTTTAAAATTAAAATGTTTTTTTTATAATAACACAATTAAAAAAATCAGTGAAAAATCACAATTTATACATGTTAAAATTAAAAAATATGATATTCAAGTTTTTTGTTGTTAAGAAACATGAGATTTCAAATAAATTATAAAACATGTTGCATAAATTGTGATAAAAAGAGAGAAGAAAAAAAAAACTCTGGAAATACACTAAAACTTTAATTACAACATTATCGGTATTATAAAAAAGATCTTGACGTGATAAATTCAGTAACATTATGAAACAGTAACCAAAGTTGATGGCGCTTGTTGCCAAAAGATAACACGTGACTCATGAGGATGATAATTTAACCTAAATCAAATGAATATTAATCTCACCTGAATGAATGATTATTTTTTGAATAATTATTTTATCCGATAGATAATAGATAAGATATATATATATATATATAATATTTTTACTGAATAATAAATATTTATATTGATACCAAAAACTTGACGGATAATTTGAATTATCTAAACTTTTCAGCCAATGAGTAATGAGTGAGGTATGAATACCAATAAATCTGTTTTTAGACCGACTCAGTTGCTTTTTGTAGTAAGTATGACTCACTTCAACCACCATTGGTGACTTTTTTAGTATTGTTAGATTCATTTCATTGAGTTGTTTCTGATTATATATGTAATGATTAGAGCTTTAGTGTTTGTTTGATTTTTTTTTAATTTTTTCTATCTCTTAATTATAATTTGTTTTCCAATCGTGATATGTTCATAATTTTTTTTTAAAATGTGTTATTTTAATGCTTATCTTTTTCTTTTTAAATCATTTTAATAAGCAAAAATAGCTGTTATTAATAATGAAATTTATCGCTTTTTATTATGAAAAAAAAGAAGAAAAAAGAAAAAAGGAAATTGAACATCATGTACTTCATTTTCATAAAAGCTTTACACGACACAACATGCATGTAAAATTCAGTCACCGCATCTGCTGTATATTAATATGATATTTTTAAATAATATAAATAAAGCATTTTTTTTTTAACCATCTTCAATGAAAAAAATTATTTAAAAGGGCAAAATTATTATTTTCACATGCTTAACTCTTCTCTCCAACCTTTTACTTTACTTAGCCAAGGCCGGCAAAGGCAAAAAAGAGCTATGCAACATGAATACCATCCTAAGCTGTGCATTCAAGAATAAAAAGCATTTGTTTTCTTGTCTGCAAAGCCATGTAAATGAGAGGAAGAAAACTAAGAGACGCTGTTACAGAACAAATCAAAACACACAGTGAATATGAAAAGGGATCAATTATCTGTAATAAGTAAGTGGGAATATGGAAAAATCCTTGAAGAAGAAGATCAGCCCGTTTTCATAATTTGATTAGAAACTAATGTTAATTAGCCTTGCATGCTGTGCAACTCGTGACTGTTTCAGAAATAGTGCCTCCGTACCCTCTTACAATACCTGCAGAATAAATGAAGCCGGAGGTGAGGGCTACAAACTTACTCCACCAGAGTGCCCCAGAATTTTTAATCGAAATCATAGCTGTCTTTGGTTGAAGTTGTTCAGAAAGCATATTAATTTACAGTTTCAAGAACAGCCAGTTTTCTTTCCGTAATTCAACTACGTAAATGCAACCCAACAGTCTGATGCATAGGAAAAAGCACCAATGGAACTCACGACTGTCATACAAGTCTTTGATCCCCAAATGATTTTCAATCTTTACACATGATTATTTTTTATATTATTTTTATCATCTTCATATTATTTTTTTAAATACTTTTTTTAAAAAATTAAATGAGTATTTTGTGAAAATTAATTTTAATATTAATTTTTTTCTCTTTGAATAAATCAGAAGGGTTCACATCTGATTTACTCTTATAGTATTTTTTGATATTGAATTCCATTTAAAATTTAATTATTAACACTTAGAAGAACTTAGATATAAGATTTTATTAAAATTTCTAAATTGAATTTAATTTAGAGGATT
>Ga0325402_1005902_pt1 | contig 11513 bp, 16 predicted proteins | sample PopdelMetagenome_22_FD_207212 | JGI IMG/M metagenome (GOLD analysis project Ga0325402, IMG submission 207212) | Populus deltoides microbial communities from Bellville, Georgia, United States - Xylem-PdKOR-R3 | ecosystem: Host-associated > Plants > Phyllosphere > Stem > Wood/Secondary xylem...
TCAAAGTAATTACACTATTCTAAAAAAATTAATAATACAAAAACAACCCTAAGCGGTAGGTATTAGATTATTTTATTATAGGTTTAAATTAGTAATTTTACTATACAAAATAAAATGAAATTACCAATCTAACAACATATAATTAAAAATAAATAATTATGTCATAGTTAAAAAACAATCTTACCCCTAATTCATAATTATGCTATTACAATAAATAATAATTGGTGTCTTGATGGACAATAAATTCCTTAGAAATTTTAGTTTTTTTTTTTTTTTTCCGGCCAGTGATATGATGCAAACTACTTTTTAAAACCCTGATTTTTAAGCAAAGTAGCCGTAATTATACACTAATGTTGATGCATCCAATTGATTTTCAAATGCAAGATCCTTGGGCTGTTGTTGAATGAACTGGTTTTCTCAAAATCCACTTCGATGGCACTGATTATGCCAATGACAGTCAGGTTGATTCCGGGTATATTTTAAAAAAGAAACCAACGATCAATCCTCAATTTGTTTCCCTGTCGTCAGGACATCTACATGATCCAGTTGATATCCACCCCCGAATATTCGATCCTTGCAGACGCTGGGCTACATTATCCAATATTCCAATCCAAACTTTTTTTTTTTTCTTCAGTTGGAAATAATCCGTGGAGGATTTAAAATATGATCTTGAAGGATCCGAATTTCACTTATTGATCACACATTTTAAAAGAATGACACCAAGATAGAGAATAAGGCAAAAGGCTTATTCTTTTGCTAACCAGGAAAGAAAACACATTCGGTTTCAGGCCCCCCGTTGTAAACACCTGTCCTTCGTTAAAAACATAAAGTTTAGAAGTCAAATTGCATGCCAATAACCATGGTTTTTTCCGGTCACATTTCCAGTACTAGCAAAGAACCATAATCCAAAACTTGGAGTTGCGATGTCAGAAATTGGGCAGAATATAACCCAAACCCACTACATCTCACCCCATAAAATAATGGAAATAAGAAAGAAAATCTCATGAAGAGGAAAGAATAAGGATTTCTTTTGAATAAATATATTACAATTGCACACAAAAAAAAAAATGAAAAACAAAACTTGTAATTACCAAGTAGTGCCTGGCTCATCGACGCCTGTGACGAGAGAAACTAGGGGAACCCATTGCTTGTGTGCCTCTATAGTTTCTTCCAGGGGAATCCATGAAGTTTCTGGAGGAATCCATTGACCCTCTATAGGAATAGGCAGCTTTAGCTGATTCTGGTACCGAGTCCAAGGGAATCGACTCAACAAAACATGCTGTATTGATACGAGTCCTCTCAAGCTCTGATTGAAGCAACTCAGAGCTACACTGCTGAGCAAGAGCCTAAACCCCCCTCCCCCCCAAAAAAAAAGAGAAAGAAATAAGAGAATTTAGCGACAACTGAATGAGCAAAATATAACAGAATGGATGATTGGGGTTTCCACAATGAGGATCCTGTAATGTCAATTTCCTTGTCTGTATAAACACCATTTTAATCGAAATGAAATATAATTAATCCACTTCTCTTCACTCTGGAGCTTTCAAACATCAGGACATCAATCTATCATGGCAGATTAATACCAATGAGCAATAATGATGTACTCTACTCATTCAGTGTAATTTCAAAACATAGACTCGCAAAACACACAGCATAAGAGATGCAAAGCAATACGATTCTTACAATCAAGTCATCTGGAGACACGGTCATTCCTTGCTGCCTGTCATCTGCAAGTGCATCTTCGCTCCCACGAGTTGATCTGCGTTGATGACCTGGATTCTCAACAGTTTCGGTGACATTCTCAGTGGCTTTCTCCAACAGCACCCCTTGTAAGGACTTAAGAGACTCCCTTGCATCAGGTGTGAGATAGGGATTTAATATGGTCTCGAAATATTCCAGCTGCCAGAGAAGCATGTCTTAGAAACAAATGTCTTTACCGTGCAAGATAAGACATCTAGATTAAAAAGCTGTGGCCAGTAGATGAACTAAGCAATTCTAGTGTTGAATCCTACAACATTGTCATAAAAAAATTCACAAGAATGTCAGCCATTATTTTTTCTTGTACTTCGATATGCATGTTTTTTATGTCCTTTTTCCTTTTCAGGGTGGTAGGCATTGTTGGGTCAGCAAGATGATTATGAGTATATACCATGTTTAAGTGTGCATGTGAAGCAGAAAAGTTCAACAAATAACAGCCATAAGGGAACTTGGAAGTAAATAGCATTCATAACACAGCATAAAATGCAACAATTATATAGTTTTCGGGTGCAAGTGGCTGGATTCAATAATTTTTCACTGTGAGAAAAATTGTGCTTTACCTCGAACATGAGCTGACAGAAGCCATTTGCATCAAGAGACCTAAGATCTTTGCTTTTGTTTTCATCATAAAGGCTCAGAAAAGTATCGATAAGACCTTCAACTAGAATGCTAAGTGTCTTGTCCAGGAGGGGTTTGGCACAAGCAAAAACCTGAGATGGGAAAATTTATGTTTCAGAATACATTTGATCGGGCAATAACAACAAAAGATAGTTATTGAGCATAGGAACAAGCATTCCTTAAATAGAGTCTAGAGTACAAAGTATATGATTTCTAAAGCGGTCAACTTGTTATGATTTCATGGAAGTGTAGCTTTCACACAGCTGAATCCCACATAGCAATATAAAGAAAGCATAAATACAATTTCAAAGATCATGCTACAAAAATATGAAGATCGATGCATATAAAAAGCATATATACTCCAGGGATAAAAATTAAATACCTCTGAATGCACAGCTACTAAAGTGTGTAATAACTCCACCGCCGCATCACGCACACCCTGAAAGGTATTCCATGTATTGTCATTACAAAATTGCTTTCCCCAGCGCAATCTTGGAAAGAAGCAAAGCAATTAACCAATTACAAAATCAGCACATCCTTACTTTAACTGCAGGAGCTGCTCCCCATTGAACACCAGAGTTCAGCAAATAATCCATAGCTGCTGTTCTGATCAAATTTGCCTGTCGGGAAGACACAAAATTACTTATTTAAAGAGCCAAAAACAAATGAAAGGACTTATACTCACATTTGGAATCAATTTCATGAAGAGCCACCAAACATATATATATATATCCACTCTTGGAAGTCCCAAGTCCATATATTTGGACTGTCCTGATCACCTAAAAGGAAACTGGTCCAGCAAAGGACCACAGAAAAAAAAGCAGGAGATACCCCCTGAATTGATCTCCTCACGCTAGCATAGCCATCTAGTACTCTATTTGTGTTTGTACTCTAACCACATAATACGTAGTTCTGGTCCAGCAAAAGACTCAAGAGGAAGACAAAGCTAAACCTACCATCTAAGTCGATATCCTCGCAGCAGCATAGCTACATATTCTGATCTCCTCATGCTAGTGCATGGAAAATTACTAAATTTAAACCATGTTAAGCCATACCTTTGCAAAAGTATACTGAGCAAGGACCTTCTCTTCAAGTCCAGAGAAAGACATCACTAGATCCTGAATATCACTGTCCTCTTCATCCTTTCCCCTGAGTAGAAAATAAGAGATCGCACCTTCATAATAGTAATCAAGAGGGGGGCATATGGGAATGTACATGCACTTTCAAACATACATGATATTTCTGACTTCTGAGGAAGAGGGGAAAGAGTTCACTACCTGGACTGCGACCATATCGTTTTATACTTGTTGAACAACTCATATGAAAGTTCGTCTTTGCAGTATCCAATATTACTCAAAACTAACAGCAATTGTTGATGTGAATCAACAATACTACCTTCAAGATCAGATGATGATTTTTCTTCTGATTCATGAGAATACCCTTTCTGTAAATGCAAACTTTCTTTGCTTGATTTGTTAAGGGCAAGCTCACTTCCGATTTGTTCCAAATGGCCTGACCAATGAGGGATACAGACAGAAAGCATCATAAATTAATAAATGGACATGTCTTACTTCCAAACATAAAATAGGAATAAGTTATTCATTGTACCAGCAAAATCGAGGAAACAGTTTAAGAAGGTAAGCCGGACAGATTCTTCAATTTCTTGTAGCAGTGCAAACATATCTTCTGACTTTCCAGCCTCGGTCCTCAAGGACTGAATCATTCTGAAAAGCAGATGCTCAAAAGTCTTCCTCATATATATCCATTTAAGAAATGAGGAAAAGGCAGGAATTCGCTTGTTTTTCAGCTTTTATCTAGCAAGAAAATAGTACAAAACACCTACACTAAAAATCCGACATGATCCACAAGACGTTCTTAACTTCCAACCTTACATTGAGGTCATCAGCAAGCTCCATAAATTTCTGGTAGTCTATGAAACAATTCCAAAGATCATAACTAATTATGTGTAAAGGTAATCTCTGATGACTTACGGACTGGTTTGATCCATTGCAGAGGCAATAACTGAGCGGAACACTAGAGGCAAGAAAGAAATTGTGTATGGAGATTTATTTCTTTCAAGAACATATACTGGAATCCAAGTTTCTTCTTTTGATATCTCTTCTGCCGTTGTCCGCATCCAAGAGCAAAGCCTAAGTATGTAAATCTTTGTCATCTCTGCCTGAAGGGTTCTAAGTGCCATCACTGTCACAAAAAGGCGAAACGCTAAGAACTTAGAAACTGAAGAAAAGATGGCTAATGAAATATTTCACACACCAGCAGTAGATGGAGCTGATTCTTTCACTTCGAAAGCTTGACAGGCCTTAGATATTTCCTTTATAGCATCACTCATATAAGACCGGAGAATGTTTGATTCTTCAAGATCACGGAAAGTGTTATGAACCTGCAATAGAAGTAACATTTGGAAAGACCTGCTAAACTGTCTGTCTGAATTGACAAAATCACTATACAGCAGATGCAGTTTTCAAAAGACAGATTGAAACTTCAATCTCAAGGCAGAAAAAGGTCAAAATTGCCAGGCAAACACATTATCAATGCCTCATTGGATAATCTGCCAAGGAGATTTTCTATAATACCACGAAGACAGTCATAAAACTTTCAAAAATAAAATCTTTCCGGCAAACCAAGGTTGTCAAAACCAGACCAGGCTTGTTTTAAGCTGACCAGATTGGGAACAAGTCTGGATACAGGCATACAGCCCAACTGACCCCTCAAACCCAGAGTTGGTCAGACACATTGAAGAGCCAGGTAACCTGTCCGAAAGAGGCAAAAACAGGTCACGATATGGTTAAAGATCGAGAAATGACCAGTTTGTGAAGTTCCAATTTGGATTAACTATGAAAAGTTTTTTTCCATGTACACCCCTAGTTGCTTGCACTTTGATCCTTAGTTACCTCTAAAAACTTGCAAAATTAACCTTTTTTCTGATTTTGTAGAACATTCACTATATTTAAACGTTCTACTTCAAAATCCCAAATTAAGTTGAGTTGAACCTCCAACATTAACCCGCTCTCTTTTGAAATTCCTTACCTAGGCAAAACTTGAAACCTTGCTATAGCCTCCAATTAGAAACCAAAGAATTTCCAAAAAACACAAACTACTTCTATTCAAACTAAAAAGGGCTTAAAGAGAAATTGTCCAAACATAAACTATAGACAAATGACTGCATGATGCATGCTCACCTTAGTTTCATATGCAGATATGGTACCTCGTATCATACCAGCAACTTCATCGAGAGAATGATTAGAGTACCTCCCATCTCCAATCTTTTCCTCGCTTTTAGTTGCTGAAGCATTAACATTTGATTCAGCAGAAACTTGGGAAGACTGAAAAAATAAGATCCAGAAAATCAAAATGAAGGCTGAAATTAACTTGCACAGAAAAAATGAACAGATCTTCATTTAATCTCGAAAGGGAATTAAAAAGATAGAGAAACCAAGACAATAATTTTGATACATGGCTTTTGTCGCTGCATTTATCAAGGCTAAGAGAGATGATAATTTTTAATCCTTTATTTTACATTTTTAAAAGCTTCAAGCTGGGCCGTTATAGCAAGCACTTGTTCCAAAAGGACGGAGATGTCAATGCCTGCATCTTAGCAACAAAGCCACTAATCTCATGAGTGCAAGGGAAAGCAAGGTTGTCGAGGAAGAATATTATAACAGTGCAATATTCAGTAAGCCTCTAAAAAAAGCTACTTTCAGTTTTTTAGAGTGACTCCTCAACCTTTTCTGAGTATTCTAATTTATCAATATAACATTGATGCTGCAACATAAAGTGCTGCTATTAATGGTTGCTCTGCACCTGCTAATAAACAAAATCGCAAAGAGCCTGAAGATATTGACAAGGACTACACGTCATAACCAAAAGTATTAACCTAAATATTGGCTTATTCAGCTTCTCCCTGTCTGTCCAACATTCCAGTAGCTGATACATTAGAAGATCTAGATCAATTCTTAATGATAAAGGTACCATGATAAAACAATGGTTGATAGAACTGAAGTTTCAGTATGAACCAGATGCATAAAAGCTGCATGTTCCATTTTTAATTAATTTTTAAAAAGTATTTATGGAAGACAATTAAAGTTCATAATGCAAGTTAAAATCTAAGAAGAAAGACAATGTCCAAAATACCTTTGCAAATTTCCCACTGAAAACAGAGAGAGCAACTTTCCAAAAAGCTGGTATGTGATGTGTAATCACAGAAGTCAACCTTCTGATAAACTTTCCTCTAAGAGCATCAACTTCTTCACCAGTCAAATCAACTGGCTGGGAATCTACTGACAGAGGGATGTTCCCCGGGGTGAGAGAATAGTTGACATCTGACTGAAAGTAATAAGAGATATACAAAGTAAAATCATCGTTCAGCAAACCAATGGGCCAATACATAAATGTAACAGAATAATTTGCGATGATTGCACGTACAGATTGATTCAGATTTTGTTGAATTTGCCTCCACTTTGCATCAGAGAAAGCTCTTTCACGCATCTCATTATGCAAAGTTTCCATTCTTGCTTCTTGATCTAAGGTGCACTTCTCAAGCAATCCTCGAATTCTGTGATTCTGCCAAAGGGAAAAAGCTTAAGAATCCATAAATCAGCCTTCCAATTGTGTTTAAATCAGAAGCTAATACAAAACCCATATATTTTCTATTAATCTATTTTTTTATGAATTCATTCTTTAAATATTTATGTGTTAAAGCAAAACGAATTACATGCATGGCATGTCTTATTAAGATTAGTTTATGAATTCACTGACCTGCACATTAAAATAATGCCACACAGGATCCGACTCAGGGTCCAGCTCCAACAACAGTCTCACTGTGTTCTCAAGCTAAATAAACAGGACAAATACTTTAGTAGAGACAACAAAAAAAAAATGGCAACAATTAATTTCATACAGACAAGAAGTTCCCCTCAGACACTGTATGATCTGTTTACTGCTTATGCATAACTGCACCAGCCATACCAACCATAACCCACCAAGTACATTGGTATCGGAAGCTAAGGCAACATGTCCACTTGAATTGTTTCACTTAAATGCACTTCTATTGAACAACTACAGAAGTCTGCAAGCTTAGCGGTCAAGGGTGTGAATGTCATCGTGTACAAGATTATAATGTAACATTCTATTGCAAAAGGGTTTTTCCAACATATGATTGTTTTTCTCCAACCACAGTGAGGCACAAAAGCAAACAAACCATTCCAATATATAGTTTTTTTTTTTTCCTCCACTCAGAGAGAGACAAAAACAAACAAACAAACTATTATCTTATACATTAACATGAGAATGTTTATATTAGTGGGAATCCCTATTACCATATTACAGTCTCAATAAACTAGGAAAAACAAAGCCTTAGATCATTGTTGATTTTGTAATTTCCTGTACAGAAATGGACTCTGCAGTGTAAAATTAGTAACCTTACATTTGTAAGATCTATTTGTGGATCTTCCATAGACTTGTAAAGTGTGCCTTTGAACTCATTTACCACCTTTTCAACCTCTTCAAGAACACGTTTCAGTACGTTTACCTGAAATTGACATAAAACAGTAAGCATGCATCTGTAAGAAACAAAAAGTGAGGAAAAGAATAGTGTTCTGCAACTGATCCAAAAGAACTGGGAAATTTAGACATTGTTTTAAATATGTTCTGCCAAAAAACACATGCTGTGGGACTTAGCTGTATCTAAGCTTTTTGATGATGCAAAGTAGTACATAAGGACATATTTAGATATTATGGAGTGAGGTACTGTTATTGATATGGGAAATCACAAGGCAAAAAGGAGAGGACGTTTCATGTTTAAACATGGATGTCAAGAACAGTCTCACCATATTCATTTCATTTTCTCACCCAAAAGAGGCTCAACCTTATAGACCCTATCCCACTTGAAGAATAACCTTCCAACAATAAGGCCAAAGCACTTCGATATCAGATATTTCTTACAGTTTATAAATGGAATCAAATAAACCCATGGATTTTCATTCAACATTAACTTGCATCACAATGATGACCAAAATTTCCTGATTTTGCTAGGTAGTTCATACAAAGCAAGTTTGGACAGAAATGCCGCAAGAAGACTGGCTGGGGCTGACTATGCTCTACCATACCAAATGGGAAAGACCATGGAAAAGACCATCCATGACTGGCAATTGCCAGAGGAATGCAGAAAAGTCATTTTTTATGATGATCACTTCATCTACAACAACTGAGGTTTAGGAATATCAAATTAGATATAAAACGGTAGAGCATGCTCCGTATCAAAAAGTCTTGACAGTAAAGCCTCAGCATTAGCACAGGTCAGAAGAAAAATAAGCATGTATGGGCAAAGTTCAACAATAAAACCCTTAAAACCTAAAGATTATACTTTGATGCATCTGCCTCAACCAAACAATATGACAGTAAATTAACTCTTGATTCTTGCATACGTGAGAGGGTAGAGCAATTGACTTCGCCTTCTTGTATTCCCTAACCGCCAAGTCATATTCACCCTTACCAATGCTCCCACGAATTGCACTAGGCAAGTTAAACAGTGTTCGGAATCTCTGAAGCATTCCTTGCACAGATCTTATCTTCTCAGTTTGGGCCTAGTTTCAGAAACAAAATGAGCTAAGTGACCTTTGATGCATAAAAAGGTATCAACTTCAAACAAGATATAAAATGTTATTTCCCACAAACCTGTCTCTCAAATAGAGGCTCAAAAGCACGATTGGCCAGCAAGCTTACTCCTTGCATGCAGTTAAACAGGTGAGAAGTCCCAGAACCTTCAGGATCTTCTTCAATCCGTCTCAGTTTTGATTCTATATCTGTAAATGAATAATTGGTTCCAACATCAAGATCAATACAGCACTAAGCATATAACTATTGGGTGCAATTCCTGTAAGCCTTGCATAGCAAAAACCATGCCCAATGAAAGCTGTGTGTAATCCAAATCTCCAGTTCACTTGCCACAGTTAACGAGTAAATCTTGCAAGCCAAGTGACATGATGATTGCATACCATCAATTGTAGTCTTGCAAGAGACAAAGCAGTCAAAATTATCTTTAACCAACTGTTTTCTCTGTTGAGTCCGTCCTTTGAGATCAGTTTTCAAAGCAAGGGTGCCAGCCTCCAAGTCTGCTGCGCTTGTATCTTGATGTATTCGGGATAGGAATAGCTTTGAGTCAAAGTTTTCAGAGAAATACAACAGCTTCTCTGCATATATAAACATTAAAAATTGTAGTCAGCCATAATAACCACCAATATAAATAGCTTCCAAAAGTAGACAACTATTTCTTCCTAGTGAATTAATTATATCTTCTCATATAGTCTTATTCACAACTTATGGCACCAGTGTTGACTTCTGCGCAATCAAGAGTCAAAAAGCAGGCGGCTAATACCCCCAATGGATTAATTCAATGGGAGTATCATTGCTGAAGGATAAATTCTATCAACGAAACTCCTAAGGATCTTAGGATCTTGTCACTTCTCTCATGGTTTTGAGAATGTCATTTCATTTATCTATTGCTGACAGATGAAAAACATGAAGATCAGAGCTGAATTTAAATAAAGCTCTTATGATTGTTAGTTTTGAAAAGTGAATACTCCTAAAATAACAAGGATTTATGGATATCTCTTATGGCATTACACACAAGAGCATGCTAGTGATATGCAGACTTAATGGTTTTGCTCTAATTTAACTAGTATTTGGCTCTTGATGATATCGCACGATACCAGAATGAGGAAGAAAAAAATTATTTGGCAATTCAGAAATGTATTTTATTGAATGCAATGACATGTAATTATATGAAATGAAACTAATAGTTAACTACGTTGAATGGAGGGAAAATGCGAGGGGGTGGAGAAATACCACGAAGGTTATTGTCCAAATGATCTTTATCAGATTTTGATGGAGAGCTTTCTGATGAATCAGCAATCAACCTCAATGATTTGTTATCTATAATCCTGTGAATGCACAATAAACTCAGGTGAACACTTACCACAAGTAATGTTAAAAGGCGAACATCAAGGAAACATATACTTCAGTCTCCTATAGGCGAACATTTTATGGTTCTAGATTATAGAGGGAATCAATTAACAGTTCCACTTTTGAAATATCATAAATTCTTGTTTCTTCAAGCTATCACAAATGTCTAGAAAGCTGAAATCCTCAAAATAATATCAACTAGCACAATCCATGAGCCAAATCAAGCCTCGGAAACTGAAAAACGTTGCTTATCAACAAAAAATACATATGAGAAGCTTACCCTAACCCAAGTGGATCAATGCATTCCATGCCACGGGGAAATGATTGCAGAGTGATAAGCCCCTTTCTAGCCACTGCCGAAGGCTTCCGCTCAAACTTTTGAGCCACTGGTGCAGTTCTCGACTCTCGCATGTCACGAACCCTACGAGAAAGCTGTCATAAGAGCACAACTTCAGCACCTTCAATAAACTAACTATTTAAAACTAAATTGCACATGATTCTTCCTGAATCATCAGTAATGCCTAATATATCATTCTCCGAAACAAAAGAAATCAACTCGACACTGTATAATTACCAGAGGTTTCTATCATTATTCCCACCTATAATACATATATATGTACACACACATCGATAAAAATTGAAGAGAGTTTTGTGCATACCTCAGCTTCATCAACTCTTTTCCAACAATCAGGCTCTTCTCCATCCCACCCACTTTCCTCCTCCCTCCCTCCGCTGCCACGTCCAGCTCTCCCTCTCGCTGCCGCACCTCCTTCACCGCCACGATCCTCACTAACCTCCTCATCTCCGCTCGATATGCTCAGCATTTCCACCTCTGAATCATCCTCCTCCACCACCGCTCTCCTGTTCTTCGGCTGCTGCGGCTGATTCGCCATGTTCGTCGTCGAAGCCGGCCTCTGAGGTGGAGGCTGTTGCCTCGGTTGCTGGACGAAATTGACCACCGGCTTGCGCTGATTCGACGACGGTCCCTGGTAGTTGAGATCGCGTTGAGCTTGTTCCTTTAACGCCATCTGGAGAAGCTCGTCGTCATCGTCGCTATCGCTTGACATTTTCGTAAATTAAGGGAGTTTTTGGGGGTTTCGGTTTTCAATTTCGGGATAGACCAGGTCTGTTATGCTGATTATTTGGTTTTAACCTGA
>Ga0325402_1005903_pt1 | contig 11512 bp, 6 predicted proteins | sample PopdelMetagenome_22_FD_207212 | JGI IMG/M metagenome (GOLD analysis project Ga0325402, IMG submission 207212) | Populus deltoides microbial communities from Bellville, Georgia, United States - Xylem-PdKOR-R3 | ecosystem: Host-associated > Plants > Phyllosphere > Stem > Wood/Secondary xylem...
CAGTAAAACAAGTTTAAGCTTGAAGCTGGTAGAGCACTCTCTTATGCACCTTCAAAAGAATAGGGGGCTCAATTCTGTTGAACATCTGAAAAAGACGACTAAGCAAGCTTTGGCTACACATATAGGATTTTACAGTTGTATCAGCTTGAGAAAACTCCAGCAGAAGGTCTGCCACTTTCTCCAGGTATTCCCTTGCAACCTCTGCATTCATAGTTGATACCATCTGGGAAAGCAACCCAGATGATGTTGCACTCCCAGGTCTAGCATTCAGAACACCCGAACCAGACAGTACACCAGATGCTGTTTGAGATGCAATACCAGATGTGGAAGCAGCGCCTTCATTAGGTGCAAGAGATCCAACCTTCTTACTCACTGTCTTGTGTGAAATTCTAGGAATGGAGTCTAGATTTCCATTCTCTCTTCCACGCCCAGATACCTCTGCAACCATAAGGAGAGAAGTTACTAATATAAGTGTTCCTCAATAGAAATTCATATAGTGGCAGCTCCATAATAATATTGCTGGAAATTCAAATTCTTCTGCAAGCGAGAAACGGGAAGAGATTATCACTAAAAATCCCTAAAATAGACTTCAAAATTTGTGTTGTTACTACCAACAGTGAATGGAGATAAGAGCCATCTGCCATTAAAACTTCAAATAACATGAAGTCATTTTGAACAATTCAAATGTTGAAGAAAAGGAGAGAGAGATGAACAAAACCAATTACCTGCAAACTCTGCCATCAGAAACTCTAATCCACCATTTGTTTTCTTCTCAGATGCATGTAATAAAGGCAGTATGCTTTCATGTCTCTCTAACCCTGTGAGGTGACGTGCATACTCCAACTGACCAGAGAAATGCCTAAAGGGGGGTTCCTTCTCCAACAAGCTTAGAAGAGGACGAACTTGCTCTGGCTGGGCAGATATCATAGAAGTAAGACCATTTGATGCACTTTCTATCAACTTTGGAGGCCTGTCAGTAGATGTCCTTTGTGTGGAACCAGTGACTCGCTGCTGCCTAAGGTCAATTTCTGGGCGAGATGGATCACTTTTCCACCGGTCCAAGTTATCTCGCTCTTTAGAAACAGCACCTGAAGGTTCTTTGGTGGCCATGTTTGGAGCTTTTCCTAGAGCTGCTGGATCTGACAACTTGGAAGCAGCTACAGCTTCGATTGTTTCATTGCTAGCCTGAGGTCCATCTGTGTCTGTCCCAAAAAATCTGGCATCTGGTTGAATGGCATCCAACCTTTGGGAATGTGAAGTTGAAGCACGTGAAGGTTCTTGTGTCCCAAAAGGCAAGGAATGATCAATCATTCCATGTCTAACTTTAAAGACATCAGGCTGATCAGATGCAGAAAGAGCTGGCTCGCTCTGAATGAAAATAGGATGATTGGAATCCAAGGGACCAGATCGTGGTCGTTGAGATAAACCATCTAGTGGAAATCCAGTTCCCACAGATATTGAAGCTAGCCTAGTTGCCTCATTCAAGCTATAAAGCGTGTTGATAAGTCTGAGCAGTATTCCATTTTTTGCAGCTATGCGACAGAAATCATTTCTTGGGGTTGATCTCTGAAGCTTAAAGACCTGCCACATGCCATCGATAGCTAGGTGAACCATGTCCCTGGATGCAAAGTTCTGAATCAGTGTATTTATAAGATGATGTGAAGACTACTCAAAGGAAATTATGTGTCGACTAACAAGCACGCTCCAAAAATTGGCATGACAAAACCATATGCATTTGGAAATTTGTGCAGTCAGTTGTAGAGTTTTTGTACAGTGTCATACATGTCTACTAATCAGAGACCAGATATGATTTCAAAGACAATAAATTATTTAGAATGTGATATTGAGCAGCACAAATCAAGCTTTTCTTGGGAAAATGCTTATTATAGAATAGTCGGTACTTCTATTCCAAGGTGGTGTTTGATACAAGAGGAGGGGCATGAATAAAATATAGCTAAGAGATGAATTCTAATGAAATTCACCAGCTTCATACTCATGCATTGTGACATAAAATCCATACCATGCAGCCAAACCGCCTATCTTTCAGCATGCAAAAGCAACATTTCAAACTTCCAAGCAAATACTAATTCTTTTGTCATCTTTAAAGGAAAAAAATACCTGGCCTTGCAAAACATAATTTTTCAACACACACCAGAAAGAAATTACACACCTGTGCTTCGCGTAATCAGCCTCTAGAAAACCCACCAGGATAGGTATTCCTCGGCAAGCAATGAACATTTGCAATGTCAAGGAGCTGGACAAGAAAGCCAACAATGTCAATCCTAATCCCTTTGCTTGTTTAACAAATCAATGCAAGAGGATTATGAAAAGAGAAAATCTCCACCTTGACTGGCATAGCTGCTGCAAGAAATAAGCTGCTTCCATGCGAACTTCACGAGGGCGATCAGGTCCTGCAAAACTCGTAACCACAGGGATCTGGCACATAACATTGGCAAAAAAATATATTGATGAAAGTAATATTCTAACCCAAGCATTTCTGGAAGAAGGGTTAGTACAGAAAAGTAAAAACATAGTGCAAGGCCCAATTAAGGATGGAATGGACCAATCCATTCACAAGCAATACTGAATGCTTGCCTGCAGTAACTCCAAACTTGAGCAAATAAATTCAGACAAGAGAACACAAAATCTCAGAGATATACTTCACTTACCAAGCCAACAAGACAAGCATTTTCCTGGAAATCAGTATTATCTTTCACGATCTGATTTATAAGTTGAAGGATAGAGCATATAACCTGAAATATTGGAAACAATTTTCTCTTGTATTATAAGCTGCAACGCTCAAAGCAAGCAGCAGCAACAAAATGAAATGCATAGCTATCTGGCTTACACGAGGTTTAGGAACTTCAAGTAATTCCATTAGAGGAAGCAAACCATGTTGGGTTATAAAAACAATTTTCTGCTCGGGGCGCTGGTGAAAGATGCTAATAAGTTTCTGGCATGAAGACGTAATCACATCTTCTGGTTCCTCAGGTCTTAATGACCCAACTAACCTGCTAAACTCAACAGCCTAACAAGCAAAAACAATAACCATTACAACCAATCCATGGTGAAAAAAATCAATGAGTATGCTAGAACTAATATTAATGTCATTTTTATTTTAATAATCCACTTTGATTAGACAACAGGAATTGATGAGCAAAATTATCTAAAGATTAAATTCGCAAAGGTTTGTGAGTTTCCAACCCACAACAGCATGGTATGCATCAATTGGCTTCACAATGTCACTAAATCATCAGGATGGTCAAACCATTACATGAAAGAGAAATTTTAGAGATTGGAGCCAGTTTATCAGTCATCAGATTACAAGTTCGTATAACAGGATGTTTTCTTCTCCATTGGATTTTAAAATACTATCAGATTCTCAAATAATCAAAAAAGGAAAAATAAATAACTGCAAGAAGGACAGCCATTTAAGGTTATTATATAACATGAAGAACTACAATAGACTGGTGCAGCTTCATATTTTAAAATACCCATCTTTAACAGGCATCACCCACAATCCGATCAATAAAAAGAGGCAGGTAATGAGCTCACGTCTTCTGTTCATCAATATAAACACTTAAAACAAGTCTGAATTACAATTTTACTGTAGTTCAAATCAAGGAATTGCTTAAAATGCTAAAAAATTTGATTACTTGTAGAGGAAAGAGATTTTCTGCCGGCAGTTTGTCTCCAAAATCCTGCCAAGAAAAGCATATGCTGTCAGGAATTATTAAACTAACTGAATAACAAACAAATTGAGCACTTAAAACATACCAAACCATCAATATCAATCACGCCATCCTTTAGAACACCCATCATTAGGCGAAACAAATCACCACCACCATTAGTTTGTCCCGTTTCACTCTCCATTTGTTTTTGAGCAATAGTCGCTCTCAAAATTGCAGCCAGGTCATTTTTCCCTGCATCAGCCATGATTGCATTCCCTTGGTTCATATGTGATGCTGAGGTAGATGTTGAAGCTTCAGCTGCCCGATCCTCGGGATTTTTATCAAGGGGGTGAAATAAATCATCCAGTGAAGCATCTCTTGGAGTGTCACTAAATTTACTAAGTTCGTTTCCTCCTGAGGTCATTGATGACTTCACAGCCTTCAATGTCCCAGTTATACAGAAGCGTAAGATAAAACAATTTTTGTATCTAAGCAGGGAAACAAGAAAGAGGGTGAGAGGAGTGAAGAGGAGAGTAAGGTGTAGATTATGTCAATGTTCAAGCTCCCAAGGAAACCTGAATTCAAACTCAGGACAGGCCACCATTTTTTAACACCAAAAAGAAAACAAATGGGACAACAGAAAACCACACTCAAATATACCTAGCTACAACTAAAATATCGCACAACAAATATGATAAACTATAACATGCAAGGCCACATGGTGGCACAGAGAGGTACAGTGCCCACACACTAAGAAGAGACAGGCTATGAAATAAGGCATACATAATGTTAAAAGAGGAATTATCACGCATTAACTTTTGTAAGAAATTAAGAATACATAACTCTAGTGGAAATACAAAGAGCTCGTTTGGTATAGTGTTTAGGTGCTTTTGTAAGTACTTTTGTGTAGAAAATGCATGTTCATATCATAACCATCCAAAAGCATCAATTTGATGCCCTTTCAGAAGAAAAAAACTTTCAAGCACATTATCTAACACACAATATGAATAGACAGAAGCAGATGTAACATAACCCAAAACAGAAGATCTGTTATCACAAGAAAGGGCCAGAGGGCATAAAAGAGCCAGATATCATGGAAATCCAAAAGGTAAAGTTCACATAAAGGTTGAAAGCTAAAATTTAATCAACCATGTTTTTTTCAACTGAGTGGTGATATCAGGGATGGGCAATCAAGAATTCTGTTTTGGCCATGTCCAAAAGCCATGAGTTGCAATTAGTACAGTTCCTCTCAATCATTGTGGTGCAGCTTAGTTGCTCCACCAAAAGTCATCACCTTGTTTTACTTCAAGCAATGAAAGCAGAACCAGCTGAAATCCTCAAAATTACATGAAAATATTGAACTGCTCAAGGAACCTACATCCCTAGATCTAGGCATTATTGAGTATATTTAGTTAACATGTTGCCCCAGTTTCATGTTCTTTCAAGTTCATATTCATATTTTATTTCTCTTTCTTCACAAAAAGAAATAGTCTACTTGAAAAAAGTAGGACTCTGAATACAAGACATGTCATGCAAAACATTGAAGATAAAATTAAATTGGAAGACCAAATGAAAATATGAATGATAGGGTCAACACCACATCTGTCTCTTTCTCTACTTTGCGTGTCATTTTAATCATGTCAAGAATTATCTGTTCGTGATGAAATAATGCAGCGTGCACAACAAACCATGTGAGCCTTTGGGAAGAGAAAGAGATAACATAAATGAATAAATGTGTCCATTATCAATAGCCAAGAAAGCAACAGAAATTAGTTACCTTTCGAAGCCCATTATCTTGATTTCTTGTTGCAAAACCAAATGATCCATTCTCAACACGAGCAGAACTTGTTTTTCCTCCATTCCTTCTTTCTATGTTTTTTCCTCTTGCATCGGGAGATTCCAAGTCATCAATAGTCAGAATCTCATCCTGGTAATGCAAAGGCATTGATCCATGAAGCAAAGGAGAAGCAGCAGCTACTTTATTTGTAGATAGTCTGCCAGGACTAGTTTTTAGAGATGAGTTTTCGTGAATAGCTAGGGTTGGGACTTGATCTGAATGGAGATCATCCTCTAATTTATCAATTCTTTCCTCAACTACATCACCATCTGAAGAAGTATTCTTATCAGACTTACTCACATCCTCAGAATCTGGCAATGATTCTTTCCTAGAGCCCTGAAAACCAAAAGAGAATGTAGTGTCATTGGAACTTTGCCATGGAAAATCAAGTTGTGAATCATTTTGCAAGCAAAATTATTTTCTTCCTCGGCTAAGGATATTGAGAAGAGTTCCCAAGTTAATAATTATCACAATGCTTAGGTCACATGATTCTCACAGCTTTGAAGTCAGCAACAGATGCTTTTGTTCTATCAACAGAATTGATTTGAACAGTGCTCTGGTTATCTCCAGTTAAAATTTCTGCATCTGCTGAAACATCTTCCTGTATGCTTCTACAAAAAAGAAAAAGCAAGCATGTTTGTGGTAAGATACCACATTGACACCATGGGAGGAAGTCACCTAGTTGCAAACAAAGAACAATAGTATGATTTATGGTGACATGACAAATGTTTAGTTATGAAGGCATAAAAATACTGGATGCCAGTTCCCAAAAATCACAGCAGAGAAGGTAGCTAGAGCGAACTACTGGTTTATTCCAATGCTCAAATTGAATATTTGATAAGGTACATGTAGTCTCACAAACAGGCTTGGGGTTTAAAGCGAACCATATAAACTACCTTGTCCTTGGTTAAGAGAGTGATATGCAGAACTATAAAACTGGCAAGACAAGAAATATTTATGACCCCTAAACAACAGGTGGGCAAAAACAAGTGAGAAGATAAAATCCAACCTTATTGATCCACTATGACGGAAAGAGTTCAAAGCACGTCTAGAATTTAATATCCAAGGATGAGATAGCAGTGTCTTTGCATCAGGCCGCTGCGTTGCATCCTGAAATATGCAACCAAATATCTCCTTTCATTAATAAATGAACAGAATCTGAAAACAAAAAAACAAATGAAAATGAAAACATATTTCAGGGTCGACCAACAGAATAATAATTACAAAGCTGAAAGCTCTAAAAAATGATAAGGCAAAACTGAATCAGGTCTGAAACTAAAATTAGGCAAGCCGGAGTTGGTTGGAGTGAACTAAAGTGGGAATCCAAGAAATTGCTATACTGCCTTACCAGTCATTGTGCTTCTTTCTAGGGATCCCTTTCTAACATTAGGACTTTGGAAGGGAGTTGGCCTATGTATGGGAAGTAGTAATTCCATCCCTTTTTAATTCTGGGCTAGGTCAATGGCAGGCCCAAATTAGTATGCCAAGAACTTTCAAGACTTAAAAATTGGAAACTGAGCAAAACATGAGTCTACATATGAAATTAGCAAGCTAGGAATTAGGCAACTGAAGAGCTGCGAAACTGATCAAGCTAGAGGACTTAATGTGAGCAATGTACCTTCTTGAAGCACTGGCGGAGAAAGTCTGTAATGTCAGGAGATAAGCTATCAGGTATCGGAGGACGATCATCCTAAGAGAGAAAGAGAGCTTTGTCATTATAATGCAGTAAATCATCAAACCATTCTCCGAATATATTCAACTACCTCAAAAGAAATAATAAAAGCACTTCTAACATCAAAGGAGGTTTGCATTCTGGATAATAAGAACCCCAAGCAAAATCTAAATAAGAAACATGAGATAGCATCAACAATGGAGTCTCCGCTTAGAAAAACCCAATCCGTACTATATCCATGCTTGCTATTTGTAGAAGAAAAGATAAGAGGTAAAGTGAACCAAAAAGGTTAACAGGAAACATAGCTCGTCTGAAGAAACTAAGGTACAAAGAAATACAGCTGGTTAAACCTGAACGATACGAAAGAGAGCTGGCATTGGCTGCAAATCATAGTAAGGTGGTACACACGTAAGGAGTTCAATCACAGTGCAGCCAACACTCCAGATGTCAGAAGCAGCACAAACCCCTGACATTTCAATAACCTGACAAATAAACAAGTTTCACATGAACAAGCCCTCCAATACCTCAACAGCTACATCATATGAATACTCATTTCCAACCATGATTTTGCACATAATGGATTAGAACAAATAGGAAAAACACGTGGCTAATGAAAGCAGGCAAGAAATGAGTACCTCTGGGGCCATCCAATATGGCGTTCCAACAACCGAATGAGTATTAACATCAGCTTCAGTTAATTTTGTTGCAACACCAAAATCAGCAAGTTTCACAAGACCCTGAAATAATAAATTAGGTCAAGTAACTGCTTTAAAGACACCACTGTAAAAGATGTATGAGAAGTACAGGACAAGTAAAAAGAAATTCAAATCTTCAAATACAACCCATGAGTGAAAGAGCACGATGATGTCACAGGACATCCATTTACATATGAAATAGTCAAATACGCTCCTAAGCTCTCTTCATTATTATGGAAAGCAGTGGTATAAGAATAAAAATGAAACCTCTTAAAAAAAATTTAAAAAAAAAAGGATTACCATAAACAGTCACATCAACAACTATATAACATGTTAATTTCCCTCAATGAAAAGCATGCAACATCCCATGACTTAACATTATATAGCAATGATACACAGCAACTCTGAATTTACAGAAAGGCACAATATATGGGAGTATCTATTTAACATCATTCAATTTTGGATTGAGCTTCCTAGTGTATTTGACATTAGAGTAATTATAGGGTCCTCCAATCTAAATGAAGCATTACTTAAACACCATAAACAGTACAATTACCTCTTTGGTCGTCAATATGTTTGCACCCTTGATATCTCGATGGATAACACCCTGTTCGTGCAAATAAACTAATCCTTCCAGAACCTGCCGTCAAAATAATTTTATAAGCATAAATTAGAAAAGATTAATTCAGAAAGAAGCAAATAACTGGAAGAGACGAGCAAAACCTGGGCAATGTAAACAACCACCAAAGACTCTGGAAAAGGCCCAAATTTATTTGGCTTGATAATATTTGCAAGCGAGCCATTCTCCACATACCTACATCAACAACATTATGGAAATTTAAACATAAAAATCTGAAGCAGAGTTTATTTGGAACCTGATTATTCAGTTAGCAGAAAATGTTTGAGCTCACTTACTCAAGGATTATGTGGAGATGAGACTTTGTCTTCAATGATCCAAGATATTTCACAATGTTTTTATGGTTCAAATTCTGCAATGGAAGTAGTACGTTCAAAATAGAATGAGCATGTGCTGAGAATATGCATCCTTCCAGAGGAAACTCATAGTGTCTAATTTAAGTACGAATGCCCAAAGGGCCTCCAATGCTAGAAATTAATGATGGCAAAGATATATAAAGGACATCAGACAGCTACTGTCCCGCCCAAGAAGTTCCTTTGGGTTTGCAACTCGGGTGACAGGGATAGAAAAGGCAATCTTGCTCATCCACCCTTAAACTAAAATGCACTCATTTATATTTGGTAGCGGCTGAGATCTTTATCATTAAACAGAAGAATAGCTTGTTATACAAGATATGGAGAAGTAAACCATATAACCATTCAAAACAATGTAATTACGAAGAAGGCACACAGTTTACTGGGAATAAAACTTCCAATAGATGATGAAGGGAGCGAGATTTTGGGAAGGATGGATGGTAGCATCCATAACCATTGATACCATAATACTTTCAGCAAATGACTAGACGGTATTTATTTAAAGGTCATCCCAAAGCCTTAATATGCAGAAAATATGCTTTCTTAAATGAATTCTGAAGTCCACAAAAGCACAGTTCAAGTACAGCAAAAGAGAGATGAAATCAGAAAGCAAATAAGGCATTGCAGAACAAATTCTACCTTCAGTAAATCAATCTCTTGCTGAAGCATCAACACATTACACGGAAGAAATTGTACCCAAAAGAAAAGGACCAAGCTGTTAGCAAACTTACAAGGTAGAGACTGAAAATTATAGTACAGTAAAACCAGATAAAGAAGCATAAAAGCAACAATTCTTATATTTTAGCACCCATCACCTGCTCTTACAACCAATGAAATATAGGTTGCCAATTAAAAAGTTGTGATGTCAAAGACTACCCAAACCTGATTAAGGACCAATTATAGCAGGGAAATGTCAGGTACCTAACTGATTGTTATCATTTTCCAAGTATAATGAATATATCATGAGCAAGCCTTCAGCAGACACAAGTGCTAAAAGAAAGTCCACATGAGGAATAGAATTGATAGGGAAAAGACTATAACCGTAACCACTACAAAACCATTTTGGTAAGATGCCAGTAGTCAATGCTTCAAATACTTAATTCAACTTGGTAAACCCTTAAACAATCCCAGAAAATGAGTTGGCTTTTCCCAAAGCAAGTCCGTGATAACATTTCTGGCTTTTCAGGGTTTGGGATAGTGATCATGATCAACAAACATAATGAACTTAAGACGGTAGCATGAAATCTTTTTTATAATAGTTCACTTCATCATCTTTAATTAGCTAGCAACATTTCAAGATTAAAAGAGTTGTGCCCACACGTGCACACATCTTTAAGAGAAACTTAGAAACAAACCATGATGATATTAAGATCCTCTTGGGCGATATTCTCCAATGAAACTTGTTTGATCGCAACAAAATCCCCATTCTCCAAATCCAACCCTTTAAAGACCCGAGCATACGCTCCTTTTCCAATCTCATCTCCAAGCATCTACACCAAAAAAAAAAAAACACCAGTGTCACTTAAAAATCATGCATTTGCACTTAAATCGATATTGACTAAAGCCAACTAGTTAAGAGACAATCAGGAAACAAAATCAATCAAAATAAAAATAAAAAACACTAAAAATTAAGAAAAAGAAAAGGAATAACTAAAATTAACAAAGTACAAATTAAATTCTCGTTTTTATTTAAATTCCAAATTTATTTCCTTATCTACTAAATCTCAAGTCATAAACTTGAAATACATCATCAAAAACACTAAAAGAAAAAATAAAATCGAGAAATTCTCTTTTCAACCCCGATTTTCTCAGCAACCAAGCATAAAATTAAAGCCATAACATACATTAATATGGCATGAACAGTAAGGATTATAAGAATCATGGACTACTCACATATTTGTTATCGAGAGTCTTCGATTTATGAAAATGAGATGATGTCGTTTGCCGAGACATCTCTTCTTGTCGAGAATGAGACACGCTGTTGTTTAAGAAACCCTAAAGTTTCTCCATTTCGGGAATTCAGAAAAAAAAAAATACTCTTTTAACCCGCCGGTACCGGTGACAGAAACCTCAGGTCCGGCAACAAAGAGAGAGCGTGAGAGAGACAACGGCCGTGATATTGTGAGTGTCTGTTTTTTCAAATGACGGTATTGACCTTAAAAGAGTGAAATGAGGGTAGATTATATTTGGGTCCTGTAAACTTAGTAATATTTACTTTTAGCCCCTATAGTTTAGATTATTTCAGTACCAATGTTGTAGACTGTAAGTTAGGAGGAGGTAGTCCCCCATTACTAAACAACTAATAAAAAGATAACAAAACAGAAGCCCCTTTTTTAGATAGTTTTTTTTTATCTAGTTTTCACTATTTATTTTATGATGATTCTAAAATTCAAAATGTTTAGAAAGAAGATTTATGCGTTGGAAAATCAATTAAATTTTTAGTTCAAGCATTTAATTCATTCTCTTAATATCTTGTGACTTTATATGAAAAACACGGTGACTAGTACCTACAGAAGGTTCCTTTTAATGAATGTCGAAAATCTCAAATGCTTAAATAAGTAACTTTGTGGAAAGAAAGTGTAGAGATATTTTAAAGAAATAGGCTTTAAAAATATGTATACTGAAAGTGTTAAGAATAAAGAGATTA
>Ga0325402_1005904_pt1 | contig 11512 bp, 12 predicted proteins | sample PopdelMetagenome_22_FD_207212 | JGI IMG/M metagenome (GOLD analysis project Ga0325402, IMG submission 207212) | Populus deltoides microbial communities from Bellville, Georgia, United States - Xylem-PdKOR-R3 | ecosystem: Host-associated > Plants > Phyllosphere > Stem > Wood/Secondary xylem...
GAGAACTGAAGATCAAGGATGTTATGTTTAGTTTCTGAGACAGAAGCTGAAGTAGAACTACGAAGCATAGATGGAGCAAAATTTTCGTAAATGAGTAGTTATTTTATGAATTTTTTATCAACATTTTCATCATCCACACAAACTAGTAACAATAACAATAGTGAACTGCACCCAATTGTTTTTTTTTCCATGATCGCAGTTGTTCAAAATCCCACATTCATCACAGTACAAAATTGTCCCCTTCCAAAAGATTTTACTGTATGTACAATCCTACAAAGGGGGCAGAATATGCATCTTAACAATTCAGTTCTGAATATATTGCACCGACTGGTAGCACAATAGCAAAATCAGCGTATTGTGATAATAAGAATAGTTGAGCTATGGACAGGAGCCGCACTGAGCCTTCTGAGATTCCAGGACCATTCTTGCAGCTTCCACAGCAACTTGTCCGCTGACATAATGCTGTCGACATACAGGCATATAAACATCAGCCCCACCAATCAGTTCTGTCCGTGTCTCCTCAGTCTTTCTTAAGGTGAAGAAAGCACGTTTTCCACAAATTTCACATCGTGCGCTTAACTTGGTTACAGAATCAGCAAGGGGAATTATATCAAGAACGGAACCAAAACTCCTCCTGTGAACATTTTATTCCACTTTCAAAAGGGACACCATTGAATTTGAGAGGAAGGTTATAATATATATAGTCATGAAACACAACTAAAAAAAGGGTAATGAGCAAGAACTCTGGAGAAGAGCATAAGAATGGGCACAAAATCATTGAAAAAAAGTAGTGGGGAGCTTGAAATAAACCTCAGATAGTCACCATCCAGGCCAGCAACTATCACAGTTTTGCCATCATGATCAGCAACTTCACGGCAGAAATCATACAAGTCTCCGAAGAATTGTGCTTCATCAATGCCAATCACATCTAGCTGTCATCAACTAATTGTCATTAGTCTTTATTATCAACTTTGCATATCAAATGCTTGCAAAATGTATGTGCCCAACATCCAACATTCAAATGTTTTCCAATGCACTTCTTCCAAAAGAAATTTACCTTTCCTTTTAAAGACATGAAGAATTAAAACTTGAAATGATGTATAGGAAACTTTAACTGCTAAATTATTCATATATGAGAGTTCAGGCAAGTTGCTTAATAAATGCTTTGAGAAACATTCTATAAAATACAAATTAACACATTTTGGCATTGAGATACCTGATCATAAGCATCCTGACCAAAACTCTGTTTGAATGATGATAGATTGGGCAGTGCGCAACATGGTAATTTAACCCCATCATGTGTCACTACTGAATCCAACCCATATCTATTATCCTTGTTTGATTTTATAATTGCTACGTTTCTGCATTACAGTTAGAAAAGGAGAATGAATAAAACAACAACAATTATGCTGATAATAGGACACTGTTTAATTACCAATGGGACACCACTTTAAACTACCTCACCAAAACTGCTAATTGGCAAATCCTAAATCCCAAATACAAGTTAGATATATATGTAATTTCCTTCTTGCTATAAACATTCAATTTTTACTGTTTTAGTATCACAAAAAAAAAATTTATTTTTCTCACAACAGCATCAGGACAGAATCTTAATTTTGAAGCGAGTATAAAATAGCCAAGTAAAAAGAAGAAACCTCAGGGTACAGTTATTGCAAGAAAAATAAATTGAAACGGCTACATGTTAACATTGAACATGAATTCTGAGCAAATTATAACAAAAAAAAATAGAGAATGTTGGACCTTGATCAGGCAACGAATTAGTTATATTGTTTAGGAGGGTATTATTTTACTATTATGAAGAATAAATCAAAACAAGCAAAGCTCAAATACAATGGTACACAAACAGCTTTACCTCAAATGATCAACCTACGCAGCTAAGCACCATAAAACTCTAATAATCAAATGGAAGCTCAGCCAAGGGTGACACAGGTTTCGGATAAAAGGAATAGATTGCACACCACGTTGCAAATGCTTTTACTCCTCACTGCCAACTTGTACTGAGTCAACAAGAAGGCTGGTCATCTTCATGACATGTCCTGGATAATACAAGGATTTCAGTACTTTCCCTTGATGCTCAAAGTACTCACATCACAGTTGGGTGCAGTTCACAAAATTTATCGGGTTTCACCACCCAAATGAGCCAATACTTCTTTCAACCCAGAGCCATTCTCTTGTCCATCCTTCAACAAGGTGCATTTTAAACTTAAAAATGAAAGCTGTCTATTGCTGGAGAATGCATCTGTGATAATTAATGTTCCTTATCTATAGTGGATTCTCCAAATTGAGTTCCAGTAAGTTAAGAGCCATGATTCTCAACAAGATAGAGAAAAGAAGATACGCAAAGAAAATGGGCTCTGTCAATAATTAACAATCACTCAAATCAGGAACATAGCCTGAATCATTTAAAATCCAAATCATTTCAATAATAGTCTTGTATATCTCCTCAGATTCCCTATGAGATTTATCACCCTGTAGGAAAAAGTGGGCCTTCCCTTGAACCTCAATGCTGCTATAAGCAGGCTCTTTATTTATTTCTGTATCTCTCATCACCCCCCTAACCTCTGCAACACTATCCCAAAGTCCAAAAGCAGCATAGGCATTAGATAAGACTACATACTTTCCAGCATTTTCTGGATCCAGTTCAAAGTATTTCCTAGCGGCAAGCTCTATCAGGTCCATATCACCATGAATCTTACAAGCACCAAGCAAAGCACCCCATAAAACCGAGTGTTCCTTGCATGGTGCATTAACAACAAACTCATAAGCCTCTTTTAACCTCCCAGCACGGCCTAGAATATCGACCATGGCTGCATAATGTTTCCCTCTAGGCTGGATTCCATAATCTCTCCTCATTGATGAGAAATAGGCCCAACCCTCATCAACCAAACCTCCATGGCTACAAGCAGAAAGGACTGCAAGAAAAGTAACATAATTTGGTTGGAAACCTTCATCTTTCATCCTGTGAAATGATTCTATCACCTCTGCGACTCTTCCATGATGGCCATACCCAGATATCAAAGAAGTCCAGGTGACAACATTTCTATTTGATGATTTATCAAAGACCAAATGTCCATCAGACAGGCTGCTGCATTTGAAGTACATATCCATGAGGGCACTACTAACTACAACATTTTCTTTAAGAAAGCACTTTATCATGACACAATGGGCTCGCTTCCCATGCTCCAGTGTTGCTAAAGTAGCACAGGCTCTGAAAACTGACGCAAAGGTATACTGGTCTGGTGTCAGACCATTTTGTCTCATTTCATAATAAAAACTAAGTCCCATTTCTTCAAGCCCTTTTTGCACATATCCAGCAATCAATGCGTTCCAAGAAATCAAGCTTTTCTCCATCAACATGTCAAACAACAAATGCATAGTCTTTAAATCCCCAGATTTTGCATACAATATCATCAATTTAGTCTTCAGGTACTCATTTGGAACATACCCAACAACAACCATTTGTGCATGGATTCTTTTCCCTTTATTATAAAGTTTCTTGAAAATGCATTCTTGCAACAGAAGAGCATAGGTCCCATGGTCCACTTCCAACCCTGATCGCCATAATAGCCCCACGGCTTCGTTCATTCTCCCCGTTATACAAAGACCCTTTAATATTTTTTTCCAATTCACGCAAATTCCTAACCTGAAAGCTGACAATGTCTACCAGTGATAATCTCACTCCATCAATCCGACAAAAAACATTGCCAAAACCCCACCTTTAAAAGTTTAAACTAAACCATTAATTCCTCTATAATATGTATCATACTACATTCACGTCTATAACCTACAAATTTTTTTTTTTGCATTTCACTTTGTCTAATATGAGCCTCGAAACAACCAAAATATCAACAATGAAACTATAAATTTAAAGCCAAACCGAACAAAAAAAGTTCAAAAAAATACACAAACAACAAAATCAAATTCAAACAAAGAAACCAGATCATAAAAACACAAAATAAGCCAAAGAACAGAAATTTAAACCTGCCATCATTGATTTCAGCTTGAACCCGGTGAAGAAGAGTAGTAGTTTTGCCAGCAAACATAGGACCAACAATCACATGAATTTCACCAGATGAAGAAGAAAGAGAGGATTTTGAATGGACACACTGAGTCTGAATTGGAAATTTTGAGGGAAGTGAAATCATAGAGGGTTTTAGAGGGAAATAAGAAATGGGGTTTTGAAGATTAGAGAAAAGATTGGATTTTGAAGCTAAAGAGAAGAAATTGGAAGCTAAAGGTGTGGCCTTTTTGGACATTGGAGAGAATGAAAATGGTGGCGTGATTAGTGCCTTCATTCTTGAAATGGTAATTTTTAACATTTAGAAAGAGAGGAAGGCTTTGTAATTTTGGGTATTGCTCATGTGAGAGAAAGAGATGGGGTTTTCATGGTTTTGCGAAATTTAGGGTTTAAGGGGTTCTGAAGAGACAGGTTGTAAGTATTTTATTTTTATTTTTTAAAATTTATTTTTAATATTAAAATAATTTAAAAATATAAAAAATATTTTTTTAAAAAAAATAACATTGCTACACAACCATAAAAACAAATAGTAACAGAATTTAGACTAATGCAGGTTTAAAAAAATAAAAAATAAATTAATTTAATATAATTCAATAAAAAAACATACATTAATTCATGATTTAATATAAAACCCAGTTAATATCCATGTCAAAAACACATTGAATTTTTTTTAAAAAAATATATTAAAAAATTATTTAAAAAAAAATAATCCAAGTTATATCTATCGAATCATAATATAAGGTATTACTAAATGAGTTTTTTTTTTATTAACATAAATATTTATATCAGTTTATATATATCTTAATTAATTTTATATATTTTAAAATTAATAACTATATAAGCCGTACGTGGTTTGTGAGATAGGTTTAAAATCTATAATGCGGTGTCATGTTTTTTTTCTGCCCCCAAAGTTCAATTGTCTCGGACCAATCTTTTTCTTTGGTTTGTTGGTAGTTCATTGAAAGTGGGTGTGTTGCCTTCTTGCATTTCATCACAGAGGAGACATTCAAGCTTCAAACTATTTCATTAAATAGAATTATTGCAGCCGCATGCCATGCATTGCCTCCTCCTAGTTCTTAGATCATCACAAAATCGAGATTTGAATCTTAAAGAACACCTTATAAATCTCAAAAACTTATATTTTCCTTCAAAGTAATCTTTAATTATTTAAAAAAACAAAAAATCAGCTTAAAATAATAAAAAATCTCAAACCCCAATCTATTTTTTCGAGCGATATTAGAAATAAAATACATTAGAATAAACATTAACATCAATAATAGCCTTTGGACATGATTAGTGGCCTGCGAGGTGATTTTTTTTATAATGATATTCCCATCTTTCTTTAAAAAGTGAAAAGGCAGAGTGGGTAAGGTCATGGAATTGTAATCCTATAACGTCATGCATGTGCACTATCTTTTATATATACATATATATAAATATGTGCACAAAATGTGTATTTGTTGATGGATCAATGTGTTCTTGGTGTTCTTTGGATGGGTGGGGAAGACAAGGATCCCTTCTGTCTCTCGCACATCTCCAACTTTATTTATGTTTTATAATATAAAGGTGTGTCCAGAGTTGTTTTCACAAAATAACAAGGAAGTAACCATCTTATCTATTGGAACATTTATGGGCTATCCACTTGTTTGTATATGATTCCTCTGTTTCACCTATCTACTCATGCACATTTTCAAAGTCACCTCTGTCTCTCTGGGTAGATTTGGTGCAGGAATGGGATAATGAGTAGACAAAATCATCCAAGATTTACCTGTTTTTTCTAATATAAAAAGATCAAAACAATGTATTTTTGATTGTTTTACTGTTTTACTTAAAGTTAATTCAGTCAGAAATCGATCTAAGTTATAATTAGATCGATTCAAGTCTCGGATCTGATGGTCGAGCATCAGAGAGTTTTAGTTATAACAATGCTTTTTATAGATAACTTTGTCCAAGCATATCTAATGGGATAGGGATGAATAGCCATGCCTTGCCTCTACATCAAGCAATCGTATTGTGTGGCAGAAAACAGCCACATTTAAGGTTTGTTTGGTAGCATAAAATGAAAAGGATTTTTAAGGGACTACAGAACACTTACTAAGAACACTCATAAATGGGAGTTGGGTTTGGTTTGTAATCTCTTGTCATCTTTTTTTCTAGCATTGGAAGCCTTTAAATTTTTTTCTAATTTTTACTAAAAAATAAATAGTTTTCTCATCCGAACAAAAAATCATAGCAAACATGTTTCACAATAACAAAGCAATTAACTTTAACCATCGCTCGCATTAGAGCACAACAAAGGACCGTTGCTTTCTTCAAAGGTAAAGGAGCCAAAATCTCATCTTTATAGAATTTTTGGATGCCTGAGATTTGGGATAATTAATGGTATCCTCTATCTAATCCTCGAATTGTTAAACCTTTTTCACAATTTTCAATCAATTCATTTAGGGAAGAAATAACAAAGGAATTAACTTTAACCATCGCTTGCATTTTAACACTTTTTAAAAAAAAAAAATAAAAATCTGCTGAACTTATTTGAAAAGGACTTGAAAGTTTAATGGTGAAAACTTCAAAACAAGAAAACTACTTTCGACCATACAAAACAATAATAATACTCATAATAATTAAAAAAAAGAAGAAAGTAAAAGGTGGCAAATTTTAATTCTTGGAAAGTCACCATCTTCCATCTTCTCCTTTGTAACTTTCTTACACGAGAGGATAGCCAAAGCTAAACCTCTCCATCTCTCTCCCTCTCTCTCACTATATATATGTATAAAGACATAAACATAAGAACCCATTTTTTTGTTGTTGTAAACAAATCCACTCTCTCTCTCTCTCTTTCTTCGATAAGTTTGAATCCTTTGATAAGTTTTAATCAACAACAACAGTAACTTACAAAGAGAGAAAGAGAGGAGAGAGAGAGCAGAAAAAGGAAGGGTCTCTCTCACCCTCTCTTGTTGTCATGTCTCCTCTCAGATCTTAGATTTTTTAAGTTTTCTATCTGGATTTTTTTTTCTGGTAAACTTTCAATCAAAAAAGCAATCTTTTTGATGATGAATTCCGGGTTCTGGATCTTGTACTCATTTTCTTACCAAAGTTGGTATCTTTCTGTTTGTTTCTCAGGATTCCTGGATTGCTTTTGCTTGATATTTGATTGTTTGAAGGTTGTTTCTACTTTGGGATTGAATCCAAGAGTGGTCTTTTGATACACGCTTGTAAATATCCGAGCTTTGCTTTGTATCGTTGACAAGGTATTGTTTTTCTTGGTTTAATCTGCATTATGGTATGATGTGTTTGATTGTTGTTGTTAATATAGTATCGTGTCTTTTGTTGAGTTGGATGTATTGTGGCAGTGGATATTGGATTGGATTTTGTTGTAGATGTGTCTATTCTGTATTAGAATTAAGATCTGCTGTTTGATTGGTATAGAACGAGACATGGCTAATTTTTTTATGAGATTGTTAGTTTTATGTGCTGATTGTTTCGTTTTATTCTTTGTTGGTGACTTTGTTGGTGGGATTTGTGTATAGAATGGAAATGGAGCTTGGAAAGTTATTCATTGGTGGGATTTCATGGGACACAAATGAAGATCGTCTCAAGGAGTATTTCCGGGCTTTTGGGGATGTTTTAGAAGCTGTCATAATGAAGGATCGAGCCACAGGTCGTGCTCGTGGCTTTGGTTTTGTTGTTTTCGCTGACCCTGCTGTTGCTGAGAGAGTTGTGATGGAAAAGCACCTTATAGATGGTAGAAATGTAAGTTGTTATGTTTTGATTCTCAATAATACGGGTTTCGAACGATAATGATTTACTTATGGTTAAATTTGATCACCATAAATTTCTATCCTATCAGAAAAAATAAATTCCATTTTTTGTGATTCTGTGGCTGTGTATAGTAGATGACGACGAAGGATTGTTTCTGCATTGTCTAGAGTAATAATGTAGACATTTTATTTTCCTTGGGAGGTAGATGGGGAATTTTTGTTGTTGCTGCATGTCAATATTGAACAATTCAAGTAAGACTCAGAGCTTAAATGTTTAGAAAGCTAGCTGGCATTACTCCCTGAGGTATAGGATGTGATGAAACCCTTGTCAGCATTATAGTTCGTTTTGGTTTCGGCAAATTTAAACAGCAATCAGAGATTAGAATTTCACAACATAACATGTGCATTTGCTAGATTGTCAAGAAAATCTTGTTTTAGAATAAAAGTACACGTGCTAAGGGATATGAGAAATGGCTTCCATGAGAGTCAAGTTGATCGGAGGACACAATCAGGCTTCAATAAAACAGACAAACTGTAATTAATGTCTCATTAATGGCTGATGCTAATGGAAAAAACATTGGTGCAAAAGTTGAAAAAATGAGGTAGGTGAAGCTTATCTACACAAAAGGTGAGTAAGCTTGATACATATTTTTGGTTATTTGTTGTGCTGCTGAAAAGTTATGAACTACGAATGAAAATTTTTACAAAATAAGGAGATAAAACGTGTCAATCTACTGTCCCACATCTCATGCCAGCCCGTGTTTTCAATACAAACAGACGATTCCGAGTAATGCAAAATCTTGCAACATCATTAGGAAAAGAGTATGAAGATAAAAAAATTTGCTAAGTTTCTCAATTCCAAGTGCCATTGCTTACATGCGACAAAGAGACAATGTTTTGCTTCACTGTTTAAGTAATGAAACTTTGGACTAAAATATATTATTCCTAATCAATCTTTCCTTTGCAGGTCGAGGCAAAGAAGGCAGTTCCTAGGGAGGATCAGAGCACTCTGAACAAAAATAGTAGCAGCATTAATGGTTCACCTGGTCCTGCCCGAACAAAGAAGATATTTGTAGGAGGTTTAGCATCTACAGTTACAGATAGTGACTTTAAGAAGTACTTTGATCAGTTTGGAGTGATTGTAGATGTGGTGGTTATGTATGATCACAACACTCAAAGGCCAAGAGGTTTTGGATTCATCACCTATGATTCAGAGGAAGCGGTTGATAGAGTATTGCACAAAACCTTTCATGAACTCAACGGTAAAATGGTTGAGGTTAAGCGGGCTGTCCCAAAGGAATTATCCCCAGGGCCAACACGGAACCAGTTAGGAGGACTTAACTATAGTCCAAGTAGAGTCAGTAGCTTCCTCAATGGTTATACTCAGGGATATAACCAAAGTTCTGTTGGAGGGTATGGAGTTAGAATGGATGGTAGGTTTAGTTCTGTTAATGTTGGACGGAATAACTTTTCTCCATTTGGTACTGGTTATGGGATGGGATTGAATTTTGAGCAGGTGTTGAACCCAAGTTATGGGGGAAATTCAAACCTTAATTCTAATGCTGGCTATGGACGGGTCAGCCCTTCATTTAGTGGAAATGCAAGCAGGTATGGCAACCCCATAGGGTTAAGTGTAGGCAATGGAGGAAGTAGTTCTGTATTAAATTCAACAGCTCACACATTATGGGGAAATGGAAGTAATAATCATTCTTCAAGCGCCAACAACTCCGGTACTTTTATGGGTTCTGGAACTGGAAACTCGGGAATGGGTTCTTTTGGCAGTATTGGAGCACTTTGGGGCTCCTCTGCTAATTCCGGGCAAGGTGGAGGAGTTGGCTCTGTCAATAGCAGTAGCAATCTAGGCTTTGGCAGTGGAGATTTTGATATTGGTCTAGGAGGTGTAGGTCATGGAAGAAACAGTAGGACAGTTGTTGCACTGACATCATCTCATGTTGCATCCAATGGTGGTTATGAAGGGGCTTATGCAGACTTTTATGAAAAGGGCTCATTATATGGGGATTCCACCTGGCAATCTTCACCTTCAGAGCCAGAAGTGTCAGGCTCATTTGGTTTTGGGCTTGGAACTGCAGCTTCTGATGTTATGACTAAAAATTCTGCTGGTTATGTTGGTGGTTATAGTGTTGCTAATAGACAATCAACTAGAGGTGAGTATTCTTTGCCCCCATGTTTATGCTGATTTCTTCTCTGATTATCAATGCTGCTTTTCCTCATGTAACATTTCATTGTATATTGCTATCAAAGCTTTCATAACTCAGAAGAACACAACTGTCAATAGGCAAAACTGCAGAATATAATGAGAATAGTCTCTCTTTATGGATTTCCCCACTACGAATCCGTATTATTTATTACTCTAACTGTCCAACATTTTGTGCCGATTCCGCAAATTATTGGACCTTGATTGTCTAAGCTCCTATATTTTTTATCACTTAGTTGTTGCTTTCATCCTAGTACATGTAACCGATGCTGATAAAATTCTTTTCTTGCAAAATCTTACACGCCATCATCACTATGCTCTCTGGTGCTGACATGATCTTGTTGGTTTTCATGCGTTTCAGGAATTGCCGCATAGGATGATTATGATATAGGTGAGGTAATCTGGTGAAGTGAATTTCATACATGTTTCTTGTCCAGATGTTCCATTCCATAAAGGAAACATGATTCGAGCAAACTGGTTCATGTTTTTATGTTAGAGAGCAGTCCAAGGAAATCTGTGTATGGCTTGAGCTTTTGAGATTTTTCTAATATAGGTTTTTTCTTTCTTGAGATGTAAAAAATCACGTTGTGGGGTATACTCAAAATGATTGCATGATGCATCATCTTTCATGACACTGATATATATATATATATATATATATATATATATATATAATCGCTGCTCCTCACGTTGTGGGGTCACTAATATTGCATGTCAATAAATCATAACTATGAAAAAAAAATTAAAAAAAAATAGAAACCTTCGAGTAAAGGTGTCCCGTTCAAGTTATGGGTAATGCAAGTCAATTCAAAAAATGATGCTGTTCTAATATTTTATTCAAGAAATTATAATGATGATGTTTTAGAAAAAACTAAACCTAGTTTTGACCTCACACGGATTAAGATTAATTTTCACATAATTTAATAATTCTATATAAAACAAAATGCACATAGAAGAAACCCTTGAAGCACCATAAGTGAGTTTCTTCTATAAATTAAAGTCATCCTCAATGATAAGGTGTATTTTTTCCAAGTGGAGGTTTGAGAAACAGTTTAAAGTATTTTTTATTTAAAAATATATTAAAATAAAATAATATAAAATTAAAAAATTAAAATTTAAAGGAACGGTGCACGTTTTTAGTCATAAATTTGTGTTTTATGCTTTTTTTTTTCACGTTATTGGTGAAATTAACGAGTACCTCCTGGGCCTGCCCATCATCATCTAGCCCTTGGACGTCTTCATAATCATCTATATTTACCTCATTGTCATACTCCTCCAGTTCTGTATATATATCATTCTCTTCCTTTTTGTTACCACGAAATCCTCCTCCTCCTCCTCCTCCTCCTCCCCCCTCCTCCACTTCATGATCATCGCTCTTGCTCTCCTCCTCTACCTCGTCATTGTCCTCCTATCTTCACTCACGTCAATGCTTCGCTTCCTTATTGACAATTAACTAATACTAAATAGATGTTCTGCATTACACTGCGGGGTAGTTTAATT
>Ga0325402_1005905_pt1 | contig 11512 bp, 8 predicted proteins | sample PopdelMetagenome_22_FD_207212 | JGI IMG/M metagenome (GOLD analysis project Ga0325402, IMG submission 207212) | Populus deltoides microbial communities from Bellville, Georgia, United States - Xylem-PdKOR-R3 | ecosystem: Host-associated > Plants > Phyllosphere > Stem > Wood/Secondary xylem...
TAATATTCACTAAGATAATTAAAAACTTACTTTTCCCCCAAGTTGTCAATAAAACATTAATGCAAGTAAGATTATTATGTCTTATAATGTCTGTTTTTTTTTTTTTTTTAATTATACTTGTCTGAGATGGACTTCAAATGTACTCTTGGGTTTCGAGCAGTGAATCTAATCCTTTCAAGAAATAAATAAACTATGTGTATGATCGATGGAGTGAGGGTCATGTTCTTGGATTTTTCTAAGACTACTTACGGTTGTATATGAATTTGGAAACCGTGATTTATAATTTGGTATCAGCAATATCACTATTGCAACGAAATGGATCTTCCTCTTCTTTTCTTTGGTGTTTCTTTAAAAGAACTTGTTTTTTCTAGAAAATAATATAAATTAATTTCAAAAACCTTACTCACTTAACGGTTTAAATTATTAAATTAAGATTGATTATTTCACATGTTTATGCTATATACCTAGCTGAAAAATCATACATATAAGGTGTCTCTTGTACCATTTTATTCTATTCAATTTCTTGGCTATCAAGACTTGTAAATGTCTTTTATATTTGTCTTTGAGTTTGGTAAATACATTGCACAGATGGTTCTTGAATGTCACCTTCTTCTGGTTTTAGATCCCGTAAAAAGTACAGTAGCTTATATTTTTATATGTTTTTTTTTTTAATTATTTTTATCTTAAAAAGTTATTAAATTAATATTTTTTTAATATTTTTAATGTTTCAGTACAGAAATAAAAATAAATCATTTTAACATATTTTTAAAAAATACATTACATCAATATCAAATACACATAAGAGTAGTAGTCATAGCTCTCTGTTTTAGAATGTGTTTGGAAACACAGTATAAATCATATTCCTAAAAAATTTAATTTTTTTTTACTAAAATTTAATATGGTTTATATGTTTTAGATCGTTTTGATATGCTGATATTAAAAATATTTTTTTATTTATCATTAACATGCATTTCAACACAAAAAATTATTTGAAAAACAACCGCTACCACACTACATATTTTTATTATCAAATTGTTACTGGGAGTGCCTTGATCAGAAGAACTATTTCTTTTCTTTTTTTCTAAATTCGAGGACCGACCTATGATCAACTTGTATTAAACAAATATTTTTATATGACTTTTTATCATAACTAAACAAGTCTTTTTATATGGCTTCCATATCAGATCGGGAACGGCATTTTTTTAGTTCCAAGCTGCAATCTCGGTGTATGGAGTTCCGTGTTGCTCATGTCTTGTTGCTCGTCAAAAACAATCATAAATTTAAATAAATATTATCTCCTTGACTCTTTAGTGTCAAATTGAAGTGAACAAGTGTGGTATTTTTATATTTTTGATACCTTTCTACACCGTTAATTAGGACAGGCCCTGAAATTGGTCAGTTCTACGCGCATATTAGTTAGATGGATAGACAATACTCTTTTTTTATATTAAAAAAAAATTCTTGATATTTTATTGTTTTCTTCTTTATTCTCACCTAAAGATATTAAGTTAATGCATACAAATCACATCTAGATATTAATATTTTGTATCTCATATTATATCTTGATATAAATATATATACTAAATATATTAATATTAAATAGTAGAATATTTGTCAAAAAACAGATGACACTCGAAGATAACAATTATTGGAGGATTGGTCGTTACATGCTGATATCTCTCTCACCAATTAGATATACAAAATACTATATGCATAGAAACTAAGTATTCTCTGTTAGCATGAAGTTATTAACAAGTATACCGACATCAAGACATAATAGATACTTACATAATGATCAAAACAATATATATCTTATCGATTGGAATTTAGTTCAACATAATATGAGTGCAAATTCAAAAATAAATGAGTATTCAGAAAATAAAGCAACATATATAAATATTTAAGAGATTAGCTAGTTATACTCATCATATAATCATTATACATATTTATTTATATTATGTGCATATAAACTAACTATTCTCTGTTAGCATGTAGTTATTAGCAAGTATACCGACATCAAGATATAATAGATACTTACATAATTATCAAAACAATATATATCATATCGATTGGAATTTAGTTTAACATAATACGAGTGTAAATTCAAGAATAAATGAGTATTCAGAAAATAAAGCAACATATATAAATATTCAAGAGATTAGCTAGTTATACTCATCATATAATCATCATACATATTTATTTATATTATATACATATTAAAGAATATCTCACTCGCCCAGAAAATAAAAGCAAAAGACAAGTGGATGCAGAACAGAAGACTACTGAAGATCGTTAGGAGAAATATTAGTAAAACCTATAACGAATACGGAAAACACTTAAAAGATTACTCGAAGAAACGTAACATAAAAGATTAAAAACTCTAAGCTTAGAAACCAAAACATAAATATAAAGCCAAACTGATTCTCTCAATTGATCCCGAACATAACCTAAACTAATCAAACCTAACAGACCCGATAAAACTCTATTATTGGGTCAACCGGTCAACTGAAATAACCAACCGGTTAACCACTATTACAGGCCAACTGAACGGCCGATTTAGACCAACTAGTCAACTAGCAACAATCTGTTGATCGATCGGCCAGTTTAGCATATCAGTTTACCGATTGATTAAGATTTCCAGAATCTTGATCTATCAGTCTCTAAATCTGCAAACTTTATAATAACACAATTTGTTATTCAACAACTCATATTTCTAAACATCAAATGAGTTTGTTTCAAGTAAACTAGCATCTTAATACATTAATTCAATCCCTTAAATTATTCTCTCATCAAAATAATATAAAAACACTAATTACTTCTTATTTCCTTCTACAATCAATCCCTAATTGAAAAAAACCAAAGAAAAAGATAGTTACTTGTTTCTTCGATCTTTCTTGAACCAAACACTTCAATTCAAAACTGAAATCCTTTGTAAATAAAAGAGGAAAGTCACAGCAGAGAAAAGAAAAAAGAGAAAACAATGTTCTTAGCAACTTTTTCTTTAAAAACATAGGTTAATTGGGTTGGATTTGGGCTGAACCTTGGCCTAGATTAAGCCGAGAATAAGGGTGTTCCAGTCACTGCCACACCAACACAAACTGGTATTTTCATTCCCAAATATTGGCTAGTTTACAAATAAACAAAGGACACTTCGATCTATAAGCATTTGATAAATGAAGTAAGGGCACATTTAACCAGTGACCACGTGACATGATAATATCACCATCCCAGATTTGATCCAAGAACATGCATGTGAACACATGGAAGTAGCATTCATATCAGACTACCAAACCTTGGACAATTAATTGAGGTAATAGGCAAGGTAAGGAATAGTAGTTATTTTCATTAGATTCATGAACATAACAGTACAAATATTAATGCAAACATGTGGATACATATTTTAGTGATACAAACTGTAACATTAAAGTTCTAAAAAATGATCACAGTAACCCTTTAGCAGTTGCTGACTGATGATGACAGTGGCACGCATGAAATCATCAATCACGCTCTCAAGTATTATATCAATTACAGGAGCAAAACAGGCAGCAGCTGTGCAGGGCTTCGGCAATCAATTTTAATCCAATCATATAAAATGGATCTAGCTTCAATATGGTCTCCAACGCTACATTATATGTCTCTGTCTCTCTTGCATTCTGGGAGCATTGAAGGGTATCTCGATCTATAATCGCAGTAGTTGCATCGTATTAGTTATTTGACTAGCGTTTTAGATTAGATACTTTTTTTTTAATAAAAAAAGATAATATACATCGAATTTTTTGACATGTTTTTGTAATTAAAAAAGTTTTAAAGTGAATATGAAAAAAATTATGTAATTAAATAAACCAAGAATTATGTATGTTAATAAATACAAAAAATTATAAACAATAACTGAAAATAAAATTGAAAAAATAAAAAATATATATAGATTAAAATATTTAATCTCGCACATGATATTTTTTTAAAAAAATAAAATTTATCTATAAAAAAGATAAAAAAAATATATAAATGAATTAAAAAAATATCTTCAAAAATTAAAATAACTAGAAAATAAATGTCATTTAAAAAAAGTTCTATAAACAAAATAAAAAAGGATATAAACAAATATAATTTTGAAAGAAAAACATATAAAAAAAAACATTAATTTAGAAGGGAAAAAAAAAACTCCCCATTTTGTCAAGGCCGTACGCATGGTATCAATTGTTATCTCTAATGAAGACTACAGTCAAATCTCAAGGCTCTCTTATAAGAGACCCAATAACTTTATCTCTCGAAATCTCAATGCAATTGTAAATCCATTCTTCTATTCACTATGGTTCCTTCAACAAATATGTAGTCGGCACATAAAATAAAATTGAGGGGTGAAAGCACAAATAAAACTATGAAATTTAGCTCTTGCACATCTAAATTCATAATTATTTGGGCTCCTAAAAATAATTAAATTTGAGATTGTTAAAAAAGAAAAGAAAAGGTAGAGGGAGAAAAAGAGGGGTTTCCGCCGTGTAACTTTTGTTGCCACCTGCATTTCTAGGTATCCAGAGACATGAGAAGCTACCACCAACCAAGAGGCAAAAGAGAACGAAACAAATGTCCCGATGGACTCATGGCTTCATGCATGCAGCAAAGGTTAACAAATTCTTAAATATTTAACAGGTCGCAATGGGTTCATTGCTTCAGTTTTTCTTTTTGTGCCCTGAGCAATCCTTCCTCTACCGGGTTTTGTCGGTAAAATAGCACACTAGCTGATGTCCTTCGCTGGCTCGGAGAATAGATTCGGAACAAATGGAACCCACTGATTTGCTTCATTTTCCTGATACCAAACTACTAGTCATCAAGCTGGATTTGTGGTCGGATAAATGGTTGGTAGTAAGTTTTGGTTGTTGTATAGAGGACAATTCAGACAAAAAAAAAATCGAAATCAAGCGAAAGACAAGATAATTAAGATTGTAAGCCAATTACTTCGAACATGTTATTATCATTGGACAACAATCGATATACCCTGCTAATAATAAGTATAATTTCTTGGTAAGCTAATTTTGATATATGAATTACTATATCTAATTACTAATAGCATTAAGCACATTCATAAATCGTAGAACAGAGAACTCAAAATATATTATTATTGTCTTATCTATACCATGGTCAAGAGTCCTGGGAGGCACAAAGATGGTCGGCTGTTAGTACCATCTTATTCTACTCAATACCTCCCTGGGCTGATATCATAGTTTTCTCCAAGAAATTAGGCAGTAAATAAAAGTTAATATGCCATGGTACAAAATTTATTTCAGAAAGATCCATTAATTGTATATGAAACAAGCAAAAATGTACATGTCACTGGCACAAAGCTTGGATGTATCTTTGACAGATAATTTTAGAAAATTACGATCAAGTTTGGAATCACTACTTCAGATGCCAGAAACTTACAATATAAAGTTATCATTTGATGAGAATGCATCGCGTTGGTGATCCTTCAGCACCGAGCAATCTTACAGGCAAGCAATGGATAGAATACACACCAGGTTGGATGTCATCGAGTTTTAGGCCTTCCACAATGATGATTTCCTGAAACATGCTAGGCATGTTTAGTTTGGGATGTTGATTTCCAACACATTCTTTTCCTCGAGTGCAAACAATTTAAACTTTTTTTTTTTAATGAGGAGATAAAAAGCGAAATCAGGCCAATTGCTTCTACAGAAAATAAATTTTTAGCTCATACATACCAATAATACCACCTTAATTAATTTAGTTCTCTAATCATCACAAAATTGAAAGTGACTTTCTACTGTAGCAGAGAAAACTATCGAAATTCTGAAGGTGGCTTAACAGAAGAATCCAAATTAAACGGATGGTAGCATAAATAACCACTTCTAATCAACATGAAGAGGTGCTCCAACATGCTAGTCAAAATTAAACATCATTTAATTACTTTACACTGCATTAGTCTTACCCTGCTTTCCAAGAGGACAAGATGAGCTGGAACCAAATCACTCCAAGCAGCAACAGCTAAGTAATCAATTCCTACATTGAAAAAGAACATATGCATAGAAGTTTTGAGAAAAACATAGCTAAAGAACAGAAGTGCTAGATTGAAGAAGGTTAGTAGCTTACCAACAAGCTTAATGTCAGTGTTGTCTACCAACCATTTTGCTCCATCCGTTGTAAATCCCACAAAGCTTGTATCGATCTCATTTTTGAACATAAGTCGCCTGAAATTTTTAGTTATCAGATACGTAAATAAATAGCTATGACCCAGATCAGCAATCAGCATACCAAATCTAATGGTCTCGGCCAGCCCCCACCGTATTTGAGGTTCTTACAGCATATAGGCCTCACAATTTCTTCCATGGAAAACTCATGAAACTAATCGAAAGTTTTACCATAAGAAGTTTTCAGGCTCCATTTAGGCTATGGATTGATGCACTCATAAGAAGTTTTTCTATCCTTGATTGAAGCATGAGATGATCCCTTCTATATAAAGCATTCATTTTGACGCAAAAGGCGTATCAATTTTCATGCATAACGTTTAATAGGTAAATTTATATACCATCACAGTTATAAATCTAAAAAAAGTTCGAACTAATCAAACCAGTTAAATAAAAACGAGCATAATTTTTAATTCAAATGTTAAATCACTCTGAAATTTTGCAAGCAGGTTCGACATACTCGGGTCGGGTCTATATAAAATAAGCTAGTTAGCACCAACTAAAGTCGTTTTCATGCCCAAGTTAGCGCTTGGAAGTTTATGTTTTGGAATTTTCATTACTTATTTATTATTTTTGGATTAATTTTTTATTTTTCTTGTTATTTTTAGATTTGTTTTTTACTATCTAGTTGAGGTTGATTTAGTATATTATTTAAACAGTTTTGTATACTATTAATTTTTTTTTAAGCCAATGAATACATCAACCCACATAGAATTACCTGTCGGTATTTTCTGTCCTGAAAAGAACACGTCGAGCTCCTTTGGGAATATGTAAGGACTTCATAACTTCAGCTGTACAAAATAGACAATTCTGTTGAATAAATCCTGGAAAAAAAACAGAGGAGGAGAAAAAAACCTACTGTTGACCCGTAAAAGAGCCGAAGAAAGGACATTGAGAAAATTAAGAAAGAAAAACCAGTGCTGATAAAACTACAGTAGAAAAAGGTTGAGAATTCTCTGAGTTTGTATTTATACTAAAAAATATGCACAGAGAACAAAGTGGAAAACATACCAGTTATGTTCGTCCCCCTTGGAACATCAATTAATAGTCCAGGACCTATTGAAACAACAATTTCAAGATCGATCAGGTTCTCATATATACGCACCATCCACCATACACAAACCTTATTCCTTTCCACAAGCCCATTAACAAGAGAGAAGAAAAAAACAGGATTAAACCAACAAAACACCACAACTATATATGTAAGTATAAGAATATTTTCATTACCATTAAGTACTTCAAGGTCAAGAGTGTCCACATCAAACCCAGCATCGAAGTAATGATCATAGTAATGTCCAGGTGCATCGACGTGTGTGCCAGTATGAGTGATCAACTTCATCTCCGATATGTTGGCGAAGGACCCATTCTTCATGCTTTCAGGGAGCCTCAGGAACTGACCCAGCCCATTTTCTGATCCCATGGACGGCATGTCGCTTGTGTACCTGTGGGTTATGTCAAATATTCTCCCATCACCATACACCTCACGCCTGATTGGGATAAGTTTGCTGTCTTGTGAAGCGGGGAAAGAGGTGTCCATGGTGCCAGGGATGGTGGGGTAAGCGCCGCTGGAGGCTGCGGTGGTGGAGAGGGGAGACAGGAGCAGTAACAAGAGGAGGGATGCCATGGCTTTGGCCATAGCTACTCAAATGACAATTGAAATCACCGAAAATTGAGTTGAAGTTACTGTATATGTCTAAAAGATTACGATGGGGATACCTGTGGTTGTAGAGAAGAAGAACGCTTCAAGTTATTTATAATATTTTACATTATATTTTGAATCATATAGTGTTTTATTTCTACAACCTTATGTCATTAATTATTATGACAAGCCAATCCGTGTTAGATGTTACTAGATTTGTGTCCCGTTCTCGACCGCCAGTCTATAAAAAAAATTGAATGTAAAAAGAAATATTAAAAAAAAAATTGAGGTTAAATAATATGATTAAAAAAATGCAATAATACTAAATAAAACAAAAAAAATAATAATTAAAAAAAATCAAAAAACCTTGACTTGAGTTTACTCGGATTGCCAAACAACTAAATATTGATAAGTGAAACTAGAAAAAAAATCAATTAAATTAGATTAACTTAAAAACTTCACAACTATAGACATAAGATTAGAATAATTTTATAAAAATAAATATAAAAAAAATTAAAGATTAATTCTTAATAAATCAAATGAGAATATGATAATTTTATATAAAGAAAAATAAAAAGAAAAACATTAGAAGTTCAATCTCTAGCAAATAAAATGCTGAATCACAAAATTTTTAAAAAGTAAATAAAAAAGTTCAAGAAAAATCAATTCAAGCCCCCCTAGGTCAAGCTATAAAATCTCTAACTTAGTCGTGATACCAAGATGATCGTGTTTGAAAGCAAATTGAATAAAGTCATAAAGCTTAATTAATGAAGAACTTAATGTGAAGGATGAAAACAAAAAAAAAATTGAAAAAACAATGGAAAAATATATAAGTCAATCGTGGTTAACCCGCAAACCTTGCGACCATGAGCACAGAATCAAGATTACCTAATAGAAAGAAAAGGAAAAAAAAGTATGAAAATCAATTTCTAATAAATTAAATGTTGAAATATGAAATTAAAATAAATTAATTTTAAAAAATGACAAAATAAAAAAGTCAATCCACGTAAAACTTTGAAACCAAATACTCTCTGGTCATGAACCCAAGACTAACCTCATAAAAAAAAATGAGTCAACCCAGGTTAACTCACAAACCCTGCGACCATGACACAAGATTAGAATAACCCAATAGAAAAAAAAAAGAAAAAAAAGGTAGGAATATCAATTTTAAATAGATTAAATATTTAAAGATGAAATTGAGATAAATCAAGAAATCCTTCACCCGGTTTAATTAAGAAGCTTAATTCACAGCCAATTTAATTTTTAAGGATAAAATAGTGAAAAAATATCAATTTAAAAAACTTGCCAAAGAAAAAAATATAGCAATACAAAGAATAAAAATCAAATTTAATCAAAAACACCCATGAAGGATGAAATTGTAAAAAAAAAAACAATCTAAACAATAATCCCAAATAAAATAAATAGTAAAAAAAATAAAATGGGATGAAATTGAAAAAAAACTTTATAGCTTATTCAAAATAAAATAAATATTAATAAAAAAAGAATGGGGACCAAATTTGAAATATTAAAAGATAAAAGGGCTGAAATTGAAAAACATTTGTAATTTTATAGATTATTCAAAATAAATAAAAATAGTAATTAAAATGACGAAACAAATGTGAAGGAAAAATAAATTTAAGGGGCATGTCTAAAATTTTGAATGGGTTGATGTTGAATTTGAGAAGAAGAAAAGGAATAAGAAAGGGAAAAAAATGGTTTTTGGCGCTAAACTAAAGGTTCGTCTTGTCCACATACTATGTCATTGCATAGATGATACCAAGACCTTTCTAACATTATCTTAGAAGATAATATTTGGTGGTCGAACAGCCTCACACATGTTGTCCGAACGGTGCAAGGATCGTCCATACACGCCAATAAGTTTTTTTAAAATTAAAAAGATCAAAATGCTCCTTGATAATAGGCATTATATTCTTTTATTATAGGGTTAAATTAGTAATTTTATTATGAAAAAAATAATCTAATCCCATACAATTTATAAAAGATAATTGTGTCACGGTACAAAAATCATTTTACCTATAATACCTAATTCAAAGACTGAATAGTTAAATTATAATTTTGTTATTATACTTCTACAACAAATAAAGTTTTTTTGCCTTGGGATACAATAACTTTCCTTCCCCTTAGTTTATTTTAAAAAAAATTAATTTAATTAAAGTCATTAATCTTTGAAGTAAAAATATGTGAATTGTGATTGCTTGTAGACTTAGGAAGTGTTTGGGAACGCGGTTCAACCTGTATTTTCAAAAAATTTAATTTTTTTTTGTTAAAATTTAATATAGTTTGTACGTTTTGGATCGTTTTGATGTATTGATATGAAAAATAATTTTTAAAAAATAAAAAAATATCATTTGCATGTATTTTGACATGAAAAGTTATTTAAAAAGCACCCACAATCACACTACCAAACACGCTCTGAGATTGGTTCCGATTTTCTTTCCCCAATAAAGTTCATTGATTTGACAGTATTGTATGCATAGTTTTTTTTCTTTTTTCTTCAGTTTGATAGGATTAAATTTTGTTATTTGATTGCATAGAATCAAATTATCTAGCCCGAGACTAACCAAGGAAAAAGCATTTCTGCTAAAGTCATCAATACAGCACGCCTGTGATCAAGTTGATCACTCACACCCACGTTCGTCTGAAAAGTATGACATAATATGACTGAGAATATCCTGAAGAAGAAGTTCAGCGGAAAAAATGGTGGAAGAAAGGATGGATTGCTACATGACAACACTAACCTGCCAGCATTGTTCAGAACTTCATGTTATTCCTCTTATTTCGATTAGTGAAGGAACAAACTAGCGTGATATTGAACAACGTTTGGAGCCGAAACAGAACTCATGAGTTTGTTTAATGAAGTAAGGGAAACAGCACTAAACAGCGTGTTAGGAAAAAACGTACATGGATGAGTAATAATTATGAGGTGGCTAGAATTAATCAAGATGATGGTTCATTCATTTTGCTCTATTCTTACAGTGTGATCCCATGACTTTTGAAGTTATTGTAAAAGAAATAAAGTGACAAAAGGCTATGCATGATAGAATTGATGTAATAATAATTAAAAAAAAAACTTGTATGAAGTTCAAAGTTATTCAAATGAAGTTAGGATAATGAGAAGTGCCTGCTCCACAACAAAATAATCAAATGCCAACCAGCACTTGCCATGTGAAGATGGTCAAACAAGATTTCAAAACAAGGAATTACTGATTGTGGCATCATCAATTACTAACACAGCCTCACATTAATGCAACCATTGATATAATTTGTTGTTGTATTGTCTTTCTCGCCAGGAACAAAACTAAAACAAATCTGCCCAGAAAACTGCGTGATTGAGTTTTTTCTAATTGAGCATAAGGAAAATCTATACAAGCACTGATCCTGGGTCGTGGAAGGTTTCTGTTGCCACTTGCCAGTCAATGAAGCGCCCGCCTAAATTTGAATCCTGATCAGAAAGGAATGTATCTCCCTCATCATCAGACCAGCACACAGGCTAGGCAAATATGACCTGCCTGCGATTTGGGCTCGCTGGGAAAATGTGTTGAGAAGAGACAATGGAACTGCTAAAATATGTGAGACGAAGTTGGTCACTCACACTGGCCTCTGTTTGTGATCCTTTCTGACCAGACAATTCACGTGGGATAAACAGTAGGCT
>Ga0325402_1005906_pt1 | contig 11511 bp, 8 predicted proteins | sample PopdelMetagenome_22_FD_207212 | JGI IMG/M metagenome (GOLD analysis project Ga0325402, IMG submission 207212) | Populus deltoides microbial communities from Bellville, Georgia, United States - Xylem-PdKOR-R3 | ecosystem: Host-associated > Plants > Phyllosphere > Stem > Wood/Secondary xylem...
ATACCCAGAGACATAAAATGGGGAAAATGAACTTGTATTTAAAAACACCATGCATGTATCATGTACTTGAAGTCTGCATCACATTAGGGGTTAAATTCAGAGGCCTAGAATTGTAGCAGGATCGAAATTTCATAGAGCAAATCACAAATTTTTTTATGTTAGGGGTTAAATTGAAACAATTCTTAAAATTTGAAGGGGTTCTTGTAGTTTATCCTCTTCGTCATCCATGGGACTTTGAAAATATGACTCATGCTCATGCACATGCACATGATAGCTTCCGAAGTTGTGGGTAGTGGGCCCCTAATGGAGACCATTAATTCAGGCTTCCAGAAGTTTGTTAGGGTATTTGCTAGTGCACGCTATAAAGATGCGGGTTAATTATAGAGCTATGTCAACCGCCTTTTTTTCTTTTTTTAAAGGAAATTAAATATACTGATTTTTTCATTGTATTTTTTTATATATAAAAATTTCATTTATAAATTAAAATATTTATACATGGATGTAATTAAACAAATTAATATCTAATAATTTTTTAAAAAAATTAAGATATTTGATCTAAAAATACTAAATGTGAAAAAAATAATGACTAACATGTCCACTTGAAAATTAATTAATTGAGTATTTTTTTCTCCTAAGATTATGACAACATAATTACACCATGTAAAAATAATTAGAAAATATCCCTTAATTTAATCCTATAAAATTCACCAATGATTAACATGTCTACTTGAAAAGACTATTACACCCATACAAGACAATTTATTTGGAGAATCTTTAATGAAAAAAATAAAGTTTTTACTATAGATTATTACAGTGAAAACCTCACATGTTTTAGATTATAGTTAATTGATAAACTCGGTTTTATCAGTGAATTAATACAAAATATTTAGAACTTGAAATCTAACTTAAACTAGGTTTTTAGTTGGACCAAATACGATATTAATTTAATAAAACTTGTTTGATCCAATTAATTTTGTAGTGATTTGACTTAACTGGTTCTGACGTAACAAAAGCAATAACTAAGAAAAAAAACAAAAATCATATAAACAGAAAATTACATCATAAGCTAGCCAGGAAATGAATGAATGAATTTCTTTTAATGTTAGAAATTATTTAATAATTTATCAAATACTCAATTAATTAATTTCTTTCAATGTTCCAATGTTTAGCCATGGCAATGAACATCAAACTTTTGCTTCTCTTTGCCTTGCTGTTGTATTTCTCCTTGCCTTTGTTGTATGCAATTCTACACGCACAATGTTACTGGTGGTCCAAATCCAACTGCTGTCCGGGTTGCAGGCCCTGATAACTCCACCACCAGCCCAAATACAATTGCAATCATGTTTGGGTATTTTTACATATGATGGACATCCCGCTCACAGTTATGTTTGGAACAAATTTGCTTTGAAGAAAAATATAGGAAATTTTGATATTTAAAGAAATATCAATACTAAAGGCCGAATCATCAATAAAACAATAAAAATAATATATAATTATTTATTAATTGGTAAACCATTTTTTTCTCACTTTTCCATGACATTGAGTAAATGTTCATCAAAATCAACAAGCTTGAGAGTTGACATTGCTTTTATATAATACCATTTTTATCCTGACATGTTAGAAAATAATTTTATTAGGGAAATCAAACATTCATCAACATGTATAAAATTGATAAGACTATATATATATATATATATATATATATATATATATATATATATGGATGAGCAAAAAAACTAAAAAACTGATTAAACTGAGAAAATCAGGAAAAAAATAACTAAAAAATCGAACCGTGAAAAAAACCGATTAAAATTTTGAACAAACCAATCGGTTCGGTTTGGTTTCAGTTTTATAAGCCCGAAACAAAAAAAACCGAATCGAACCCAGAATAAAAAAAAACCATGAAAAACAGAGCCAAAACCAAAAAAACTGAGCCAAAACCGAGCCAAATTGAAAAAACTGAGTCAAACCGGAAAAAACTGAAAAAATCAAGCCAAACCAGTTTGAACCGGTTTTTGTCTTAAAAAACCAAACTGAATTGAACCGAAATGGGTCGGTTTGAACTGATTTCAGTTTTGTTTTTAATTTTTGGTTTGGTTATTTTTTTTTTTATAAAAACCAAATCGAACTGAAAATAATTATCCCTAATATATATCATGAATATATTCATTTTTTAACATGATTTACTGGTAAACAGTTACTTTCAAGAGTCAAACTACTAGGAGAGCTTGCTAACTTGAGATCCCTAATCGATCACATATTTATTTACATATTTATTTATGAGTTGAGAAATGCAAGTCGTAACATTCTTTAACAATTTTTATCTATTCGCTAAATAAGATTTGTATGTCAAAATTTGTTAGCATTTCAATGTCTTCAACAATTCGTTTGTTATATATATATATATATATATATATATATATATATATATATATAGAGAGAGAGAGAGAGAGAGAGAGAGAGAGAGAGAGAGAGAGAGAGAGAGAGAGAGAGAGAGAGATTTACACTTAAAGTAGAAGTAGAGCTGGTAGATCACTCGTATTAGATAATAATCAAATAAATTGTAGTTACTAGGACTTGAATTTACACTTAAAGTAGAAGTAGAGCTGGTAGATCACTCGCATTAGATAATAATCAAATAAATTGTAGTTACTAGGACTTGAATTTAAATTCTTTAATAAAAGAGCTACCACATATATACCGCTTGAATGTATCATTATTTACATCACAAAACTTCTATTATATATATAAACAAAGAGATTTTGGGTTTAAACCATATAGTTCCAAAAAAGTATTGTTTTATACTTATAAACTATATATATAGAAATGGTGACATTGTTATAAATGAAAATAATAATAATAATAATAATAATAATAATAATAATAATTGTTTAAGTTTACATCTCTCTCTCTCTCTCTATAAATAATAATTTTTTTTCAATTGAATCAACCTCTTGAAGTCTTGGGTTTAAAATGCATAAAAAAACTCAACTATTTATGATAAAATGACATCAAACAAGGAGGAAAAAATTATTTTTATAAGATGCAATAACAAATGGTGACCACTGAATTCTAGAAAAAAGATTCACTTTCAGAAATTAAAATTCTTTATTAATCTCTATGAGTTTTAGAACATATTTTAAGTATTATTTTTTACAATATTTTGTTATAATATGTAAAACATTTTTCACGGGAATGACCACTCCATAGTTCATAATGCTCAACTCAATAGTCATTAAGAGTTTAAGGATTTCATTGAGTAGAATATTTTTTTTTTAATATTATAGATATATTTTTGAACGCGATCCTGTTAACTAGAAGTTTTTAGCGTGGAAGAACAAATCAACATGATCAATTCAACTAAAAATTCAAAGTTTAAAACATCTGCAACAAATCTCTTATCTGCAAAATCTATTAGTTAGGCATGTAATCTATTTTTGAATTCAAATAAGATAATGTATAGGATGCTTAGTTAAAGTTTGTTATTCTGTAACAGAACGAGTTCATCCGAACTCTATTTAAACACTTTGTAATTCATGAATGAATGACAAGAAAGTATTATTCAAAACAGAGCTTTTATCTTACATGGTATCAGCTAGCCCGAAAAAGACCAACATCTGATCCTTCTCTTCTTCATTTTTTTTTTGGCATCTAATGGCTTCTTCTTCTTCAGCTACCTTTCCCACCACCACTTCCCCATCCTATGTTCCCTCTCTCTCACATTTACCTCTTACCTAGTGTCAAGCTCAACCATTTTAATTATTTTATTTGGAAAGCTCAGGCCCTCCTATATTTCCATGGTCAAGGTGTCTTTGGCTATTTTGATGGCACAATTCAGATCCCTTCACAAGAGATAGATGTCCCTCATCCCACTACAGGTGCCATTACTAAAATACCCAATCTAGAATATGACCATTGGCTTCGTCAAGATTCTTTAATCCTTGCCACCATTAATACTTCTCTTAATGAGGATGTTCTCTCTCAAGTCATGTCATATACCACTTCAAAAGATGTATGGCTTGCTCTTCAACGAAATTTATCTTCCATTTCACGTGCTTAAGCTGTTCAACTTCGTACTCAGCTTACCACTGCACATAAAGGAGCTATGACTGCTAAAGATTATTTTCTTTCCATCAAATGCATGGCTGATGAACTTGCGTTTGCTGGACAACCTCTTAAGTCTGATGAAATTCTCACTTATGTTCTTGCTGGCCTTGGTCAGGAGTATGACTCATTGGTTTCTACCATTACCTCTTGTTCTGATGCTGTCATATTGGAGGAGCTTTATTCCCTGCTTCTTATTGCTGAGTCAAGGATCAATCAACATTATGACACCATTCAAGTTGTTGCATCTGTGAATATGGACACTAGACAACCTCCTCTTTTTCAATCTCGTCCTAGTAACATTTATCCATCCTCTAACTGAGGTCGTGGTAGTAGCTATCGTGGCGAAGGTTGAGGTGGCCATTCAACCACCCGTGATCAAGGAGCATATAACTCTTTTATTTGTCAGGAATGCCTCAAACCGGGTCATCATGCACTTAAATGCTATCATCGTTTTGATCTCTCTTACCAAGATCAATCCCAACATTACCCATCTCATGCTTTTCTTACTGTCCGACATCACCATGTTGATCATGAGTGGCATCCCGACACAAGAGCCACACATCATCTAACAAATGATCTGAACAACATTCATCTTCGAAATGAGGGCTATGATGGCCACGATCATATTCAAGTGGCAAATGATGCAGGTTTGAAAATTACTCAAAGTGATACTTCCACTTTATCTTTCCCATCCAAATCCTTTGTTCTAAACCAAATACTATTAGTTCCTGATATTAAAAAAAAATCTTCTTTCAGTCCACCGTTTCTGTTAAGATAATAATGTTTTCTTTGAGTTTCATGCATCTTTTTTTCTTGTGAAGGACTACTTGGGGAACGTCCTGCATCGGGGACCATTTCGTAACGACCTTTACAATTTTTCAGTGTCGCTTGCATGTCTTCAGCCGTAAGTTCTTTCTAGTATTCGAATCTCTGCCACTTTGTGGCATCGACGCCTTGGCCATGCTTCCTTCCCGGTTATTAATAAACAATTTTCTTTCCCATTACCAATAATGCAAGTTCTATTTGCTTTCACTGTCAAATGGCCAAAAGCTATGCTTTGCCTTTTTCCAATTCACATATGTCTGTTTCGAAACCATTAGAATTATTATATTCAGATGTTTGGGGGCTAACACCTATCTTATAAACTACAGGTGCACATTATTACATAAGTTTTTTAGATGATTCGACTAAATTTTTATGGCTCCTCCCATTAAAACTCAAATTTGATGCATTACAAACTTTTCAAAAATTTCAAGCTGTAGTCGAATGTCAATTTAATACTAAAATTAAAGCTATCAAAATTGATTGGGGCGGTGAATATCGCACCTTAAATTAATTTTTACAAACTCAAGGAATTAATCATTGAGTAACATGTCCTTATACGCATTAACAAGTTGGTGCCATTGAAATGCGTCATCGCCGAATTATGGAGGTTGGCCTTGCCTTACTTGCTCACTCCCATTTACCAAATATGTTTTGGAAAGATGCCTCCTTAACTGCTGTTTATATTATTAATCGTTTATCCACTCCGATTTTACAGCATAAATCACCTTATGAAATGGTCAATAATTCTAAACCCGATTTTAATTTTTTATAAGTTTTTGGATGTGCTTGTTGGCCCTACTTACACCCGTATAATAAACATAAAATGGATTTTCGATCCAAAACTTGTATCTTCATCGGCTATAGCATTGGTCATCGGGGGTATAAATACTTACATGTCTCCACTGACAAAATATATGTTTCCCGTCATGTTGTTTTCGATGAGTCTCTCTTTCCCTATGAACCACCACAAACTGCTGTTTCTTCCATTGATGAAACTCCTATCATTCTTCATTCTAATCTCAAATTATCATATGCTAGTTCCAGTTTTCTACAGGTTCTAATTTTCAAACTACAACACCACTTCCACAGAATATGGCAACACCAACAGAGCCTCAATTTGATCTTGATGTTTTTACAGAGACCTTTGTTTGCGATCTCACTCAAAATCAACATGCAGATGAAAGACTCAATCCTTCTTTAGTTCTCATTCCTCCATCTCAAACTCAAAATATCCACTCTATGACTACCTGTAGCAAAAATAATATCCACAAACCCAAACTACCTTCAGAATCCCATATCAGGTACCCTCTCCCAAAAGCTCTTATGGCCACTGTCACCAATAATGAACTTGAACCAACATGTTATTCAGAGGCCATTAAATATCCCAATTGGAGAGATGCTATGAACAAGGAGTTCGATGCTTTATTGAGAAATGGTACTTGGACTTTAATTCATTCTCCTCCTACTGCTAATATTATTGGTTCCAAGTGGGTGTACCGAATTAAAAGGAAAGCTGATGGAGGTATTGAACATTTCAAAGCTCACCTCGTCGCTAAAGGTTTTCATCAACAAGAAGGTGTTGATTTTTTAGAAACCTTTAGTCCTGTTGTAAAACCTACAACAGTCCGCATGGTTTTATCAGTTGCTATATCACGTGGTTGGCATCTTCGTCAAATAGATGTCAAAAATGCCTTTTTACATGGTTTTTTGAATGAGGATGTTTATATGGCTCAACCCCCCGGTTTTATTCATCCTCAATACCCACAACATGTGTGTAAACTTCATAAATCTATATATGGTCTTCATCAAGCACCACGGGTGTGGTTCTCTCGCTTAACTGACAAATTACAGGCCATTGGTTTTAAAAAAAGTCAAGTAGATCACTCCATTTATGTTTATCAATATGGTTCTATTCTTCTTTATTTTCTCATATATGTCGATGACATTATATTAGCAGGTGTTGATCTAAATTTCATTAATCATGTGATAAGCCTATTGCAGTCTGACTTTCCAATAAAAAATCTGGATGAACTGAGTTTTTTTCTTGGCGTCGAAGCTATTTGAAGTGATAAAGGCCTTTATTTGTCTCAACGCCGTTACATGTTTGATCTTCTTCTTTGAAGCAAGATGGGCAAGGCCAGACCCTCTGTTACACCTATGTCCACGTCTCAGATCTTGAACTAATCAGATGGTGCCCCCTTTCATGATCCATATTTGTATAGAAGTATTGTGGGAGGACTTCAATATCTTTCTTTCACCAGGCCAGAGCTTGCATTTGCTATTCATAAAGTTAGTAAATATATGCATGACTCGAAAGAACCTCATTGGGTGGCAGTTAAAAGAATCTTGCTATACTTAAAAGAAACTATCTCCTAGGGGTGATCATTTTCGGTTCGGTTCGGTTTTTATAAAAAAAAGTAACTAAACCGAATTTAAAAAAAAAACTGAAACCGGTTCAAACCGATCGGTTTTGGTTCGATTAGAGTTTTTTAGGACAAAAACCATTTCAAACCGGTGTGGCTCGGTTTTTTCGGTTTGGCTCGGTTTTTCCTGGTTTTGCTCGGTTATTTCGGTTTGGCTAGGTTTTTTTCCAGTTTGGCTCTTTTTTTTTTCCGGTTTGGATTTGGTTTGGTTTTTTTAGTTTCATGCTTATAAAACTAAAACTGAACCGAACCGGTCGGTTTTTTCAAAATTTTAATAGGTTTTTTTTCACGGTTTGGTTTTTTCGGTTATTTTTTTCGGTTTTTTCGGTTTAATCAGTTTTTTGGTTTTTTTGATATTTATTATTCAATTTGAACTTGAACAAATTTGCTTAGAAGAAAAATATAGGAAATTTTGATATTTAAAGAAATATCAATACTAAAGGCTGAAACATCAATAAAACAACAAAAATGATATATAATTATTTATTAGTTGGCAAACCATTTTTTTCTCACTTTTCCGTGACATTGAGCTAATGTTCATCAAAATCAACAAGCTTGGGAGTTGACATTACTTTTATATAATACCATTTTTATCCTTATATGTTAGAAAATAATTTTATTAGGGAAATCAAACATTCATCAACATTTAAAAAATTGATAAGACAAAATATATAGAATTGTTGAAGACATTGAAATGCTAACAAATTTTGACATACAAATCTTATTAGTGAGCAAATGATTAAGCTTTCAATTATCAGATGTTAAGGAGAAGTAAACTAGAAAAAGAGTACATCTATAATTCAAATGTTACGACCTTGTATTTCTTAATTCATAAGTAAATGTGTGATTGATTAGGGATCTGCAAGTTAGCAAGCTTTTCTGATAGTTTAGCTCTTAAAAATGACCGCTCACAAGTAAATCACGATAAAAAATGTATTCATTATATATATATATATATATATATATATATATATATATAAGTTTTTTAACGTATTAATGATATATAATTGAAATTTTGTGATGTAAATAATGATACATTCAAGCGGTTATATGTGTGGTAGCTACTTTCATTGAAGAATTAAAATTCAAGTCATAATGACTATAATTTTTTTGATTACTATGTAATGGGAGGGGGCTACCAGCTCTAGTTATCTACTTCTACTTTAAGTGTAAATTTCTCCCTCTCTATATAAACAAAGAGATTTTGGGTTTAAACCATATAGCTCCAAAAAAATTATATTATGACACGACTTTATAGCCAGACCCACATCCAATGCTCTTGGGTCCGGTGTTGCAACCAGACTCACTTAAACTTAAGTCATGTAAGTTTAATATTATTATTGATATTATAAATATTACTTTTGGGTCAAGCGTTGCAGCCAAACCTAAGATTCTTGGGTATGACTTTGCAGAAACTTATTATAATATCAAAACTTATTATTGATATTATTATTATTATTATTATTATTATTATTTATCTATACATATCTCTCTCTCTAAATAATTTTTTTTTACCACTTGAATTAGCCTCTTAGAGTCTTGGGTTTAAAATACATAAAAAAACTCAACTATTTATGATAAAATGACATCAAACAACGAGGAAAAAGTTATTTTTATAAGATGCAATAACAATGGTGACCACTGAATTCTAGAAAAAAAGATTCACTTTCAAAAATTAAAATCCTTTATTAATCTTTATGAGTTTTAGAACATATTTTAAGTATTTTCTTTTATTGTATTTTGTTATAATATGTAAAATATTTTTCACAGGAATGACCACTTCATAATTCATAATGCTCAACTCAATAGTCATTAAGAGTTTAAGGATTTCATTGAGTAGAATATTTTTTTTAATATTATAGATATATTTTTGGACGTGATTATGTCAACTAGAAGTTTTTAGCGATCATACACTTACATACATGTAGATTAAAAATTATAAATGATAGAATTTAAACTAAAAATATTCTTTCCTCTCAATAGATTATTTATCGCTTAACTATTACTAGCTGAGTTATTAGCTAATTTTGACATTAAGTATAATATTAAAGAACTCTAAAACGCGTGGGTTTTTCACTGTAGTGCACTATAGTGTTTTTTTTTTCGTAGTATTTTTTCTTCTTCTTTTTTTTTCATAGCAGTTTTTTTTTCTCTTTTTTTTTCATAGCAGTTTTTTTTTCTTTTTCTGTAGCAATTTTTTTTTCTCTTCTTCTTTTTTTTTCTGCAGCAAAATTTTTTTCCGCTTTTGTTTCTTTTTTTTTATATGTTTTTTTTTCCTTTTTTTTTTAACTCAAAATTGACTTCTTCTTCTTCTTTTTTTAAAATTATCTTTGCTAATTTTTTAAAATATTGAGTTAATTGAAAATTTAACTATATTGTTTTTTCTTTAAAAATTATGGATTGCTATAATATTCTCATACATTGTTTTTTGTTTCTTTTTATGATTTATTTATTTTTTTTCCAAAATGGTCTTTGTAGATTTTATTTTTTTATATAAGGTTGGTTGAGAATTTAGCTTTGCAAATTTTTTTTTTAAAATATGAATTACTACAATGTTTCCCCTACATAGTTTTTGTTTTGTTACAAAGTTTCACCACATATTTTTTTAAAAAATTATCTTAATTGAATTTATTTTTTCAATATTGAGCTAGCTGATAATCTAACTTTGACTTTCCCCCTATGTTTTTAAATTTTTTTTTTTTCTTTTTTTTCCAAAATTGTCATTTTTTACCTATTTTCTTTTTTTTTGTTTTGTTTTTTTTAGAATTATTTTTGTTGATTTTATTTTTTTTACTATTAAACTGGTTGAAAATTTAGTTTTTTTTGTTTTTTTCTTTAAAACACTGTAGCTTTCCCCACGTGTTTTTTTTCTGTTTTTTTTCCTTTTTTTTACATGTTTTTTTTTCATTTATTTTACACAAAATTGAATTTTTTTTTCCAAATAGTTTTTGTCGGTTTTTTTATATATTGAGCTGGTTGAGAAATTAGCTTTGTAGCTTTTTCAAAAAACAAAAAAAAACACTATGGATTACTATAGTATTAGCTTTTTTTTTCCTTTTAATTTTGTTTAATGAATTTTTTTTGTTTGATTTAGTTTGTTAGTGTTAAATTTTTTTTAATTTAGTTATCAGATTTTCATGATACGAATCTCGGATTTGACGGGTTAACCTGATTTGACGAGTTATTTTTTCCATGTAGTTTTATTTGTTAAAGTTAATTTTCTTTCTATTTAATTATCAGACTTTCATACTTTCATGACACGTATCATGAGCTTGACGGGTTAACTTGATTTGATGGGTTAACCCGTTATTTTTTTTTCTATTTAGTTATCAAACTTTCATGACGCGAATCTCAGGTTTTACGAGATAACTTGATTTAAAGGGTTAACCCAATTAATTCAATTTTTTTCTTTTTCTTCATTAGGTTTTTTCCTTCCTGTTTTTTAATTAATCTATTTAATTATCATATTTTTATGACACGATCTTGTAGCCAAACCCACATTCAATATTCTTGGGTCCGGTGTTGTAGCCAGGCTCACTTGAACTTGGGTCATGGAAGTTTAATTTTATTATAAATATTACTCTTAGGTCAAACATTGCAGCCACACCTAAGATTCTTGAGTATAGCTTTGCAGAACAACCCAAAATTTTTATTTTTTTAATATTTTTATACAAAAAAATGACCCGCGGCATCGCACGGGTCATGTATCTAGTATAATATATAATGTGAAGTGATATTATCAACACTTGAAACAAACTTAATTTACATATAGTTACTACTTCATTAATTTCCAGGAGGTTACTTTTTATATTTAATCAATACAATAAATTGAAATTTAACTTATTTGACTAAAATAGCCGTCTCTTTATGTACGTTATATTATTTTAAAAAATGACAAATATGAACATACATTTGACATGGCTATATATTAAATATTTTATCAATTTTAGCATATACATTAATTAAGTTTTTTTCAATGAATTTTAGGGTTTAATTTGCTGTAGAACCTCTCGTCACAAGTTTTTTTTTTTTTTTTTTTATTGACACATGAAATTGTAAATGAAGACAAAAACTAAAGAGAATATAAAAAAATATTTCGTGACAACTAAATAGGGCCCCAATGCTTTATTATTTTTCAAAAAGTAAAATGCCTTTC
>Ga0325402_1005909_pt1 | contig 11507 bp, 4 predicted proteins | sample PopdelMetagenome_22_FD_207212 | JGI IMG/M metagenome (GOLD analysis project Ga0325402, IMG submission 207212) | Populus deltoides microbial communities from Bellville, Georgia, United States - Xylem-PdKOR-R3 | ecosystem: Host-associated > Plants > Phyllosphere > Stem > Wood/Secondary xylem...
ATAGAAATTTCATTTTAAATAATTTTAGTTATCTTTACAATTAAAATTAATTACTCTATTATATTTTCTTTAAAATAAATAGTTTATTAGTGATTTGGAAACACAAAATCTTGAAAAAGAAAAAAAATGCAGCTTGACCTAATTTTGTTTTTTTTAAGAAATTAGTTTAGTGATAAAAAAAGGTAAAACAAATAATTATTAGTATGGCAATTAAATAAAAGAAATGTAGCTAAAAGTAGAAAGTCTTCCTTTTCATATTTAGAATATTCAAATTTTAACATTGTCATCTATGAAAAATCTAATTGAATATATTTTGGTCAATCTAAATAATACAGGTGGGATTAACAAAACATGGAGCGGGAATAATATCACCCATAGAAAAATATTAAACACGCGTTTTCTAAGAAAATGGTCAAAATCTTATATTTGTCCGATTTTAGTACTTTGATTATTCTATTTTTTTTTTATTACTGTGGGGTGTCCGGGCCAGCTTGCACGCACCACGACTATTCTCCACGGCCCACTGAATATCCTGCAAGCCCAGTGAGCAGGTAAGGCACCGCAGGGATAACAGGCGTGCACATAAAGAATCGAACTCGGGACGGGGACGAAACAAGTCACACGAATAACCACTGAGCTAGACCCTTAAGTGCTTAATTATTTTATTTTTATTTATACTGATGTGAGTCTTTTTATTTTTAAAATTATCCTTGTTTACTATTTTCGTCAACGCTGTTCGATATGGTGTTAAATCTTTCAGCTAGCTGCATATATAACATGCTAATATGATATTTTTACCTCTTTCTTCTAAAGTTTTAAAAGTATTTTAAAAAAATTATTTTTTTTAATTTTTTTTAATATTTTCAAATTGTTTTAATATGCTAATATTAAAAATAAAAAATATTATTTTAATATATTTTTCCATAAACTTCCAAACATTATTTAATCTCACGTGTTGATTAACGTGATTACTAAACCATATGCGCGATTCATTTATGATAAATCGCCATATGATGATAAGAGCAAATCTGTACATGATTATTCAAAACCTTCCCTATTTCCGGGCCGACAACATTAGAACTTAAGGGTCTTCGTTCCCTCATTCTTGCTGACAACCTTCTCACTTGTCACGTTCCATCATCCTCAGGTAATCTTTCCAAGTTTTATGCTTTGGACCTTTCACAAAACAAACTCTCAAGGAGAAATTCCTCAGGAGTTAACACAACCGACTTTCCTCTCTTTCTTCAATATGTACTATCATAAGGACCTCATGGGTTCCACACCACAAGGAAAGCAATTCAGTGCGCTTAACAACAATCCATACGAGGGAAACTCGTGTGGAAGTCTTTTATCGAAGAAATGTGAAACATCGCCATCACCTTCAAGCTTCGATGAAGATCACGAGTCAGAATCTTCATTTGAATTTGGTTGGAAACCAGTTGTTATGGGGTATGCCAGTGGATTTATAATTGGAGCAGTTATAATTGGGGACATTGCCTTAAAAACGAAACGTGAATCGTTGCTGAAGATCTTTAGCGCAACACAACAGAAAATGAGAAGGATCAGAGCCAGCACAATGGAGACATAGATATTGAACTTTTCTTAGGCAAGATTCTCCCTCCATGATGTAAAATAGGCATTTTTGTAATCTCTTTCCTTTTTTCCCCTTTGTTCATCGCTTATTCGTCTGCGTCGGTTGCGCAGGTTTAGATGAGCAGAATGGCAGTGTTCCATGTGAAAACTTCTGGTTTTGCATTATAGTTTGAGTAATGGAATTGGCTTGTGTATCGCCTACAAGGACAGGATTATTACAACTTTAAGACCCTAGGCAATTTGGTGAATGTTTTGTCCATTTACTTTTCATAGACTAGATGTTGGTTTTCTGGCCAGGGTTAGGATTTGTTTAGTGACCGAACTTTCTTCTTCTTCTTCTTTTATCCTAACGATTTTATAAGATAGACACAGAGCACCGTTTTTGTGCATGATTATGGAGAATAAACAATTCATCATTTCAGTCACAGTGTTGTCTAGACTTAAAAGCTTGGAATAGATACATGGAAGAAAATCTATGTAATCAGTGTTTCTTGAAACAGTTCAGTGTTCCAATTATCAAAACTTAACATCTTTTTCACTGTGAATTTTCCATTTTATGTGTTTGGTAATTAGCAGCTACAATGGCTTGACAGAACAATAATTGGACTACACAGATAAAAACAGTAGTACAATTCCATCAACACCTACAATGCGCTCCTCTTCCTTGTTCACCTCCGCCCATAACTAGGCATCAAGGATGTGAACTTGCCGTCCATTACAACAGTTGATGGCAACAAGGGCATAAATAGATCATATGTGAAGGTCGTCGAATTCTTCATTGCCATTAATCTCTCAAGCAACAGATTTCAAGGGAAAATTCCTAAATTAATGGGGAACCTGGTTCTTGCAGATGAGAACAACTACCTCCTCGGGGAAAGGAGGGAAAATCTCCATGGCCAGGATACGTTAGAGAAGCACTCCCCAAGAAACCATTTAGGACGGAGAACAAACAATCTCAAGAACAGAGAAACAAAAGAGATTTAAGTGTTTCTCCTAGTAAACGCACGTACTATTGCAGAAAGAGAAAAGGCTACATGCTTACTTTGCTAGCTAGCCCATTGACATTCGGCTATAGGTCATCTATACTTGTTATTACCACATACGTAAAGATAGCTCTTTTGCAAGATGATATGAAAATTTTCACTTTTTTAATGAATGAATCAAAATAGATTATATTAAGAGAAATGAAACAATTTGGTGTCCCATAATACGTTGTCTGTTCTAATCAATTAGTACAATATACATGTATAGGTATTCATATCATCATCTCTTTTAATTACGGGAGTTCAGAGTATAGGCATACCTTTGGAAGCTTTGGACAGGCTGATTACAGTAGTGGTTGAAAGATCGACGGTCTATCCTTAATTTCTTCGCTTTTAATCAGATTGGTGTTCTTGCATTCCACACATGCATCAAGATGTGCTCGAGTAGATATATATATGGAGATTGTTAATTAGTCAACCAAATTCCTTGAATCAATTAAATTACATCTGTCCTTTAGCAGCATTTTTTATCTCCTCTATGCGAAGGATTCTTCTCGTATTATAGTTCACATATATAACATTAATTGAGAAACAAACTTTTCTTAATTAATCAAGCAATAAAAACAGCACGCTCCTACCGAGTATAGCAATGTCTGAAGTTAACTAAAAAGCTAATACTTAAAAGCAGATCTTTGGTTTTTCTCACAGCTGGGTATAGAAATTAATGTTTCCACTAAAGTATTTAGACAGCATAAAACTGCATATACATGGCAATGCTTGATTGTGTTAGTCCAATACGCTTGTAGTTCAATTAATTATATATAGCACCTATGTTTTCCATCCTTAAGAGGTCTTTGGTTCGGAAAGGGAAAAAATAAAGCAGCTAGTTACCTAAAACTTAATTCGATTAATGGATAGGGTAACCTTAACATACTGCTGGCTAGCTACTTAATTAACCATGGAATGGTAAGCTGATCATTACAATTTACACTAATTCAATATTTTTCATTATCCCTGCATATCACCATAATATATATATATATATAAGGTTAACTACAATCAATAATGTTGCAGACGCAGAAAGTACTTGCTCTTGAACACAAATATATTTGATCACATTTTATGTACAGTTGATAATCAAATCGCAAGGAGAAAATTACCAGTTTTTAGTTTGGTATTAGACTTCTCAATCACTAATGTATGTTTGTTTAATCCATCTCTATCTTCCAAGTAATTGCATACTCTAGCTACATGGAATTGTAGAATACTAATTAATTTATGCCTTCTCGTTTTGTTTCCACTTCAACCTTGTAAACCTGCTGGGAGAGTACCTTATTTTGTACTCTGAAATAGTCTCAAGTTTAGGTGACCATGTTTGTTCTTTTGATCCAACCAGCTGTTCATAATGCTTCTTCAACTCTGGAGTGCTACAAAGAAAACTATTACCAGGGCTAGTAGAACCTGTTTGATCTTGATCTCCACCTCTATTTATAAGCCTTGTTATGAATTCTGGCACAACCTTAATCAAAACCCTACCCTCAGCACCCTTTATGTACTGGAAAGGAGAGTCGCCGAAATTAATTGGGGTTCGTTTAGGGCTAGAGCTGAAGGCTGCAAGAGAAGAAGCTGACAAAACATTGCATGCAAAGCGATCTAATGGAAGGACAAAGTAGGTTTGGCCTGGCATGAGCTCATCATCAATGGCTAGGGATGGAACAGGATGACCAATGAAGAAAGAATCTGCATGGCAGACCATTTTGTCTGGATTCTGAAACATGATCTCTCCAGCTATGTGTTTGTTGCTGCCCGTTAAGATACTTGTAGTTCCTTCCCAGAAGATTAGCTTCACCACTGAAGATCTTGAGCTTTGATGGAAGCATGGAAACACTGCAAATCCCATTTGAAGATCAGAGACAGAGATAAAATATATGAAGTTTGGATTGCTCGAGTATTTTTGGGTTTTGGATGGAGAAGACAAGAGAGAGGAGGGGTTAAATAAACAAGGGAGCCTGATTCAGGATTGACGTTGATGAAGTCTGGGTTTGTTTCTTAAAGTGGTTTTGATGGGGTCGGTGGTCAGCCATGACGGCTTTGAACATCTAAATATATCAATCCTCTCACAGCTTCACGGGGAATACCTTCTCAAAACTTCCAAAAGACTTGGTTGTTACAACTCACCCAAAAGTCAATATGCTAGCTCGATCGATCCGCAGCAGTTAATAAATATATACATAGTATAGTTTTAGCCTATTTTTTTAGCATCACAATATCCAATGTTTCTTCACTTGTTATATATATTGTTTTTGGACACGTTGGAAATGTTAAGTTTATTTTATTTTATTTAAAAAAACAGATCTAAATAAAATTTTGAGCATCATCTTTTCGTAACATGAAATGATCAACGGGGAAATCTTATTGAAAAAAATATTATTTTTATTTAATTAGCATGATTACGAGAAATTGTGACAACTTCCTGGCCTTTTTTTACTTTTCCTCATCATGGATTTATATGGTTTGTGTTGATTCAATTAATAACATCAGATTATATACATATAATTAAAAACTCGGTGATACGAAGCTAGGCCTCGCCTGCCAAGCTATCTACCAGAACTTTGAACACTGACCATGCATTTTATCAATATTAATTTATGTAAATGTGCGATGAATTAATGATATATATGGGCATAACTCAATAGCCATAAACAAACATGTGCCCTCTACTTGTTTCTTTATAGGGCCGACCAGGGACCTCCTCCTATGAATGAATATGCGATATGATAGTCTTACAGAAAATTAAAGACGTGGGTTGACGCAACCATACTAATAAATGGCCATAGCAACATTTCATTAAATTTAGCCCTCTTGGTTATAACACTTAGCCAGCTAGCCAGGTAATTCTGCCACAACAAATGGTTCTACATGAAGTTATTGGTTGGATCATAATAACAGATATCTTTAGCTTGGTGCGTATGCTATCCATGCCTTGGGTACGGCCGGAGGGATATATATCGGTGGTGGTCATGTGGATTTACTAACATTCCAGCCCTAGATTTATTGAAAATGCAGGAGCACTTAAGGTCAACTATTTATGTGGCTAGAAATTAGAGTTAATTAAAAAGGTGTAGCATAAAAAAACGAGTATCACATGCATGGAATGAAAGATTTAATTACTTTATTTAAAGGTGTATTCATATGCATTCATGAAATTAAGGTTGGATTAATTAATTTAAAGATGTATTTACTAAATATAATGATAATCCAACCGGAGGAAATGAATATTATATATTCCGGGTTAATCTATCGGCATTAATTTCCTCTATTCTCATTCTGCCAAAATGTTTACATATACAATCTCTTATCTCAAATATAATGAAACCCTTTGAGTTATTGAAACACAGGAAAAAATTGTGAACTCTAGCTCTTTAATTAGTTTACTGCCTCTACATATATATGATGTTATCAATGAAAAATTAATATTTAATACAGGTTGAAGAATCTTCTCGGGTTTGGATCCGTGAGACAACCTGATACCTTTTTCTCATCTCGGAGTGTTTTGTTACAGCATCGAGCAACCACCATTGGTTTGGTTGGAGAAATCACAGTTCCTCTATCACATGAAAACAGTCTAGCAAAATATTAACAGAAACAGAAAACATGGGACAAACTTGGAACAGTTTAGCCATAATCCGGTCGAGAATACAGAATAAGTCGAGATCCTAAATAAGTTGTGATTTATAATTCCATTTTATTTTGTTTTTTTTAAAATGATATGATATATGCTGGTCATTCGAGCTGATCGAAATGGAACTAAATTAACATCTTTTCTCTTATAGTTTTGGCCCTGCGACAGATTTAACATATATCTACCGAAGATTGAATCATAAAGACTTAAAGAGGGTTAATTAGAAAATATTTACGGCGACAATATTGACCTTGAATCCTGATTTTGACAACGCTAAAGTATTTATTATATCGGGATACGACTTTGTTTAGAAAGTTATGTATAAAGAGCAGTCCAAAAGTCAAGTTTATGCTATTGTCCAGTACATTGAACAATATTTATTGGAATTTTATTTTATTTTTATGAATTATCAAAACAGTGAACAGCACATATATATGTGTGGGTAAGAAGATTACTGATGCATGTACCATTTCCTGTTATTGTCAATTAAACACAACGCAAATACTCTCATTAATCCAATTTGAATGTGTTCTAGATCGAATTAGAAATGAATAAAACCTAATTAGAAGTCGTATGTTTAATTTTCTTTAATTAGAAGTCGTATGATGAAAAACACCTAAGGTGACAATTGTGTTAGCTTGTTGGGGATTGTTGTGGTGCAACCATTAGCTATATATTATTTTCTTTCTTTGATAAATTGGAGAGAATGCATGGATCTCAAGACTTAATTTAGATGTAACCTTAACCATGCTCCGACAATTGGGTTAGCTGGCCAAATTATCAACCCTTTAATTTTTAAAACTTGTTTGCTGTTTAAAATTATAATGCCAACAGAGCTTGAATGTTTTTTTTTTATGTTTTGAAAATATTTTTTAAAAAATTAATTTTTATTTTATTTTAAATTAATTTTTTATGTTTTTATTTTATTTTAATGTGATGATGTGAAAAATAATTTTTAAAAAATAAAAAAAATATATTATTTAATATATTTTCAAACAAAAATACTTTAAAAAACAATTATTCTATGCTTCACTTTTACTTTTAGGCAAGGAAATAATATTTTGGTGCTGGTATTCAACGAGGTTGGCTGGTCACCATCGTCATCTGCGGAGAAAAGTGGTGTCAATTTCTTAACCAGACGTTGCCAGTCTCGGTGACTGATCCAAGTGGATTCCCTCTAAATTTGGATACAGAAAGCAAATATTTTGGAAATAAGTTTGAAACTTTACAAATGTCATCACCTGTGACATCAACCAAATTGGCGTTTATCGATATGCATACAAGGTTCTGAGTTATTTTGGCATTTAAAACATGTAAAGTTGCTATCAATCTCGTCATTCATTGTTTCAAATTCTTATTATTGGCTGTCCAGTTGCAGGTTGACTTGCAAGTTGTATAGATGGAGTAAGTAGAACTTTGAAATGGACTTGCAAGTTGCAGATATCCTTCGTTTCTTGCAAATGTGTCTTTACCATATATATATATATCAGCCAATAACACGTAATGCCATGATTTGGCCGCGTTGTCTTAAAATCTTAATTTGGGATCGATGATTAAATTAGTTGACAGTCGACGGTAATGGTGAAGATTGAGTCCAAAATCGAAACCTGACCAGAATCTCAGGAGCGTTAATTTTGTCTCAATTACCACATTCTTTTAAACCACAAAATTCAACGTAAATGAATCATTCAACCAGAGGGTCCTACACTGTGGAAAAACCTACTTGTAACAGTGATGTAGTCAGAATTCTAACATTTTAATTATTCGTATCATCATCATCATCATCATCCGACCGTGTTTGGCCTTAAAAACGAGCTGACTTCTTTTTTCTAGATATATAATTGAAGGCTAAAATGCCCATCTTTATCGACCTTGATCTCAGTTTTTATTAATAATAGAGACGTGTCTGATGTATTCTCGATCATTTCACATGCTTTAATTCAAGGGGTATTTATTTATTTATTTACTTAAACTGATCTAGTTTAAGAAATTTAAATGCGAGCCAAATCTAATTCTTAAGAAACCTGTCTGAATCTTCTTCTTTTTTCAATTTAATTAATCAGGCCAGCATCCATATGGACGGAAAGGATAATTAAAGAGTGAAGAAATATCGATTGGTTGAGCAAATCTTACTAATAACTTAGCACGTGATGTATAATAGTAATAAAATAAAAATACTTTAATTATGTTGGCAGTGTGTGAAAAGCTCATGAAATACATACACAAGCAGCCATGTTAGGTATAACATGACAGAGCACTTAAGGTCGTGCTATTGTAAAAAAAAAGGTTTTGTTTTTTTTTTTGGTTTGATTTTTTATGTGTATATCTGTTATCTATGTGGTGTTTTACATGTTCACTAGACTTGTAAAATATTCAATAAATTTAAAAATTAATTGTAGTGCGAATAAGATGACTCGAACAAGTTATATATATAAAAAAAAGGTGTAACATGATAGGGACAGACGATCGTTTGAGAATTGTCAAGCTATTATGATGTAATTTATTGTGGAGTAAATCATATTTTTTATTCAAAGCAGCTCGCGCTTCCCGGATTATTTTTTACCAGCTCCAGGTGAGCCATTGTGCTGATCAGAAAGAAAATTTGATAATATTTAAGTTTTTTTTACTTTCTTAAGGTCACAAAGGAGTTCCGAGCAGCCCCAGAAAACAGCATGACATTCGTGGGATATATATATAGAAACTACAAACATCAATTATTCTAATTAATTAATACAAATTGATTCATATTTGATTTCAGACTCTTATAGTATAAGCTAGTAAAAATAGTGACTAAAACGAGCTGGTATAAATATTCAATGAAAACTCTGAGGAGTGTAGCTCATTTATCAAACCAATTAATGAACGGTGCCTTTCTATGGCTAGTCGTAGAAATTAACAATTTAGACCAAATATTTATCTTCATCGCCGTACGTCCGCATGCAGATGAAAATATGGTGTTTCTTGAGCTTTGGAGGCGACGACGATGCCATAAAAGATTAAGCAGATCATCCTTATACTGCTTTAGTCCATGCATGAATCCATACTTTCAAGGATAAGGATGAGCTTCCTGAAGAAGAAGAAGACATGATCTCTTCTAAAATCACAAAATCAGTAATTTAAATAATCAAGCAGTTTTTGCTAAATAATTAATCACGAATCACAGATAATCTCTCTCTTTGAGCTCACCGAACAAAAGAAGAAAATAACTAATCAAAGGCAAAACGAAACCACACTAGCCCTTACCAGGGCCTTTCCTCCCATTGAGAACAGGCACCAGTCCACCAGTTCAGTTCACGATGACAGTACTAGCCATTTACCAATTGTGTGATGTGTAAGCTATTATTTATTTCGAGAACTTAACCCAATATTAGAGGATACATTCTAGGTTTCTATTCTTAAATCGAGTATTTGAATTAATGAATATTTAAAATTTTATTCCGTTTAAAAAGTTTAAAAAATCTATAAAAAAACACAAAATTACAATCAATAAATTCTAACTAAAATAAACATATTTTTGTATTTTATAAGCACAAATAGCCCTGGAAATGCAAAAAAAAAAAACATATATATACAAAAAATAAATATAAAATAATTCAATATTACAATATTATCTCAAAATATAAATATAATTCATCTATCTATCTACGTCTATGTTGTCTACTAAATGGTCAAGATTAATCATGTCCAAGATTAATCATGTCCATTTAGTTAATGTCACGCTTCAAAAATATATCCTATAGTTGTCACATTTTATAAGTAAATGTGTTTTCAAAATGCAACAAGATTAAACTATATCCTTAAAAAAATTTCAAACAGTATCATTACCCTAAATTTTTAAGTTTAATGTTCTCATCTGATAAAATAAAAAAAAAAACATAGAAAAACCATCTTCGAGTCAATAACAATGATGTAGGCAAAATTGTACTGTCTCATATTTTATTTGCATTGTCATTTCTAGACTGTGTTTGTCCTTGAAAATATAGTTTAAAATATTTTTAAAATAAAAATGTTATTTTTAATATATTAAAATAATATTTGTTTTATTTTTTAAATTTTATTTTTGATATTAGTAAATTAAAATGATTTAAAAATAAAAATAAAATTTAAGAAAAGTAAAATTTAATTTCTTACAAAAACATTTTTCAACCGCAGATGAAACAAATAAAGCCCTTGGACTAGCAATGTTTTTTCTTTCTTTTTTTTTTCTTTTATAATTATAGGCTAAAATGTCCATCTTCATCGATCTTGATCTCAATTTTTATTAATAATAGAGACGTGTCTAATGTATCCCTCAATCATTTCACACGCTTTAATTCAAGGGCTAATTATTTATTTACACTAATCTAGTTTAAAAAATTTAAATGCGGGTCAAATTTAATTCTTAAGAAACCTGTCAGATTTTTAAAAAATACAATTAATCGTGCCCATATTGTCGGAAAGGTAATTGAAAGAACATTAGAACACTTTAAAAAAAAAAAAATTGATCCGGCGAGTGGTGGCTCATGACCCAGCTAATGATAGATATCCAGTAATATTAATTATTTGTGCAGCTTATATTTCCCGTTTAATTTTAAGTTTCTACATCCGTATTCCGTACACATTTCAAAATAAAACTCCCATATCCTAATACTTGATTTAAAATAAAGATAAAAAAGGTGTGTTTTTAATTATTTTATTTTATTTTATTAATGTGTTCAGTTTTTTTTTTCTAGAATTCTTTACTTGAATATTTGTTTCTTGGACAGCATCTTGTCGTCGTCATCATAAAATCAAGTTTTAATGAAAAACAATTATAATGATTTTGATGCAAGTGTTAGAAAAACTAAGAACAATACAGCTTGTTGCACGTTTTTGTTGAGAAGTTTTTGATAATATCATTAAACTTGTCACAGCAAGTGATCATGAAGCATCTTGTCTTGTTCAAATTTTAAATTATACCTTGTTAAGGGTTGATCTTACGTGAACAGGTTGACTTGTTTAATCCTGTCAAAACACATATTGATTTTTAAAAAATTTCAAGATAATTATTTTTTTCTTACACATTGAGATAATAATATTTTTAGTTGATCTAGATTAATTTAAATTAATGCGTGAAATATCTCTTCTCGAATCATAGACTCAATGATTAAATAACTTTATTTTTATTTAATATTTTTTTACTTAATTATCCTATAACAAAAATATTTGCCGATAATTTTTGTCAGCAAACAGAAAAGGAAATAATAATTGAACCCAATTCACAATTAACA
>Ga0325402_1005910_pt1 | contig 11506 bp, 3 predicted proteins | sample PopdelMetagenome_22_FD_207212 | JGI IMG/M metagenome (GOLD analysis project Ga0325402, IMG submission 207212) | Populus deltoides microbial communities from Bellville, Georgia, United States - Xylem-PdKOR-R3 | ecosystem: Host-associated > Plants > Phyllosphere > Stem > Wood/Secondary xylem...
GCTAAAATCTGCTATCAGGACATGGATTCATTTGCATGCTGTATTTGAATTTTAAAATCTCACTTGAAGTGTATGAATTTCTTATTGAGGTATTTATAAAAAAATGAGATAACTAAAATATTTATATAAGATGTTTGTTTCGGTTCTCTATTTATTTTAACCCAAGTAACTAATCACTGATACATAACAGTGTTTGAAGAAAAAAAACAATAATAATTAATTTAAAAAGTGAAACTCAAATGATCAGGTTTTAGATTTATTTTTTAAAAAATATCAGTTCGAGTCTTATAAATTTTAAAGTTATTAAAGATTTATATAATTATTAACTTAGAATATATAAAATTAATCGAGATAAACGTAAACTGATTAAAATATTTAGATTAATAAATAAAAAAACAATAATAATTTTATTTTATCTGTGTCTTTGCACTTGTGAAGAGGTGATATAAAATAAAAGGACCCTTCGACGTCGGCGGAGAGTGGGAGAAGCAAGGAATCTCGAAAAGGACTTTTCTGCACTAGAAACTGAAAAATATAATTGGGTACTGTTTTTCTTGCTGCTCGTGTCTGGCACGGTCAACAGCAGGGAGTGTAGATACTGTACCACTGGCCACTATTTAAAGAACAGTAACGTGATGGTGACTGATGAGTTGAATTTTAGCAGTGTTTTAAATCAGTTTTTTTTTCTTTTAAAAAATGTTTTTTTTAAATAAAATAAAATTGAAGGGCATCCTTTTCACAAAGAAATGTTTAAAGAAATTCATCACTTGAAAAGAGTAAAGAAAAACACTACAGGACAGACAGAGATTGTGCTTCAATCCATGAGAAGAATTTGACGCCCCACGTGTATCTATCAGGAGAGAGAGACAAAAAAAAAAAAAAACCGAGGATCCAAAGAGAAAAATGGTCCCCAAAATCAAGGAAGCGATATTTTTGCTTGCTTGACAGAGTTACACGTGTCATGTATTGGGCTAAAAACAACACAACTGTCACGACGAAAACCAGTCTCCAAGCCTGAAATCAGGCTATGCCAGTGGGCCTATTGGATCCACTCCAACCGCCACAAGCAAGCGTCTTTCTCCCTCGTTGTAGATTCAGAGGAGCTGGACTAGCTTTTACGTGGGCCCGAACGGGGCCCATTAATGTTCAGACTTCACTGTTAGCATGCACGCTAGAGTTTAATTATGTTAATAATCAATCAATTTTAGCTGCGAACCAGCTCAAGGTCTGTTCCAAACAACAAAGAAATACATATTTGTAGGCTTAAAGAGATCCTTGTTTTAATGACATGAAGAGTGTGAGAATTCACAATAGGATAGCTGATGTGTTATCCCAATGAACCATAAGGTTGAAAAATAAAAGTACATGGTATCATATTCAAAACATAGTTATTAATTAAATCTCCGGCTAGCTCGACAAGTTGACTTGGTGATTTGTCGATTTAGAGCATGCCTTCATCCAAGTTTTTTTTCTGAATTGTTTTGAACATTGACCTGATGAAATCTAGATGATCCAATACATTAACTCACAACCTAATTGATCTAGTCAAACATAGATATTAAACGAGGTGAACTCGTAACAATATTATTGACCAACCAAACTTAAATGAGATTTAACCGGATCAACTCTAATGATTTTTTTTTAATTTATATTTAGAACGATCTTGCTTCAATTTTTTTTAAAAAATCTAAAATAATATTATTTTATTTTAAAAAATTATTAAAACAATGTTATTTTAGAATCGACCAACAGCTCATTGACCCAGTCCCTGAACTGAGTTCCTTCCCGATCTGAATCTAACAACCGTGATTATCACAATTTATCTACCTGTAAACAGAAGAGTTAAGGAATCTTTACATGAGTATCTCCAACTGTCTCCTAGCAATATCTGATATATAGACTTTGTATGTAAAGGATAAAAAGATCATCTGCAATACTTTGCCATCTGCTACAATTAAAACGTTAATCCTTGAAGATTAATCGTAAGTACTCTCTATGGATCGATGGTCAAGATTTTGAATGACGAATGGTTGTGATGGTCTTTATATGCGATGAGACAAGTACTGCCACAAAACATAGCTGGATGACCTGACTACCGAGTGTGATATATATTTATATAGACTACACAACATGCCATTTGCCATGGTAGGATGTTCGATCACACCGTCTTTCCCTTGGATTCAGCCCCACGAAGATGCCCATCAAGACGCATATATATTGTCCCCATCACATTCACGGCAAGCACCTGCTGTCTATGATCACTGTGTTCTTGAAAAGCAAGTCTGCAAATCGCACAGTTGTTACATGTGCACGTTTTGAAAGAGACATGTGAAACTTCTTGTTGTAATGCCACCAAAATATTACTGTGATGTTGAGCAAAATGTTGGAGAGTAAATTACTTGATTTGAATTCATAATTAATGTAGAGAAAGTAATCGGCGTCAAAGAACCATCACAATCTAATAGCTTAAACTTAAGTTATTAGGTAAGGTCCCAAGATATGATTTATATTATTCTGTAACACATCCTCTTAAGTAAAAACCTTTTGAACTTGAAATTTACACAGACCCATATTACTTTGTGCTTGATTTTTATCAAATAAATGGGGATGTTGAAATTCAAACTCGTAACCGCTTGATCATCAATGCTCTAATACCATGTCAAAAAACCATCTCAACTCAATAGCTTAAGCTTAAGTTGTTAGGTAAAGTCTCAAGATATGATTTTTTTAATAATTTATATCAAATCTTAAGATTGTCATTTGCATTACAAGATTATGGTGCATTAATTAGTAGAATATTTCTTCGTTCCCCCACCCCTTTTATCATGCATTGGCGGTAGAGATTATCCTGCTATTGAAGTAAGATTGTCCAAAAATTTCAAGGCCATGTATAATTAAGGTCGTTAGTTCTTTCTTTCTTTTTCTTCCTTTTCTTTTTTTCTTTGGGGCCGAGTTTTAAGAACAAATCGTGATATATAATATTAGATAATATTCTTCTCATTACATAATACACTACAACATTTAACAGTTTCATCGACGAAATGTTTCTGTCGGCGTAAGACACATATTCCGTCGGTAATTAATTTACTAACGAAATCATCGACGGAAATGCTCTTTCAGTGAATCTTTCATCGGTAATTTTTTGTCCATCGGTAAATCCGTTGATAATAAAAAAATATTATTATTGAGGGATTTACTGACGGAACAAATGCGTAAAAAAAACATTACCCGCTTCATTCTGTCGGTATATCTCTTGAAAAATACCATCGGTAATTCTGTCGGTAATTATTTAAAAACATTTTAAAAAAATCCATTTTATAAAATTATAAAATAATTAAATTAACATAAATCAACACTCTATAATATATACTCAAAATGCCTGGATAAAAGAATAAGAAAATCAACTCAAATAAATTTGCAACAAATAATAAAAAACAAATATAGTGAAAAAAATCATGAAAAAAGAAAAATCTTACCTTAATGTAGTTGCAAGTGAAGCTAAGGAGAGAGAAAAAATTTCATAAAGCATATTAATTAAAAAAAAACCAAGAGGATAAAAGAAGAATGAAGAAGAAGACATACCCGAGCATGAAAGAGAAGAGAAGGAGATGAGAAGAGAAAATAAGAGAAAGAAAAAAAATATTAATGTTTTTTACATATAGTGAAAAAGAAGAAGAAGAAGAAGAAGAAGAATAAGAAATGAGTATGTCTCTTGTGAAATAAGGGGATTCACGCTTTTTATTAGGGCGTGTTAGCGATGATTTTACCGACGGATAATTAAATATTAATATTTTTTAATTATTCTGTCGGTAATTTCGTTTGTAATATTTAATTTAAATTTTCAATTTCATAAAAAGTTTTCAGAAACCGCCAACAATTACTGATGATTTTTTAATTCGTCGATGATTCCGTCTGTAATATTTAAATGAAAATTTTTAATTAATTGAATTTTTTCAAAAAATCACCAAATAACACCGACGACTTTTCAATATGTTGGTGATTTTGTTCGTGAATAATAATAATTAACAGTGCAATTGAAAAGTGAACAATTTCGGAGCTCTCTGAAAAATACCGACGAAATGTTTCGTCGGTGATTCCCTTTGTAATTGACATGATGAACAATATTCATAATAAATTCCGTAGGTAATTTTGTTGGTAAAAATGACACGTCGTTTTTTTTTTGCTTTGTTTTAATTTTTTTTCTCACTGTAATTCTCTCGGTACATACCGAGGGAATATTTTCATCGGTAAAATTCCTAAAAAATATACCGACAGAAATATTCTCTCGATATTTTCGTTTGTATTTGTCGATTTCTGGTAGTGATAATGTAGTAAATTTCAAGCACTTGGGGCTTTAAATTGTTTCAATTGAAAAAAAAACTCTAATTTAACAACCAATAATAAACAATGCTTAAAATAAGCTAAGAATTTTAATTTCTCAACACATCCCACGACGGCACAATTTAGAAAAATCATGAATATATTCCAGAAACTAACCACCGCTCCTCCATCATCTTTCTTGGTAACTGGCAAGAAGCTAGCACCAAGGCAGTACTACAATAGAACATGGATTACGGAATCTGCTTGCATCGACGATGGGATCTACATTTTGGTACACTGTTAGTGTAATGCACACACTTCCTCTCGAAACGGAAGCAGACATGGGCACTGATAAAGCTTTAATGTCCCTATTTTGGCTTTTAGCTCGCTTGTCGCGTCCTAGGTGTGGTACATTCCAAAATCCCACGAAATTCTTTTTCCTGATCTTTCTCTAGTCATCACATAGACAAGCTAAAGTACTAAACCACCACCTCGAATTCTGTGAATTTTGGACCCCTTCCCTACCTCTGCTGTAAACGTACTTCAGTTCAGCCCCAACCCATTTCTTCACCAACAACACGCTTGTCTAGTTGTCTCACCTCGCAGGACAGAAGGAGATGTGTTTCAGGTGGATGCTATGATGATATTCGACTCCCATGAGCATATCTTTCTCTCTGTCCATTCCTTCTCGCCTGAAAAATACGAAGTTATTATGAAAAGATAGAATGCCAGTATCTTATCCTGTTTCAACTATTAACCTGTATTTCCCAAGCTTTTAACTACCAATAAATCTTTTTAAATAAGCTTTTATTATCATATGTTTATTTTTTTAATTTAACTAGTTAAAATAAATAGAAAATTTAAACTGATAATTGTTACATCAGCAAAGTTTTAATTATATTATATTAAAAATTATCTTAATTAAGAAGTTTAAGCTGTTAAGTGAAACACTAATAATAATTTTATATTTATTTTTTGATATTAAAAAAAAACAGAAAATAATCATAAATAATACCAAACAACTCCTACCTATTATTACACGGCTTGATTATTTAGGATTAATGATTGTTTTGTATTTATTTCCTAAGATTTTCATTCCTAACTAGAGCCTTATTCACATATATTCTGATTTTAAATGATGACATGAGAAACAAATTCGTTTAACACTCAAGTAAAGTCTCAAGAGTTATTTTAAAATACAAATTAACTAATAATTATTGTGAGTTCTTTGACTACACTAACCTGCTGGGGATCATCGTTCCTCTAAGATCATGATACAATACGGGACCCCACCGCATGAGAAAAAAACTAAACGATTGTCACCTCCATCCCTTGTAAGGCCACAGTTGACCAACAAATTATATTAGCCTCTCTAAATTAAATTAATTAGTTCTGGGTTTTTAATTGCTTTTCTAATTATCATAAATCTTCTCATATTTAAAGTAAGTAATTATAAATAATTTAGCACTCTAGCCAGATCTCAGGAATTATTTCAAGGCACAAAGTAATTACAATTATTTCAGATCACTTTTCTAAACTCTACTTTTCCCAGATTTTCTTTTTCACTTCCCTGATGTTATATTTCCCTTTGCTGTCCCTTTCCCCAGTTTTATCCGATCTTTCGGCAATAAGGAAAAACAGTAATAGACATACGTAATGAAGACGGTGCAGAAATAAAGAAAGATACTATCTGCTTACAGAAGCAAATCAAAGTTAATTATGCATTTGCTCACAGCAGCTTTAACATTACGTTTTTGGGTGTCATGAGGCCAGCATCTTTTTGCGGTAAAAGATCTTCATTTCACCTGCTTTAGAAGAGAAATGTGGCACCCCACTACCAGAACGAATCACCAAGCCATAGCAAATCCATTGTTGTCCAGTAGTAGAAAATCAACACGTACATTCACACTCCTTCCATGTGGAATATATATACACGCTTAAACCATGAAGAAAATAGTCCTGCATTTCTCTCCTTCTTGTAGTTCAAGCTATCAAAAGGCATGGGATTTTCTGCCCAGACTCCTCCAAGGTTTTTTTATGCATTTCTCTCCTTCTATATATAAATATATGGCCATTTAATCACCATTCTTCTATACATATGGTCCCAAGTCAGAGGATTGATAGCTAGCAATTTGGACAGTATTTTAACTAGTAGTAATGTTATTGAATGATATAATCCTATATATATAGGCTAATTAATTACTCCATTAAACAAGCTAGCAGCCCTCTTTTAGCTATTGATGCATCTCCTGCCTGCCACCCAGCTAGCTCTCTATCTCCGAGTTCCTTCACAAAGAGATCATGTGCTCTTTATTCCGTCAAGAATTAAGGCGTGAAGGGTGACTTATGTCTTAAGCTCTCTGTAAAAGCATTCCTTTTATTTTATTGTTGATTAATAGTGATGACAAATGTCGTAGCTATACTTTTCTTCTTCTTCTTCTAATAATACATATTATTCTTTGCAGTCTAACCTTACTTTTCATATGGACATGATGACAAGTAAAGATCAAGCAAACTATACTAAAATGGGAATTGATATATGCTTTGAACTGACGCTTGCATGGTCTTTTACATCATTCTCGATCCACTGGTTGAGATGTGAGAATGATTCAGCCTTCTCTGAGAAGCCTGAAGCAGACATTTTGTGCAGCACTCTTCATTGTTTGCTTTTCCATAGTAGTGTCGTATAATTAATTCTCCAGCCATTATTGGCACATGGGCTACCACTATGGCCCATAAATTAATATCTTTTATTTTTCAGTTTTATATAATATGATCCTTGGAATCCTTTTAAATGTTCCAAATTCGATGGGCTGGCATTTTTTCCTTTGAGTACACAGACACGTTTCTACCTCTTAGCAAGGCCTGTAGGTCACCAAGTAGTATAAGAATTAATCACGAGCACCTAAGTGGGCTAGATTTGTCTCTATCTTCAAGCATTAATTTAATTTTAGGTATGAAAATGGTAGAAATTAAGAAATCCTCCATTTCACCTATAGATGATGCATGGAATAGTGTTTTTGTGTGGAGATGGATAAAAATACGAGATTTAGAGTTAGCATATTCCCTGTTCAGGGAGAGTACTTTATTCACATCTCAAATAATTAAGAACATTCTATATTAGATAATAAGAATTTGTGAGAGCTTAACTTGAGAATATATGGTAAAATATTCGACTTTTTTTTTTGTGTGATTTAAGAAATTCGTATAAAAAGGACAAAAAACATCGCATTCAATATTAATAGCAATAGCATATCGATCACATTACCTATCTTCGTACGTGTTCATTGATAACCACAACTCTCCCTCCTCCCCCCCCCTTCACTTAAAGAAATCATGTTTATCAATCCCGAAGTCGTGTCAATCACTCGAAAGTTTTCATGCCAAACCAGAAACAAATCAACCATCTTAACCACCTAAGAACTAATAATAAATTAATGGGTGATCAAACCCATGAAAACTCACACTAATCTTGTTTAGACGAAAGAAAGATATGAAACAAAATCTTGATCCATATCCTTTTTCAACACATCAAATTTGCTAACAATTTAATGGGTACAAGAACGCTTAAACAGCTAAAATTCATAAGTGCACCAGACCTAATTAACAAACACTGATGAAATCATCAAGATTTAAAGTCGAAATGAATTAATAAGACTGATCCAAATTCATGATTAGTGTACAAATCTTGAATAAATTTGAATAATTAATTCATGCACCAATTAATAATTAAAACCACGATCCAGATCCCATGTCTTCTGGAATTACAGACCTATAACAGCATGGATTTTAGCCCACATACTGTGGCATTTAAGCGTGTAATTATACATACATACAAGAACTTAGAAAAGGAAAATATGGAATAAAGACCAAAAGAATAAAAAGGAGATTTTTTTATAAATACCCTTCCAGTACATATATACCAGATCACCATTTCATATGCAAGGGCACCTTCTCTTCGGAAGAAGCTCAAAACTTGATTGGAAAAACGAATCTACTTCTTCGCGGTTCACAATCTCAAAGAACTCGAGTTCCGTCAGTTTTCTCTTGCATGAGAAGGACCTTCTTGGTTTTCTCGGGGCCGGTGGACAGCTTAAAACGGCAGGAATCTTGTGCTCTTCAGATTTCGGCGTTTGACAGTCGTCAGTTTCGCTGTTTTCTTGCTGAATTATGGTTTCTTTGTCATCCGTAGCACCGCAGGATTGTAGGGTTTCAGTCTTGACGGCACGAACTTGAATTCTTGGCAAATCCTGGCGTGATTCAAGATCGGTAGACATGTTTTTCTCCTTGTTTACAGGAGGAGGTTAAGGGGTGGAAAAAATAAGAGAGAAATGTGTGGTTTGTCAAGGTTTTGTAATCTATTTATGTAGGCAGATAAAGAACACGAAGACGTGTCTAGGAAGGTAAAAAAGGGTGTGTGTGGGAGAGAGAGAGAGAGAGAGAGAGAGAGAGAGAGAGAGAGAGAGAGAGAGGTAGGGTCGTTGGATTCTTTTCAATAGTTCTATTCTTTTGTATTCTATATATATCTTGCAGGGAAAATGACATGGGCGTTAAAACTGAGATATATAGCTAGCAAAAGCTTAAGCTGATGTATCTGACTGGTCACAGAATCTTTCTACAGATCGACTACCTTTCCATCTACAAGCATCGATGCTGTTGATGAGTTGTTTTTTCTTGATCTAAACCAGCTACATATATACAGATCATAGAGTTCATCTGATCTCTTAGAATAAAATAATAATAATAATAATAATAATAATAATAATCAAGACTTTAATTACAATTTAGTGTTTACCATATCATTTTTAATTAATCTGTGCTTATCATACTTGAGAAAAAAAAATATATAAATCAAGAGCTTTCCATAACAATCTTAGTATCCCTGTCATGGATGATCGATGATATATTTTCGGTAAAAAAAAAAATTATAATTAGGCCAGCTTTTCATAACTATTCCATATCAGTCTTTGGCATGGAGGACATACTACTGATCTGGAATATTGCAGATTCGAGAATATATGCTTCTCTTAAAAAAAAACATTTTTAAATAGAATTTACCGATTCATTATCAATTAATATTAATAAATAAAATTTACCGATTTTATACATCCCAGTGAGTTATATATCAATTCGAAGTTTTTCTCTTCTTAATTTTCGATGATTATCCACACGGGATTGATTGTTTAGCTTAGAAAACAATATTAAAGGAAAATGACAAAAAAATTAACAGTGAAGAACTCAGCTGAATTGCTTGAGCTAGCTTCTTGTGAGCTAGAATGCTAGATTTATATTAGATATATAAATCCATAAAATAAAAGGTGATTTCTTTTTTCTTTTTTAATTTATCATGAAAAAGTAATTAGATATGGTTTAGTGCGATAATTAAAAAGTTTCTCTGGTTTGCATTATCAAGTTAATGATTTCCATTTTGACATATCCATTATTCAGTACACCAATGAATTTCTGATCATATATATTTCTTCCTTTTCATAATTAAGCCAGGAATTGACCTTTTTTACTTTACTTACTTTGTTTTATTAATTATAGATATTTAATTTGATAGTTTCTTCCAACAGGAAATTAATTTTTATTTTACTTTTTGTTAAAATAACAGCCAATGATTGAGTTAATGACGACAAATTAATGGGAACCAAAATACATGGGATGTTGCTGCAATTTTGATTGGTTTAGGCTGTTTAGCTAAGCATGGATGTGGATTGCTGTAATAAAAATCTAAGATTTCTTAGCGGGACACGTGTCACTGCTGGCGGCCGGATTTGTTAAGATTAGAAACAGAGAATAACTTCCCTCTTTGACGATGTGCATTGCCTTCTTCTACTTTTCTTGAATGACATGTGGAACGTGACATTTACGTTGGAAGCAAAAGGTTGTTAACTACGCTGCTCTCGAACCACTCCACGCGCGCTTAAGAGGACGTGAACACAGTCGCTGAAATATGAACATAATCATAGATGTGTGTGTATATATATATATATTTTATAATTTGGTCTTATCTTGTTGAGTTTTCATACATCAAAATTATTTTTTTAATCTCTTTTTAAAATGGACCTATTTATATTGACATTATGAGACTTATACATGGGAACTTTTATCTTTGTCAATTAACTTTAGATCCCATTAATTTAATTATAATATCAATATTAATTTAATTAGTTTTAATGTATGAAAGATGATGGTAATACATATATACCACTCGAGAAGAAAAAAAAAGAAAAAAAATACAATATTGGATTATATATCTAATTATAAGAACATTAATTACCATCTATTAATTAGTACATGTAAGGTACGTAGATAGATGTCATCAATGGCTTGATCATGTTTAGTATTTCTTAATAATTTCCATGACAAACCAGTCACAGCAGAATGTTCCTATGTCTTTCACTTTCAGTAAAGGTGCGTGCGTAATCAAGAACATGGCCTGCCGAGCTCTCCCTGTATTTCTATTCCTCTCGGTCCTCTCTTGCATTGCAATATTGGAAGCATAGGATTCCATGTTAGAGTCTTGAATATACACAACCATCCACCTAGATCTTATCTGGTATAAAAAATGGGGAAGATTGGATTGGGTTTAACAAATACCAAACCCCATTATACATTGAATCTTTCCACGTGAAGTGTCTCCCTCGCTCGCTCTTGGTTTTCACCGCTGCCTAGCTAGCTAACCCCCAAGTCTTCAAAAGGTTGTGGCCACAAGTCCTTTCGAAGGAAACATGTTACTTGAGTTTGACCTGATTAATATATATTATCTGTTAATTTATGTAATATCTTGCTAGAATTCTGATCTTTTCTTCAGACTGGGTTCTCATGCATGATCACCCCAATTAATTACCCTGAAAGATATTGATCTCACATGGCGCCGTCCCTGCATTATCTTACTTTGAGAAAATATAAAAAATACCCAGAAAATGATCTCCAAGTATTGTGGTTTTTTTTAATTGAATCCTCGCTTGTTGACCCCCCCTACTGCAACGCTGTCTTACAGTGAATTCATGCTAATTAATGGGATTCGAGCTGCTTAACAAGATGATTATCGGTAAACGTGCAATCATTTTACCATAATTGCGTGCACATATCTCTACAGGCAAGGTCGACGGTGCTGGAGGCTCCTTTTTTGCAAGCTCTCAAGACAACAACACTCCAAATCTTACCGATCAGTTAATAA
>Ga0325402_1005912_pt1 | contig 11504 bp, 5 predicted proteins | sample PopdelMetagenome_22_FD_207212 | JGI IMG/M metagenome (GOLD analysis project Ga0325402, IMG submission 207212) | Populus deltoides microbial communities from Bellville, Georgia, United States - Xylem-PdKOR-R3 | ecosystem: Host-associated > Plants > Phyllosphere > Stem > Wood/Secondary xylem...
AGAAGAAGACGAAGAAGATCATCATCAACACCCCAACCAGGCCCCTTTTCGCTCCAATTTCCAAGAAACCGGGCTTCCCCGTAAAGGTTTTAGCGTTCCTCTCCAAGTCCCCGTCGAACGCCCCCAGCTTGGACCCGTAATTGTCTCCTGCAACTCCGGCGACGGCGGCGTTCAGGTATGTTCTTTCTTTAGATTTCACATTTTTGTTTGCTTTGTTAGTTTTCGATTTTAGTGATTGTTTGGGGTTTTGAAATGACAAGTGTTGGGTTGTTTTGGTATTGTTGAATTGTCATTAAACAATGTAGCTGCGGAAGATATATGATTGCTGGTGTTTACTAAGGAGTAAGTTTCGATATCAATTTGCTGTGTTTCAGTTAGATTAGTGTCAATCCCAATAGAGGTCAGTAGGATCTTTCTTTCTTTCCTTCGAAAAGAGGGAATGGATGATGAGAATCTGACTCTTCTTTTCCTTGGTTAACGTGTTCAGAATGATTGAAGATGGAGTTTGGACCTTTTACATCTGGAGTTTTGTTGAGGTTCTCATAATGCAGCTCCAAATTTCTGTGTTTGATTGTAAAGTTTTTAACATATGATTTATTTCTAGCTTCCACGAGGAATCTTGCATTATAAATGCAGTTATAAATGGAAAGCAATGTTCATCCTCCAAATTTTATTGATGCACCGTTGTAGTCTTATTTGCAAGTTAAACTGCCAATCTTGTAACCTAATGAGTTGGTTCGCCCTTACCTCCATAAACCTACCGAGTTTTTGTAGTGTCTCATAAAATAACTTCTGCAAACTTTTTTCTTATCAGGGTTATGGAACGTGGCCTGTTGTTTTCTATTAGTTTTCTGCATTCTAATGATTTCTTGTGTCATGACATGCTGTCACGTTGGCAACATTTTACTGTGCCTTCCTCACATTGGTGTTAATCTTTGTGAATGTCTGCAACATATGATGCTACTGCAGAGTGTTTTCTGGTGAGATGACCCTATGGTAGTAACTTCAAATCACCATTAATGTGCGGTGAAGCTCAACTTTGAACCTTCTGACTGGCATTTTGATTGGCCTTTTGCTTTGCTTTGGTGTGTAGTTCCTGTGCCGCTGAAGTTATTAGTTATTTCATGCTCGCCTCTGTAAATTTTTCTAAGGTAGGGTGTCTGCTATTTTCAAATGATTTGAAGAAAAAATGTGAACATTAGTTCATTGTGTTTATTGCTCTTAGATTATTATGCCTTGAGATCATTTAAAATAACCTTTAGGCTCATTGGACATTAGCTAATTTTTTGGTCTCAAATATCAGCTGGTAATAACCAAGTAGGAGTAAGATCTATAAGTTTTAAGGCAGCAATTTTGAGTGATAACCCATTGTCTTGAATGTTGCAATGTGTGATACCCACAAAACATAAACAAGCCACTGTATTTATGCAATTGACAGAGGTGGGTTTTCGGAGGTATGGATACAAAGTAATGGAATGCATTAACCTTTGCTGATGCTATGTTTAACTAAGAGGCATCTATTTGAAGAAACAAGAGAAAGAGTGTACTGCAATAGCATAGGCATCACAATACAATGCTTGAGAGGGGCAGAATATGCTTTCCATTTTGTGAATTAGTTGACAAATGGAGAGATAACCGTTCTATTACCCCTAGCCATTTCTGCACATTTACAAAGAGGTAGCTGGATTTTAACTAAAATTTAGAAGAGCACTTTAGGTGTCTGCATGGTAATTTCGAGATGTTTTCCCCTTGAGGAGTTTGCTCTGTGTCTCCTTCTTAGCTATCTATTTTACATGGACAGCAGCCAAAAATCATACTCTTTCAAGTTCATATTCTATGAATGAGAGAAGGATGAAGTGTATTCCATTTTCTGCAGCACTGTCTAGTTGTTAGTTGCTTATGGTCTTTTGGTTCTTTCTTTATTTCATGTACAATGGCTACATCCAAATGGGTACCAGAGATAATGGCATGTTTGAGATGTATTGGTTGCTGTTAGAAGCACAAATTCTTGAGAGAGATTATAATTATGAAGCATGCATATTAGGTGATTTTGAGGTAAAATACCTGGCAGCTTCAATTTCCTTTGGCACGCAGAGGATGGGCCACCTGGCTGTATGGACCAAAAGGGCATGAGGAAACATTACTTTTTCTTTAATCAACTTGACAATGAATAAGGGTTATACCTTGCTGGTTTGTTTTAGGTAAATTACAGGAGGCAGAGATAATAGCATCTGTAGAAGTAGGTAGGTTGGAGAAGCCCAAACTAGGAGGTCCTGTGTGTTCATAGGGAAGGATAGAAATAGTTGAACTTTCGTAGGTGCTGATAAACCTAGCTAGTTAAGTTGGGCTTTTCATGTTTGTGACCTCATAAAAATCAACATTTCCTCCGTATGCAACGTTGCTGTTTCTTGTGCATAGTAATCTTTACACTCTGATCTTTCTCTTCATTCATTCCTTTGGATAAGTTTTTTGCTCATGAAAATTTAAATTCATGAAATGTATAAATGGGATGCTTCACACATGTGATCAATTGAATCGCAGAATTACACTAGTTTTTCATGGATTTAATTGGTAGGCTCCTTGAAATCTTGAGCAGCAATGGTAAAACAGAGCAAAGTTAGCAAGTCAATTTATCCTGCTTAATTTTATTTTATGTATTTTGTCTTGTAGTTCCAAGCTCCAAATGTTATGAAGACAGTGTACAGTTGATCCGTGTCTTTGCTGACATTTTTATTGATCTGATCTCTTAAAGTATGTTGATGGTCTGTTTATCTTTTCCTAGGGTCTGAGATGGTATGCAAAACGCCTCAGGATAGATGAAGATGGGGACGTGGCAGATGAGTTCTTTGACGAGGTTTTACCAGATACATCTTCAAGTGTTGATGAACAACACAAGCCTCTGCCGAGGTTTGAAGTGAAGTACAGTACCCGGCCAGCTAAAATCAAGACGCAGATGATGTCACATGATGGAAAAATTCAACAGCGTGTGGAACATCAAGGGAGACTGCAGTGGGTATAATGGTCTTCATGTTCAGGGCTCAAGGGTGGCTGGGTTTCGTCTGTAAGGTCTATAGGGTAGGTTTGCTGCTGGGTTATTCTTTTAGAATAGATTCACGCTTTGTTTTTGTGGTGTGAAGACCCTAGACCCAACTGTATTGTTGTTTATGTTACAAGGCTTTGTTCATCTGGTATGTGATAAGATTTTAATTTAGACCATCTAATCAGATAAATGTCACAGATGCTCTAGAAAACTGACTCTGTTGGAGTTGAATGCATGCACCAATTGATCCATGTTGTTCCCTGTACTTGCTCGTATATATATTTTCTCATCCTTCCTTTGAAGAGGCCTTCATATCCGGTCTTCTTGCACACCTGGTTTGATTGTTCACATTTTCTTAATCCCGGATTTGCTATATTTTGTTTGTTTGCACACAAAGTTAAATACAGGAAAGATCCAATGACTTGCATGCCGTGCAGTTGACTGTTTTCATGTATCTGTCCATCAACTATTTCCGTATATCCTTGCAGGAAATGAGTTATATGGGCAAACCAAACGAAAATTTTCTTACTGAAACCGGACCAGCTCGACTCTCGAAACACCTGCTTCATACTTGTATGTCCGATGACTTGCAGCATGGTAAAGAGGGATGCTTGATCGAATCTATTTTTCCTTTCATAAGAGAGAGTTTCCAACAGAAGACTGAAACTCGAGACAGACAAGTAGTCTACAGACTCTACACTCGTACATACACACATGGAGTCCCACCTTCCACCACACTGCATGATTAATTGTCTAAACATAGTTCTGTCCAGGAGGGTGCCCTCCTAGGGGGTATGTAGGAACTGTGCTTCCAGGCACGGTACCTGCAGTCCCAACTGGTTGGTTTGCACGGGTTCCAACCATGGGCCGAGTTCCCACCACTGGCTGAGTGCCCACCGCAGGACGTTAGTGGTGGTGGTTGGAACTCAATTTCTCAGCTGCATGCTTGGTGATGCAACCCCATCTTTGCCTGTGCTTCCTTTACTTTTCTACGCTCCTTGGCGAGCTCTTTCTCTTCTTCTGTCCTGGCTGTCGCCTACTGTGCCTGCAAGTTTTCACCAAGCAAGCTTTACAAAACAACGGTGCACTGTAACGGATAAAACACTTGAATATCCAAACAGATGTTTTCCTTTTGTTCTCTCTATTTGAGTTTTTCAAGAAATATAACCTGCTCTTCGACTTTGGCTTTGCAAATGGTCATGCGCTCCTTGGCAGCACTAGCAAGATTTTGCTGATTTTCTCCTTAGCAGCTTGCATCCTTCTCCTTTCGCGTTCACAACAGAAACACGTTACAGTTTTTGATTTATGTTTTGCTGAAATAGAAACAGCTTTTTCCGCGCATGATGTTCCAGTCTAGAAATGTAAGGAATTGCTAGGACGCCACGGTGATCGCCGAGTGCCGTTCATGCAGCTGCATGCCTTCGAATAAGTGCCAGGTTGAACAAATGCACCCTCCTTGGACGCGGGCCTCTTGCGCCTAACAAAGGGCAAAAGAAAGAAGGAAAACGGCAGCAACAGGGACATTTGGTTTTTTAATGGTGAGCGACTGTGCTTCATAGAGTGAGAGCGAACAGCGAACATGAATTGCACAAGAGAGGCAAAATTCTCAAGGAGTTGATGAGCGGCAGCTTCAATGAGCCGTCCATATTTTTAGTAGCTTGTTGTTGGACAAAATATATAATGGAAATAAAATTACACCTATTTATTTATATTTGAAAAAAGATTAAAATGGATAAACACAGTGTGCATTTATAATTTTTTTAACTTAAAATATTAATTTAAAACTGAGTGGTGGAAATTGTTTGGGAGTCTCCTAGTCAGTATCACTTCGTGTGTGTGTGTGTGTGTGTGTGTGTAAATCATTCATGAGATGAATGTACGATAGGCACCATACATGAAATTTTATACAATTTTTATATTCATATAAATTTAAAGAAATTTCGTCACACTTTATATCATAGCAGAGCGTTTGAAAGTCTACTAATTACTAGTATTAATTATATGAATCAAAGAGGGATACATTTCATCACGCTTAAAAGGATTTAAAGTCATAATTATTTAAAATATTAAAGATAATAATAACTTTATGATTGAAATTAATCGGACATGGATGCCTCGTTTTATAAGAAAATCAACTATATTACTTAAATTTGAAAATTCAAGCTAAATCATATATTACTTAAATTTATTATTAATTCAATTTTTTTTTATACAAGTAAGTTTTTCCCTACAACTTGTACTGTATTTTTTTTTAATTATAATAAACCTTGTTTCTATATCATATGATGCACCCCCTTTTTCTCCTTTCTATCCAAAGCAGCCCTTTGGACCCCAATAAAAAGAAAGTTACTCTTCCACAGGACAAGTCAATCCCAATATTTCTATAAAAAAAAAAAAAAAAAAACAGATGTGCAAAACAATCAAGCGGTGTGACAGCCAACGATTCCCTACAAAGGCAAGTAGCAAATCTCCACCCTTACATAGCATAAAATAACCGCCAGAGAGGAGAGGAGAGGAGAGGAGAGGAGAAACGACAAAAAGAATCCATGGACCTTATCATTTCAAGCCACTCCTGCAGCTCACTCTGCAGGAAGCCGGCATTTTACCGGCGAATTTCATCTCCAAACCCCACGACTCTACACTCCACTTCTCTTAAATGCCGCGTTGTTAAAACGACATCGGAGCTTCAATCTTCAGTAGGAGTGAGCGATCGAACCGGCAACAGCTACTCTCCCTCGATTCCAACTCACAAGGTCACTGTTCACGACCGGCAACGAGGCGTTGTTCACGAGTTCCTTGTTCCAGAGGTGAATTATTAATTTAGACTCTGTTTGTTGTATTTAATTGACAGTAATTGAATTGCATGTATAAATTTTGTTTATTTCTTTTTTAAAATCGAAATGCAGGACCAGTATATATTGCACACAGCGGAGTCACAGAACATCACACTTCCATTTGCTTGCAGGCACGGTAATATGGTTCTCAAATGCCACTCTATCAATTTAAATTAAATTAATTTTTTGTTTATTTTAAAAGACTCATGGTTAAATAGTATTTGGGAGTTTAGAGGTTTTCGGTCGGATATGGTGCATTGGGTCTTTCATTTTAGCTTATTATGAAAAGGAGTGGGAGTGGGGAGGGAAGACAAGAAAAGGAAATCCAACAAATAATTCCTCTTTCGCTCTCTTTTGTTTATTTGTTAATCTATCAATTCTTCCACCCGCTGGAGTAGCTTCCTTTTAATGTATTATGCAACTTATAGCTCACTGCAGTCATGACTTTTTTAGCGCGCATTAAACCCAAAACTTAACTTTATAAGAAAGGAAGTGCTAGTTTTATTAGATCTCTTGCATCTGCGTTATTGACACTACCAAATCAATAGAAAAAATTACTCCACTGTTTTCTGATAGGCCATTTGATGATAATTTCTGTATGATTTTTTTTTCTTCTGAGAATAAGATTTCCTGAGTATTTACTCTGCTGTCTATGGCCCTTTCTATTTTTCTGGTTAGAATTGATCTAGATGAAATGCTATGTACTTGCAGGTTGTTGCACCAGCTGTGCTGTACGTGTTAAATCAGGGCAACTTAGACAGCCAGAAGCTTTAGGGATCTCTGCTGAGTTGAAGTCGAAGGTCTGTGCCCTTTATTTCAGATTTTTTTCTTAATTTTTTTTATCGCAGTGACATAGCTTCTGAATATTACCTATAATTTAGGTTTATGGACATTGTGCTCTAGGGACCTTGTAGAAGGGGCAGAGTTCTGAAGCTTCACTTTATACCAACTATGCACAGTTGTCTAGAGGCAACAAATTAAATCCTGTTTAGTGGACGAGTTCAGGAAGAAAAAAAGACAATGATAATTGAATTGGATATCCCATGCCTCAATAAAGCACGACATGGTTTCTTAGAATAAATATAAAACATAACATGGAATTGAAGGTCTAGTTTATTCTTCTTCATCTTTTTTTTTCTCAGAAGTAAGAGGTGAATGAAGGGCTTATATTTTATTTCATATTTAATAGTATTCAGATATTAGCACCATGATTGAAAGTTCTGTATTTTGTGCTCTTTAGTTTGTAATGATTTGGTGCTTTATGCTGTTAGGACATCTTTGGCAAATCATTTTGGTCAAGCTTGTCTTTTAATGAACTTTTCCATATTTTTCCCTCTTGGATGCCAGAGATGTAAGCTTATGTGAAATTAAAAGGATTGCATAACACCCATGGTGATCCTCAATTGCAGAAACAGTAAAATCAAATTTAGTCAATATGAAAGACCTCTAATTTAAGTGTATTTTGAAAAAATCCTTCAGATGTGGAATTTAAAAGTGGGTGGTTGCATCCAAGATCTAGCTTTTCTTATGCTTAACATCTCATATTTTAAATAACATCAGAAAGAAAATTCATTGATGAAAGTAGCTTCTTCTTGGGAAACATTTCTGTTCTTGCTCAACTTTCTCTTGTTGTCTAAGCTACTATTTCCAAATCAGATAATTTAGCTGGCTGTGTTTGAATTTGCAATTTTGTGATGATAATTTACCATGTTCTTTGAAAATTCATGATTTTGACTTGCAATCTGCAGGGATATGCACTTCTTTGTGTGGGCTTCCCGTCTTCTGATCTTGAAGTGGAAACACAAGATGAGGATGAGGTGACTTGCAAACTCAATTTTTCACTTTTGAAAAACATCATTTATGTTTATCTGATCCTCACAAGAAATAGAAAAAATAAGACTGCAGTGTCATGAAATTATTCAGGCGTTGAATCTTTGTTTGCTTGTAGCTCTGAAAACTGGCTTGTGCAGGTGTATTGGCTTCAGTTTGGAAGATATTTTGCCCGAGGACCAATTGTAAGTTCCAAATTCTTGAAACATGCTGTGAATGAAGAATTATGGTAACCAGTGCACATGTTTCTTGTTTTGTTTCCTGTCAACACTGTCTACTATAACATCATACGAGGACATTATAAATAAAAGATAAGAAATTAATGCAGTTCCACTAACTTAATTATGATCAGCATGTACAAATTAGTGAACTGAATCCAGCTAGAAACATAGATAAGAAAAGAAAGAAAAAACCGAGGGAGAAAAGGGAAGACGTACATTGCACATAGTTTAGCTAAATATAGCAGGAGTCATATAAATCTAGCTAGATTTTTTTACATTAGAAATAAGCAAGATTTTGAAGACCCCACTTGAAACTAGTTTCAGAATAGCATTAATTTGGAGGCTTGCAAGACCTAGGATCATGCACAGAGAGGAGAGTGCACGGATTAGGTCCAGAAGGTGCCACATGATGATTACCATGCGGAAAATAGTCCTTGTATGCTAGTGGCTTCAAGCCTCGCAACTACTGGATCAGTAATTCGAGCAGTAAAGACCAGGAACAGAAGGATTGCAGATTTTGCTCCAAGAAGGAGAGTTTTCATAATGCACACATTCATGGTTTGATTTTTGGAGAAACAATATGGGTGATTGATTTTTGTAAAAACTTAGTAAGATACACAGACTAGGTAATTTGTGAATCATGAGAATGTGGGATTGGTTGATAGATGTAGTTGATGCTTATACACAGAGACCTATAATTAAGCAGGAAAAAAAAAGTACGTTAGTATTCTGGAATCAAATCCAAGGAGACAAAATAAGCTAAAATACAAATAATATAACAGTCTAACGGCCTCAGGTCAGTGTGTTATACAGATATGGCACTGTATCATGGTCCTATTTTTTAAGACCTAAGTTTAAAGTAAATACATCTATATAAAAGGAAGGCCACTTTTTTTTTAAAAAAATAAGCGAGAAAAATAAAGGAGACAGGTAAAGACCAAGTTGCATTTTTTGGAGGGGTTATCTTACTCTTAAATGCTTCAATTCCACAGGAAAGGGATGACTATGCGTTGGAGTTGGCCATGGCTGATGAATAGGTAATTTAGTATACTTGATCAAAAGTGAGAATCCATCTAGTCTAGCAAGTGGATTGCTTTTTCCCTTCCTGTAATTTTCACTATGCCCTCCTAAATCTTTTTTAACCATTGTATGCTATATATGGTCTACAGGTTGATTGGATGTTTTTCATGATATATTGAAACTTCAAACGTGATTCATTGCATGAATGAAGTTGTGATGATGCTCTTGACTTGTAGATATGCATTAATTTCCGTCTTGTGGTTTTCTAATATCAACACATAAAAACTATAAATGAGCTTTGCTGGGAGCCTTATAAGTTGTGGGGTTTTTAGTGCTTGTTATGACTGCTATATTTGAAATTGTAGTTACGGAGAAGAGAGAATTCAGCGGAGATGCTCTCTATTTGGAATGTGTACAATAAAGCCTGTTGGCTCCTATAGTAATATAGATGTATAGGTGAACCTAAAGGCTACAAGCAAAAGGTCCTCATAAAAAGAAAAAAAGAAAAAAGGAAGACTAAGCAGACGTTCATGCATGCTAAAGTTTTGTTATGGTGATAAGAATTAGGAGTCCCCCCAATTGAAAAACAAACAAAAAGCCCGGGTCTCCTAATTGCCTTTTCCCGTATATGAAGACTGCCTATTGACCAATTGAACTTCCTGAAGGTTTCTTTCTTGCAGGCTAAGTTATTTTGGCGATAGAGAACATACCCTTGCAGTCCTAGCACAACACACCGCCTCTGATTTCTGAATTTAGGGTACGTCTTACTATGATAGTGAAAGGACGTGTAATTCTATAAAGGTCTAAAGTAGTTTGTGTTCTGAAAGTTGAGAAAACAGCTGAAGCTAGAAAAGCAGATTATATAAATAGTTCTAGATTAATAATTCGAGGAACCTACATATATGGGGTGCAATGAAAATGAAGAAGCAGCTCCTGCAAGATAGAACTGATCTTGTTGTCGATCCATTTCCTATATCAATTTATTCTAGCGTCTGTATTAATGGGTTATTATTGAATGTGTTCTCCGTTTTCACCTGTATTAACACACTGATGAGCCCTTTGCACAGGCGTAGGAGCAATATTGACGTTAGGCTCTTTCCAATAAATCCAAGACATGTTGGGCAGATTCCATTTCCATTTACAGAACAATCGTCTAGGCTGTGTATATAGCCGAGGATGACCCTTTAGAATTATTAATCTATCCTAACCAATAGCAAGCTCACTGAACAAAGATCTGGCCAATCTTTATGTGCTTCACATCCGTTGTTGGCCACTTCAGCTTATTGAAGTTCAAAAGTCTGGGAATCTCCTTTCTTTCTTTTAGTTTCGCTTCAATTGAAACTTTCTGGTCTTTCGTTAACTTGCATATGAATCTAAGCTGAATTGAATTATTTATTTGTTTATATATATATATATGCGTTTTATCCAGATCATAGTGACTTGACTTGAAAGATGACCAGAACCGGTCGTATGGCATACAACAATACTACGTTAGCTTGCTGTCAGCATTATTGTCACTGTTTGTTGCACACAGTATAGCATCATAAGCATTGCTATCCATCTTCACGGGCCTGCTTTCTGAAAGAAATGTTGATGGGAATTGCTTGGTTTTTGCTTTCTTAGCGAATGACGCCTACGTAACAAGGAACAGAGATGGATCTATCAGATCACGCTCGATGGACCACCAAAACCAGCCTTTTAGTTTCAAGTTTCAACTAGATTCATAGCGTGGCTGGTGGTTCTTGATTTATCTTCTTCCTATAATCTCGAGCGATAGGGATACACATGCAGGACATCTCTGGCTGCGTCTGGCATTGTTTTGAATCTTATCTCGTTTAGATTGGAGTATCTTCGGGCTGAAAGATGACGACAACTGAGTGACCGTAATCAAGGTAATCTGTGGGACTGAAAGGGCGCAGGCTATGAAATTTGTGCTGATGACCCGGATGTCAAATCAAAACATGGTGCCAATGCACAAGTTGAATGTTGAAGGTGTGGGACTAATCTATGGTCTCGACGTTAATGAATATATAAGTAATATATAAGTTTCTAGTGATTCTAAAAAAATTTATAACACTCAGTAATCTTCTGAAAACAAATTTATAATTTAAACAGTTAGCTACACCTCTCGTATAAGCCTCTAGTGTAGCTCTTTCTTTAACTGCATGCATCTCTCAACTCGCACCATCACAATGCAATACACTCAATTTCATTAAAACCACCTTTTCCCCAGTAATTACCCGAGCCCAAAATGGGTAACTTTCTGAATTAATTTGCAGTTACAAAAGAAAAGCAAGTACAGCAAGCCTTATCACTGAACCGGGCTCCAAGGTCCTTATTCAAGGCCCCTATGGTGATTTGTGATGGCAGACTTATGTAGACATGAGAAGTTTAGCGATGAACATCCATGGAGGACAAAGTTGGGGTCCATGGACAGCAGTTGGTCTATCACATTCCCGTGAGTGTAGAGACGAACCTACCTCTTTTCATCTTATTTTTTGATAAATGCATCCCCTGAAACTAGTGGCAGTTTTGGATTCGTTTCAAACGGGTTTTTTT
>Ga0325402_1005920_pt1 | contig 11498 bp, 11 predicted proteins | sample PopdelMetagenome_22_FD_207212 | JGI IMG/M metagenome (GOLD analysis project Ga0325402, IMG submission 207212) | Populus deltoides microbial communities from Bellville, Georgia, United States - Xylem-PdKOR-R3 | ecosystem: Host-associated > Plants > Phyllosphere > Stem > Wood/Secondary xylem...
TGTGACCAAGAGGAGCAACTAGCGAAAAGGAGGAGGTCGGCGTGAAGGAGATTCTGTCACGGCTTGGCCGGATCGGGTTTGGTTGAAGGTGGAGTTGGTTCTGCTATCACAGACGTGGTGGCTGTTGTTGCCGACCACGGTGAAGAGGGGAGGAGTTGTTGGCTGTCGGCTGGAGGATGGGAGCCTTTTGTGTTGTTGGTGGTGAAGAGTTGCTTGCCGCGAGTTGAAGGGAAGGGCTTGGTGTTGAAATGTGAGGCTATGAGTTTGTAAGAGATTGAGCAGAAGACAAAATGAAAAGGAAGTTGGGGTTCACGGGTATGGCCTCTAGTGATTATGGGGAAGAAGAATGAAAAATGGGAGGCTGATGTTCTTGTATGCTCAAAACTACGAGGGAGACTTTTTTTCTTTGGATAAAGACAAAAAAAAAATGGTGCGGGGGCCGTCGATTCCTCAATATGGTGGTATTTATTTTGGGCAATGATGAACAAGTGTTGGTCTCAACAAAAACTTATGCATGGTGGAGGAGTGGGAGATGGTTGGATCTTCTTGTTGAAAAAAAGTTGTTTATTAAGTAGACATTTTATTAAAAATCACGATAAAATTATAATTAATATCGCGATATTTATGCTGTTTCACTGAAACATTTTGCCTTTGCGCTATTTTGTATTTTATACGCTAATTCCCAAATTTATCCGATTAAAACACGGCATTAGGGCTCAGAGAGAGATCTCATCTCTCCCATTAGAATCAGGTCCGATCACGCACACCGTCTCTGTCTCTCTCTCTCTCGTTCATCTGATTGTAAGCAGGTCTTTCTTTCTGTTTTCATTTATTTTTGGCTCCCTAGAAACATAATAGAATCAATCATCCACAAAACCCAAAACAACAACATTATTTGATGTGTATTTGTGAAGAAATTAATTCCAAGAGAAACTGATAGGTTAGTTAAGAGCATGTGCCGCTTCCGCTGCTGCTTCTGCTTGTGGGGTCTCCATGGTTTTCAGTGAATTCGTCTGTTTCCTTCTTCCAGAAACACGTCAATAAAAAATGGGGAAGGGCCTGCCTTTCTTTTTCCGCAAAAACAGCCGTCGTCGCTTAAAGAAGGCTGGTGGCCTGCAATCACCACCATCTGCTCCGCCTCCTCCACCGTTGAGATCACCGGAATTAATTGATGCTAATCACAACAACAACAACAACAACAATAGTTTGGTGGTTGGGGCATCGACGGGGCCTGGGAAGGGGAAGAAGAAGGTCGGAGGAGCAGCCAGGCTGTGGATGAGATTTGATAGGTTGGGGAATTCGGAGTTGGTGGAATGTGATAAAAGTGCCATTATCAAGCGCGTCTCCATTCCTGCTAGGGATTTGAGAATTCTTGGCCCTGTCTTCTCTCACTCTTCTAACATTCTTGGTAATTTCCTTGTTCTTCTTCTAGTTATTCTCCTTTTCTTCTTTTTAAGTTTTGGTTTTTTAATTTTTATTATTGTTTACAGCCAGGGAGAAAGCCATGGTTGTCAACTTAGAGTTTATAAGGGCTATAGTGACTGCTGAAGAAGTCCTGATTTTGGATCCTCTGTGCCAGGAGGTTCTTCCATTTGTGGATCAGCTAAGGCAACAACTTCCTCATAAGACCGCGGTTAGCATCCATCGGGTCTCTCAGAATGCAGACACTCATGCTTCTACCGGGGGCCAATGGCTGCCTCTTCCAGAAGCTGCTGAAGGTTTGCAGTGTGAGCTTCCATTTGAGTTTCAAGTTCTGGAGATTGCTTTGGAGGTTGTCTGTACCTACTTGGACTCCAATGTGGCAGACCTGGAGAGAGATGCTTATCCCGTGCTGGATGAATTGGCCATGAATGTTAGCACCAAGAATCTTGAACATGTTCGCAGTTTGAAAAGTAATCTCACTCGTCTGCTTGCTCGTGTACAGAAGGTAGGGAGTTTGCCAATACAGTAATCTAAATACTTGTCATGCTCAACAATCTCTCTTCAATAGTACAGCTTAGAAAGAAAGAAAAACTAATTTGTCAAACAAAATAATACTGATACTGATAATATTAACATTACGGCTTTACTCTTAGCATTGAAAACCAATGTTTAAATTTCATTTTTCTTAGTTTTTAGATGCACTTGTAGAAGATTTAAGCTAGAACATATCTGAATGGAATCTTTTAACAATTTTTCCAGTAGATCCTCCCTCCTCTCAATAAATTATAAATCTAGGTGTGCACACATGTGCAAGATAGATCAAGAAAGCATCTAGCATTTTCTTTGCCATCCCTTATGTGCAATTCTTCCTTTGCCCCCCAATTTCAATATGAACTTGGAATCCAATTACTTGAACTTGATACAATGCCTCCGCTTATCCTTTTCCAGTTATCATAGGAATAATAAATATTCTACTCAGCTGAATTATGCAATCTTGGAAATGCGTGGATAAGAACATGGGAGTTGGCATGTAGAAATTATTCATGCATTCTAAAGAACCTAACTTTACCGTACATTATTTGAACATCATTTCGCATGCACAATCTTCCTCTCTCTCCTATATATGCTTGAATGTATGGAAACTTCATGCAAAAATCTTAATGAAGCTATTTACACTAATCATGTTATTGCTAGAAATTGTTGTGGGAAATGTTTTTTTACTCTTTAATGTTTGTGAATCTCTTGTAAATTTTGCATTTCTTTTTTTTTCCCGCTATAATTCTTGAAACTGTCACTTAAATAATACATTGTGCGGTAAAATATTTTTTATACATGAAACTGACTGACTTCATCAAGGATGTTACAGTTGATGCTGAATCCTAATTTACTTTCTCTTATTTTTCTCATCAAGGATTACTTATCTGTCTAATATCAGGTGAGGGATGAAATTGAACATCTATTAGATGACAATGAAGATATGGCAGATTTGTATTTGACAAGGAAGTGGATTCAGAATCAGCAATCCGAGGCCTTGGTGGGTTCTGCAGCTTCAAATAGCATAACCCTTGCTGCACCACATCTCCCTCGACTTGGCTCTAACCGGAGTGCAAGTATGGTGACTGGCAGTGTTTTGGATGATGATGATGATGTAGAGGATTTGGAGATGTTGCTTGAGGCTTATTTTATGCAGCTAGATGGAACACGAAATAAAATATTGTCTGTGAGTATTGCCTCCTTGTCTACAACTTACAAAATGTTAATCAAGTAATTGTCTTGATAAATGTCAGTTCTTACACCGGTCATTCGCTAAGGATGTTCTCAGTCCAAAAGCAAGCTTGTTGGTCTAAATTAAATAGGTGCCTGTCTCTTGACATTATAAGGGACATGTTTTGCCTTAATATTATAAGTATTCTATTGTAATTTTCAGTTTGCTAAATTACTGATGGATCATATAATTTGAGAAGCTCATGGGGCTTTGAACTCTACAGAATTTTGTCTGGTCAGTTCTGATTGAACTGCAACTGGTGTCGTACAAAAATCATTGTGCTGATCCCAATCAGGCAAGAATAACAATTAAAGGATTAATGACTCCACTTAGGGTTCTGCTTGTATAATTGGTTGTCTTTTAATGGTGAAAATTTTTCAATGAGGGAATCATGAATGTGAGAAAGTGGCATAAAATGCTTTGCTATTCAAATGCATCCATGATTAGATTATTGGACTTCTCAATCCATTTATGGTGATTATTTAGCTTCACGTTCTTGAAGTTAACTGGGTTCTTGAATTTTCAGGTTCGTGAGTATATTGACGACACAGAAGACTATGTCAATATTCAGCTTGACAACCAGCGAAATGAACTCATCCAGCTCCAACTGATATTAACCATTGCGTCTTTTGCTATTGCAGTGGACACCCTAATAGCTGGGATGTTTGGCATGAACATTCCCTGTCAATTGTATCAGATACATGGGATATTTGGCTACTTTGTGGGAAGTTCTTCTACCGGATGTTTGTTTCTTTTCCTGCTTGTTCTAGGTTATGCCAGATGGAAGAAGCTACTTGGTTCATAAGTCTTTAACTCTTTGCCAGTTGCAGATGTGTGTTTAATGCGGTAGATTCTCACAACTGACTTATCTGTGAATCCCAGTACACTGTCTTACAAGTACATATTGGAGAGGGCAACCTTACTGTATGAAATTACTGGTGATTTTCTTCAGTCCATACCAAAGTACGCTACACGTCAGTTTCTTCTTCTCTTCCTCTTTTCTTTTTTCTCGGGGCCTGGAAAAATATGGCTCTTGCATTCATGTAGTGCTGAAATTTTTTATCCTTTTCATGGCAACCAAACAGAGGGCTGTAGAAGTTGTGTTTATGTTGCTATTTTTTTTTCCCTTGTGTATTATATCGTCGACTTGAGATTTTAGTCGTGAGATTGGCTGTAAGGATAAGTTATTTACATTTTAGTTTTAAAACCCGAGACAAATCTTGGATCATGATATGTGAGGGCTGTAAAATTTTTTTTTTAAGGGATCAAAAAGATGTTGATCGAAAAAATAAAAGGTGGTTTTATTTGGATTACTAAATCAGTTATTTTTTTATTTATTTTTTTAAAAAAAACCCTAGATTCAAGTTGACCCTCAAGGCTTTTTACAAGGGACATTGATGTGAACTTCATGTAAAAATCTTGTATTCAGTTCAGTCCCTTTTTTTCTATTTAATTATCACGTTATCCTCTAAACCTTTTTTTTATTGATTTTTTTTTCTTTTCATATTTTAGAAATTTTTTCAATACGAAAACATTAGTGAAAGGATAAAAAATTTAAAAAATGCCAGAGATTAGTTGAATTGAGTTGAAAATACATGTTTTTTGAAATTATTTGTACTCTTTATTTAAAAAAAATGATAAAAAACAGGGATAAAAAATAAATTATGACAAAACAAGTTCGAGTTTTGAAAAGTACGGTTTATATTTTCTTTAATTGTTAGCTTGAGTTTTAGGTGGATTTGATATATGATGGTTTGCATGGCACCAAAGGATTCATATTGCTGCTTCCAACTAGTTTGGGATAAGGTTTTTTTTTAGTTGTCATCCATCGCATTATTTTGGTTTTTATTTTATTTTAATTTTTTTCATATTTAATAGATTGATAATTGAGTTACATAATTTTTTCAAGGTTATCAATATTTTTTTTTTAAAATTTGTTCCATATATTATTATTATTATCTATTATTTAATTAAAATAAAATCAAATAATTTAATCTATTTTATCTTTTTTTAGTTGTGCACAATATGACTATGGTTATCAACTCTTAAGTAGTGTATGCTCCACTACTAAAAACAAAAAAGACACAACAGTAAAAACATGAATTTACTGCTTTTGTTCTTGCGGTCTTTTTTATTGTGAAGGGTTGTACCCCACAATAAACGCAAAAGCAGTAGCAGAAGCAGAAGCGAAAACAAAAGTAAAATTGAGCTTTCTATTTTTATTTTTCTTAACACAAATGACAGCAGCAGACCATTTCACAAGACTAGAACATAAACTGGAATTCAACTTCGCGCTACTTGGGTACAGGTTTACATCATTATGTTCGACGACAAGTTTCATAGTAGTCTAAAAGTTTGAGCAGTGCCCTTGTTAATGTTTTTCTTTCCAGGAAGATGGAATAAATAAAGGGAGGAGGCGAATGCATGCCAATTTCAGGGGGGAGGTTTTAGTTCAAATCGTCTTCGTAAGCCAGAGACATGGAGCCTGTTTTTTTGAGATCAGAATAATAATACAATATTAATTTAAAACTTTAAAAAAATAATAATGAAAAGAACAGCCTGAACAGGTGAATTGCAATGCCAAAAGATGTCGTAGAAAGGGGTCGGAGAACATTTTATTATTATATTTTTAGGTTTTAAATCATAACAAGGAGCACTATTTTGGAAGTTCCTGCCATCCTGTCACAGTAGTTGTCGCATCAGCCACTCTTTTGCCATTTGTCCCGGAGAGTTTTGCCTCTCCCTAGGTGAAAAGAGAGAGCTTAAAAAAGAAGAAGAGGAGAAGACACACGTGGAGGATGCCCATTGCAGGAAGCAGACAGCATAAGGGACATAGGGCCCCACGCTTTCGAAGAGAAAAGGTGCCCACCCCAAGACCAGACCACGGGTGTTCCCTTCTTTCTTTGTCTCATCAATTGGTCTCATCAATTGGTCCAGTCCAGTTAAGGAATTATTTGGTAAGAGCAATGATGTTGGGTGGTGTGCTGTTAAAGAACAAGCCTATCCCTGGGACCAAACCAAACAAGCCCTATCTCCCGCAACCTTTGTCTTTTAGAGAAAATGAAAAACACAACGGCAGAATACAAATAACATTTACCGTTTGTTGGGAGTCCTAGTACCGATCAATCCATCTAATGATAGTAAATTATAACAAGTCGCGTCCATGGATACAAAAGCTAGCTACCCTTCATCCTTCTTCTTTTTGTATGCTTCCTTCCTGCTCATCATACACAATCCATCCAGATAATCCGGGAGGGGGATGGGCCAATCCTCTTCTTCATGCTCGTGCAATAATGGCCATGAGATTTACAGGCCTGTTATCATTGGAAAAAACAGCGGTGATATTGATGGGGACGACGACTTGACCCTGAGTCTTCCTGACGAGTGCCTGGGCAGTGTGTTTGGGAAGCTGGGTTGCCTTGACAGGAACTCTTGCTCTCTGGTTTGCAAGAGATGGAAATGTGTGGATTCGAAGTCAAGAAACCGCCTTGTCTTGCTTGCTCGTTCCGAGTTGTCTCCATGCCTGCCTTCCTTGCTCTCTCGCTTCAACACCGTCTCCGTTCTGTCTCTCAAGTGCTCCCGCAAGCTCTTCAGCATAGACGATGCTGCCCTCTCTCGCATTCCCATCTTCCTCCCATTTCTCAAGAAGCTCAAACTCAAGGGCTGCATCCATATTTCTGACGATGGGCTGCATGCTTTCTCTCTCCACCACCCCCCTCTCCTCACAAAACTGTCTTTTGCGTCCTGTGGTTTTGGTGCCAAAGGCCTCAACTCCCTTCTCTCTAATTGCCCTTCTCTCCAAGATCTCACCCTCAAGCGCCTAAGAAAGCTGGATGCCACTAGCAGTACCCCTGCATCGTCGTTGTGGCCTGGAGCTTTGAGTGTCGATGGTGGTGATGTTAGTAATGATCATCATAATAATATTAATGCTGTTGTTGCTGGAGATGCCAACAAGAAGGAGAAGGATGTTCACAATTACTACTACAAGAGGAGCCTGAGGCTAGAGCGGCTGTGCCTCAAAGATCTTCACAATGCTCGCCTTTTCATCCCTCTAATTCTCTCAGCTTCTGCTTCCATCAAAACCCTCATTGTTTGCAGGAGCTCCGGTAACTGGGACAGAGTCCTCGAGACTAGTCTCCATGGAAAAACCACTTCCATTTCTGAGATCCAGATGGAAAACGTCCAGATGGGCGATGCAGGCCTCTTGGCCATATCCTCTTCTTGCCCTGACCTCCAGCTTCTATACCTCAGCCGCACCACTGATTGTACTGACGATGGGTTATCCGCAATTGCAAATTCTTGCAGGAAGCTTAGGAAGCTACATATCGATGCATGGAGCAGGTTCGGAAGCAGGACTATTGGTGATGAGGGGGTGTTTTCCATAGCCAACAAATGTTCCCAACTGCAGGAGGTGGTGCTTATGGGCATTCCAATAGCTATCCCATCTCTGAATGCCCTGGCTTCCAACTGCCCCGTACTTGAGCGGATGGCCCTCTGTAACACCGATTCTGTTCAGGATTCGGAAATGGCATTTATTGCTGCCAAGTTCCTGGCCTTGAAGAAGCTATGCATCAAGAACTGCCCCAATGTCTCAAAGTCAGGGATCGAAGCTGTTGGGCGCGGTTGCCCCAATTTGGTGAAGTTGAAGGTGAAGAGGTGCAAAGGGGTCACTCAGGCAATGGTGTCCAGATTGAGGTTCCAGAGGAGTTCGTTGGTGGTATCATTGGATGCAGGGTCAATGCTGTTTGATAGTGGAGGAATTTCATTACTAGCATCAGCAGTAAATGAAGAAGAGCAAGGAACCGCGACTGCAATGACAAACACTAATAGTACCAGGAGCGCAGCAGCAGCAGCAACAACAGTAGCAGCAACTCATGTTATCTGCAGCAGCAGGGGTGCTCTCTTGCTCAGGTCTAAATTCGAAAGCGCTCTTCAACTTGGTAGGAGGAGGAGGCCAACTGAAGATAATGCTAGTTGATATTCGCCATCAGCATCGATCCCAAGCTGCACCGCCACCATCACCTACTAATACTTGTTAGCTAGGTTTCCAATATAACATATTGCTAGCTAATGGCACATCATCAATATTGCTTCCTTGTTCTTGGTGTATTTTCGCTTCCCTTTCCTTTCCCTTTTCCGAGGAGTCACTACCTCGGATTGCATCTTTCAGGTTTGCTTGTGTTGTTTTATTTTTCCCCTTCTGATTCTTTTATTCGAGAGTTTGCTGATACATTTATGTAATTTTCTGTTTTGTGGTGTTACATGAATCTTCCAAAAGGAGAGGATTTTCTTTGAAGATAGAGTTTCCATTGAGGGAAACGTGAAACAATCATCAGTCTGACCATACTAGTTGCTACGGTAGTTAATTTGAGAAGACAAGGAAGGTGGCAGGAAAGACACAATGATTGCAAATAATCCTTAATTAGGAATAATCAAAATAGGAGTGTGATTTCTTCATTTACTAGAGATTTGTCTTTCAGAAGTTGATGCCGCGCGTGTTCCTCTTCAATAAACACACATTCTTGGCAGCATCTAACCAAATTATCCTTTTTTAGGCAACATATCGGATAAAAAATTTATTTCAAGTTAATTTTGCATGCAAGGGAAGAAGGCGCTGACACGAAATTTGTTAGCTGTGAAATGGAAAAATGATGTATATGTTTCATATAATGAATTGAACAAAAAAAATATATTAACTGATAAATTATATAAAAAAATTATGAATGCTAATTAAATATTAAGATAATTTGTTTTAATTTTAATAGTAAAAATTATTATGAAATTATAAAAATCATCAAAAATGTTTATTACTATAAAGATATAGTTAAAACTAAGGAGAGATGATATTTTTAAGGGGTAGAATGAAAAAAATAAAAGAATAATTAATTCATGAAAACCATATAAAAAAATAAAAAAAAAATAATATTCTTATTGAATTCATGTGCTTTATTAGACTTAAATGTAATTATTAAAGAAGTCATTAACAATATAACAATAAAAAACATCAAGTTTTGTTTAAAAAGTATGATATAATCAGATAATTTATTAAATAGCAATGTAAATGGGGATCTATTTAAAAAAAAAAGCTTTTGTGGGCTAAAGAGGCAAGGCATATTGGGAGTGGTCTCTAAAGATGAAAGCTTAGTCATGCTTAGAGCATCTTCAATGAAAAATACTATTTTAAAGAGCTAAATTGATAAAATAATATTTTAAATAGTATAAATATAACTTCTTTTATCATATATACTCCAATGAAAAAAAGCTATTTGAAAAGCCAAATTATATGGGAGTGGAATAAATAAATGTTTTATTTTTTTTAATGATTTTAATGTTATTTTTTTTCACATGACTACATTTAATTGGTTTATTTTTTCGTTGGCCCCACTTTGTTTGTTTTGAAGATATATAGGAATAATATTTGTGAGAGAGAAAAGCCATTTTAGCATTTTGTTTAGCTATCCCCTTTAAGCATGAAAAACAAGTAAAGAAAAGTCAAAATATTACTTTTTTTTAATTTTAGCTTCCCATTTAGCTCTTGCATTGGAGTTGCTCTTAATCCTGAACTATGCTCATATGCCTGAACTATGCTTATATGCTTAAGATGATAAAAACAATTATAATATGTCCTTAGCTCAATTAAGTTAAGAAAATAAAAACAATTATAGTAGAGGTATAATAATAATAAGATAATAATAATAATAATTCCAGCAATCTTAAATAGTCGAAAAATTAAGGCTAACTTTAGTATCTTCAAAATTTAATTTTTTAACTTTGTTTTTCACATGAAAATACCGTCTAAAACATCTTAGAAATCTTAATAAGCCTGATCTCAATTCAAACACTCCCTCTGATCACTTTAAAAGTAAGAAATCAAATTGAATTAAAAAAAACCACATTATAAGCCTTGATCTGTATTTTTTTGGAATGTTTGAAGGGTAATATTATATCCATTAAACTACCATTTATAAAACGAACCTATTAACACCAAAATTTATCTTTTTGTGGTCAGAATGTAGCTCTCTCCTCTATTTTTGACGACTTTCTCTCTCTTCCTCAATATTTAGGGATTGGAATGTAAAAGAAATTAAGTTTAGAGTCAATATATAATAACCTAAAACAACAAGGACCACGTCTAGTTTAGCAAAAACTTCAAGGATTAAAATGAAATTTTCCATACCCTTTGAATAGTAAAAACAAAAAGGGATCTTTTTTTCTTATGCTTGTTTTTGTCCATATTGTTTGAGTTTTTCAAACTATAATATAAAATTCTATTTGGTAAAATCGATCTATAATTTAATGTTAGAATATTTTATGACACCTCCAATGTAAAAGAGTATTCAAATCAAAACAATTTCTAAAATGTAAAATTATGTCAACATAACATGGAGGGGTGAAATTGAAATTGAAAATAAATAAAGTTTGATTACTTTAATTCAAAGGATGAAAAAAAGTGGACCACTATGGATTGCATAGCGCGATCTATAGTGAAACCATGAGAGACTGCACATTGATCTTTATAGGGTAACCCTAACCTCTTTTAATTATAGAACTAATCTTATGATCACGTTACGTTACAGATAATATTTTAAGTTAATTTTTAATATAAGAAAAGCATCTGTTGTCCTACAAATGTATTTGAGTGTCATAATTTTTTTAATTAAGAAATAGAAAAATATTGCTTACACATAATAGAATAAATTGAGAAAGTGTAGGTGTAATAAATGTGTTTTTGAGTATCATGATTTTTTTAATTGAGAAATAAAAAGATGTTGGTTATACTTAATAAAATAAATAAAATATATATGAACTAATAAATCAAAAAAAGTTGTTATTGTTAATTAAATATCAAAGCAAAAAACTGATTTTCCTAGTAAAAATAAAAGATAGATATATGTTACTTGGTTGTTAAGAATAAATGATTTTCATTTTCATGAAGGAATCATATAAATATAATTTATGTATATAAAGTATATAAATTTTTTTAAAAGGAAAAGTATAATAATCCCTTTGAAAAACTTTAAAAAGTAATCAAAAATTAATTATTATTTTAAAAAGGTGAACTAAGAAATTTAAAAAATAAAAGAGATGATATTAGTTAAAAATAAACTAAAAAGAAAAGAGAGCCAATATTAATTAAAATTTAAATAAAAAATAATAGTAAAAGTAAAAAAAAATTGCCAAGCTTACATGTATGGCAAGGCATGAGAAAGACCAAGTGCGCTTGCTAATTAGTTTTTTTGAAGCGTCATCCCCTCACCATGTAAAAAAGCAAATGGCAACCTTAAGGGGTGTATCTTAACTGGGCAGACCC
>Ga0325402_1005922_pt1 | contig 11496 bp, 6 predicted proteins | sample PopdelMetagenome_22_FD_207212 | JGI IMG/M metagenome (GOLD analysis project Ga0325402, IMG submission 207212) | Populus deltoides microbial communities from Bellville, Georgia, United States - Xylem-PdKOR-R3 | ecosystem: Host-associated > Plants > Phyllosphere > Stem > Wood/Secondary xylem...
AATTTTTTGATTTAGAGTGTGCTCTAAATTAAAAAAAAAATGGTAAATGTGGTTTGCTCTTTTTGATGGGACCACTTAAAAAGCAAGAAAAACTTGTTTTTGATGATAAATTTTTTATACATTAAATAAGTTGTATATTAAAAAAAAAACACATCATCATATCTATATCCCAAACATTCTCTTAATCTTTTATTATATTAACAAAAAAAATAATATTTATTGATGCTTAAATAAACAAATTAAAATTTTTCTTGATATTAAAAAAACATTGACAATGCTCGTATTTTTTTATTTTAAAAATAAAATTTTGATTATTTATAGTGAAGAGTGGATAACAGAAATGTGATAAATATTGTTTTTTTTAATACATCAAAATAATATTTTTAAAAATTTTAATATTAACCCATCAAAATAATAATAAAATATTAATTTAAATTTTTTTTATAAAAATAAAAATTTTAGAAAGCATTGTTTGACCACAATGCTAAAAGTTTCTAAGTTAGCTAGGTATTTATTATAACATTTGATTTATTGTTTTTTTTTTTTTTTAAATCTGATTACTCCAAGCGATTAGTCGCCTTGTCGGTCATAAATGATACTACTCATATAGCCCCACCACCGTTAAGCAAAGCAAAAATACTTTCTCCATTTCTTGCTCTCGTCTCCAACGCCTAATCTCAATTCTTGAATCTGTCAATTTGTGTGCATGTAATTTTATTTTTTTCCTCTTTCCGATGGAGCATTTCAGATCTAAATCGTGCAGGGAAGGGAGGATAGAGATGGAGGGATACGATGAAGACAAAGCAGCACCGACAAACATGCAAGATTTGAGGTCTTATAGTGTCAGCTACGCGGTTTCTGTACAGCCAAATCAATCGGGAAAAGAAGGGAAGATGAAGAAAGGGAAAAGTAATCTTGGGTCATCTTCAAAAAGCTGGAGTTTCAATGATCCCGAGCTACAAAGGAAAAGAAGGGTTGCTAACTACAAGGTCTATGCGATAGAGGGCAAGATGAAAGGGTCCTTAAGGAAGAGCTTTAGATGGATCAAGGACACTTGCACCCATGTGGTCTCTGGATGGAGGTGATGGATGACTACTTCTCCCTCCCTCCCTTCTCTCTCATAAGCGTTTCTGAAGAAATTGTTTCAGTGTGTGAGCTGTTTTATTTTGAATGATGAGAGATGAACATAAACATATGTATTGTATTTTCTCTTTTGAGAATCTTAAATGCCATTATTTGCCGCAAGTAGTATACTTTCTTCTTTGTGCTCCAAGGAAGCCAAATCTATGGATTGAGTTTTGTGTATGCCTTTGCTTGAATTCCATTGGCACTTTATGTGCAAGATCTAAACAGAGTGGTGTGGACTGTTTTGGACATGAATTTTATGCCCTGTGATCGCTAATCTGCTTGAAGCTATATGCACTTGATTTCATGATCAAACGATGCTTTAGGTGATAAGTTTGTACAGATTTGCTTGTTTCCTAGTTCAAACCAGAAGCTATAATCCTTTTAGTGGGACAAAAAGATGCCGATTCTTGTTATTAGATGGGCGATGAACTTGATTTCTGGTTGCACGTGGAAGGAGGAGTCATCTCTCTTTCATTAGTTAGTGTATTTGACACAGGACAATGTATCATCAGCCATATTTGCCCAGAAAACAAAAGGGTTAACTGATCTTTCAAGAACAAGATCCTCTCATGTTCTGTTCTTTCCTTTCATGTTTGGTCTGGTCATGTTTTCTTTCTCCAGGTGCAGAAACAAGGAAGAGAACCAGAATTTCTTTCTCCTGTTATTTATGTCGTTTGACGCGTGAAGAAGGGACATTTTAATTTGGATTCTCATTTAAATTTATACCTAGAATAAATCACAAATTGAAATCCTCAATAAGACCTCTAAAGTAACTTACTGCTTACCAGTACGAAATGGGAGAGCTGCCTTGCTGCTGAACATGATTTGTTCCATTAAAATTAAAAAACAACAACTAAAGGGGTGCACAGACAGAACACATTGCTCCCCCTTTTCTTTTCACATAACACATGTCGGCCTATTCTTGGTTTCAGTCATCAAATTTCTCTTTTTAATTAAAATTTGAGATTGATGAATTGTTTTTATTTATTTTTTATATACTTGCTGCTTTTCCGGAGGTTGGTGCTTGATTTTATATATAAAAAAAAAAATAATCGATTACATTTTCTACAAGAGATTGAAAATGAAAGATAAAAATTCAAACCAAAAAAAAAAAAAAACTGTTGTCACCTCTAGTACTTTTACAAAAAAAAATTCAACCCCGTATAATTTAATTTGAAAACCATTGACTAGCTAAGCCTACTTTTTAGTTAATAAATTTAAATTTTTTTTATCTTTACTTAAATTAATATCTTCTTATATTTTCTAATATCAAAAATAATTTTTAAAAAATAAATAAAAAATATTATTTTATTATATTTTAAAATAAAAAACACTTTAAAAAACAACAATCAAACATGTCTAAATACATTATAAAGCAAGCAGAAAAGCATGGTTTATGCCAACGATTATTTGGTGCTCTAATTTTATGACCGCATCAATTACAAACGATCGGAGGAAAATATATTTTACATCCACAAACATTGGAGATTTTTTTTTTTTTTTTTACCAAAAATAGAACTGTCCCCATGCACTGCACAGGTTAGCAAGACAAAACACATCACTCAATATGCAACAACAGTATCCGATTATAAATTTACAGCAGGAAGCATTTGTGATTGACATCGGTTAATGATGTAACCTTCCTTCTATATTGACGTGCAAACTCTCAATGCCCTTAAGAGTCGACTCCAAAGTCTTTATGTTGGTATTTCTACCAGAAGACGAATGCTTCTGCTCTGAAGATAAAGCAGCTGAACTTCTTTGCCCATTCTGAAGCGCTGCAAAGCTTGCATCTGTTGTGCGAGGACGAGAAGGATCAGAATCGTTCCCAAGGGCTGCACCACGACTACTGGAGACAACAGGGTTCCTTGATGATACAATAGATCGCAAAAAATTTGAGCTGGACAACTGCACAGGCCCAAGCACGCACTAAATCAACTATCAAATAACAGACCATCAAAACACTGGAAAAGTTTCTAAACAGTAAGCAGAACAGTTGTTTGTTCAAACATGGTGGAAATGATTCAACAAGTATGGCACATCTGAAAACCCACACACCTGGCAACATGCAGCAATCATGCATTTTGACAGAATTGAGTTACCAACCACAGAATGTATTCAATTGAAAACAAAAAAGGTTCAAATGAACTCTTTCCAGAATAAGCAATGCCTGGCATTTATGTCCATACTCGTCTAAAGAACAATCTTGATCCAGAAATTATAGAAGAAAAACATGCAGGCTGAGAGCAATACTGGCAATTACATTTGAAGATTTATTCATCTATCTACAATAGAATGGCATTTGCATTTGATTAATACAGGCCATCATGAACAGAAGCAATGCAGAACATACCGTGGCATCTTTCGATAAAGATAGATCATTTGTAACAGGGCTCTTTTGTTTTGATAAATTTCCAGAATTCACAATAGGTCCAGAGTTTCTCCTTCGAGCATGATCTATTGAAGGCCAACCAGGTCTCCCTTCTTCCCCACCTGTGGTTAAGTAAAAACCCAAAATGACATTTTCCTATGCATTCGAATGCACAAAATTAAAATCATAAGGAAAAGCTTCGAATGAAAAAGTAAGGATGGGATGTAAGAAATTGAGTGAGGAGAAGACGAGGAAGAGAAAACAGAGGACAATGAAACCAACAATAAAAAAGAAAAGATGGGGAGAAATTAATTAAATATCCAATGTCAAAACTCTACTCCCATAAAACACATGATAGGTTCTCCCACAGTCACCAAATATACTAAGAAAACCTAGAAATGAAAAAAAAATACAAGTAGAAACCAAACTCAACTATACTGAGTATGAATAAAACATGATCCCAATTCCCAATTAAAACTATATAAAAAAGCCAAGTGGGAAAACATCTAATACCTATAACGCCCCCCCCCCCACCCCAAAAAAAAATAATAATAATAAATAAATAAAAAATCAAACAATCCCCAATAAAAGAGTCATATGATAAATCCAAAATCTTCAGTTTGTTCGCCATCAAGCAGCAACACGTCTACCTGACTGCCTATCAGCATTATTAGCACCAGGAGGAGGAATGCCAGAGCTTGGTCCAGCACCAGGGCCCTGTAGATGAATAAATACACCAAGTCAAACAAAAAAGCAGGATTATACAGATGATCAGTCAAAGGCTCTAAGCCAAGAGAACAATAACAACAATGCTGTCACTTACATGTGTACGAGTAGGAGGATTAGCGATCTGTGATTGCTGATATTTCAAAATCGTCCAATCAAAAACATAGTCAAACTGGAAACCTAAAGCAAGAAAAAAAATCTCTAATTAGGAAAATCGTTAGATGGTTTCAAAAAATTATTTGTATTACCATCATAGTTCTTGGGTCTATACAATATTTTAAAGTAAACATTGAACAGAAAAATTCGAACCTTCACGAATAAAAAGATCGCGAAAGAGTCGTTTCAGGTAAGCGTAATCTGGTTTATCATCAAAACGAAGTGACCGACAGTAATGGAAATAGGATGCAAATTCCGTAGGATAACCCCGACACAAGGCCTGATGAGAATTCAGTCTCCTTTCAAACCAGTTACATATGATGAATGTTTACAATACAAATCAACACATTATCATGAAACATCTGCATACCTCAATAGAAGTTGAAACTTTCTTTTCACTGATTTTTTCATATTTTTGTTTCTTTGTACCAGCTTTCAGTCCCTGCCATGGAAGACTACAACCACATGGGGTCACAACAAAATCATATATACAACAAGGGTGAAGTGATATAATATTGGGGGACAGGATTGTTCACCTTCCCCTTAAGAAATACATAAGAACATATCCAAGAGATTCTAAATCATCCCTGCGGCTTTGCTCTAGAAAAAAAAATACACAAGTAAAGCAATCAGGAAACATTAATTTTATAACTGGCATCGATCAAGTTAACATCCTAAACACAAAGGGGGTGAGGAATTGAAATGTTGTCATAATCTTTACCAATGCCAAGGTGAGTGTTCATGCTAGCATATCTTGCAGTTCCAGTCAAATTTTTATTCTCTCTGCAATTTACAAAAACTTGAAATATAAATTAATGACAATTTGTGTAAAATTTGATTTCCAGCACCGTACATCAGAAAGTGCCCCCCTAAACCATCCGATATAAACCATCCGATATAAAAAACCATAGAAACTAGGTCAAACAGATGAAGAACAATAACTTATACCTTTTGCAGTGCTATATAAATTGATAATATGCAATAAAATAATCTACTTGAAGTTGCAAATGATTAACCTGTAAGGAATGTGTTGATGTGTTGAAGTGTCTCTATACTTCTTGGCTAGACCAAAGTCAATGGCATAGACCTAAACACAACTAAATATTAAATATCAGGGTCAAGCATAGAACAACCACCAAGAAAAAGAAATCCACATAAGAACAGGTGCCAACCCAAGACCTGATTAGCACGCCTCCCTAATCCCATCAGAAAGTTGTCTGGTTTGATGTCTCGATGAAGAAAGGATTTGGAATGAACAAATTCAACTCTATTAATCTGACAGGAAAATCAAAACTCTCAGTACAAATGACCGATGTAGAGCACACGATACCAAAGAAGAAGAAGCGAAATAAAACTCTACCATCTGATCTGCAAGCATGAGTACAGTCTTCAGAGACAGCTTCCTACTGCAAAAGTTGAACAGATCCTCAAGACTAGGTCCCAGTAAATCCATGACAAGGACATTATAGTCGCCTTCAACACCAAACCATTTAACATTCGGTATTCCAGCTGCAAAAGTTACAATTAAGTAGCTAAATATCAAAAATCAAAGGAAACACTAGGCACAGCAACAAGAAACCCTTAATCCAAGCAGTTGGGGTCGGCTATATGCGCTCTTTGCGCCAATTTAATCCTTTTTTTATTTAAAAAAGACAGAACTGGATACATAAGAGGAAGAGGTCGGTCCTTACTTCCTCCCTGCAGCATTTTGTACAACTTGGATTCATACAGCAATTGAGGATGCCTTGTCTTGACATTTTCCTATGTATGAGTAAAACGTAATTAATAATCAGAACTAAAAATATCAAATCCACAAATTTCTCAAAACTGATTAATGAATTTACCATCATTAATTAATCTTACAAAAACCCACACTAACTGAAATAATTAAAAAAAGGCCAAATTTAATTAAAAAATAAAACTCACAAGCTTGATTGCAACCTCTTCGTTGGTCTGAATATTAGCACCTGTAAAACAAAAACAATCAATACAAAATAATAGATGATTTACAAAAAAGAAAAACAGAATTAATAAAAGTATTTTAAAAAGAAAAACAAGAAGAAGAAGAAGAAAAATATATACCGAGATAGATCTCTCCAAAGGATCCGCTACCGATCTTGCGACCGAGACGAAACTTGTTGCCGACACGTGGCTCCATGTTCAAATTCTCTTTAATCTCTTATTGTTGTTAACAATAACAGTTATTGAAACCCTAATCCTCCTTAATTTTAATTAAACAAAGAAACAAATCAAGAGAGAGAGAGACAGTGACGGTGATGGTAAGGAAAATCTAATAGAACATCGGGGGGGAGATTGGGATATGAAGGAAGGCAAACAAAAAAAACCGGTGGGGGGGGGGGGGGGGGGGGGGGGGGGGGAAAAAAAAAGATAATTTATTAACTTTTTTTTTTTAATTTTTCTCTCTCCTTAATTTTGTTTTGAGAGAGGAAGAGAAAGATGGAGAGGGAGAGAGAGGAGGCATTCTCTTTTCTTCTTGTTTTTTCTTATTATTGTTGTTGATCGCTAGTTGTATGTGGTATGATAATGCTAGTTCTGGTGTGACCACCGCTGCTCTTTATATTTAAAGCGAAACTTATTATCATTTTAGGTAGTAGAGGGTACATAGTATTATTGTAATGATTATTTTTTAATTTTTTTAAAAAAATATTAGTATAATAAATTTTTATTTTTAATATCATTATATTAAAATTATTTAAAATTTAAAAAATTAAATTTTTATAAACATGTAGTTATTGTCAAAAAAATTTGTAGTTTATTAACTATACACATATACTAGATTGATGACCCACGCTAACTGTTGTGCCACCAATTTTTTTTCCAACATAAAAGAATATTAAAATGAAGCACGCATTCCTAAAAAATCAAAAAAAAATTGACACAGGTTATTGACTTAACTAGATTTAATAAGTTTAATTGATTTAATAATATAAATAAAAATTATAATGAAAAAAAAATTGACAACAACAGATTTTTTTGCTAAACTAGGGTAATCTCAGTGAAAGCAAATTGAATAAAATTATAAATTTTAATCACCAAACAACTTAATATTAAAGGAAGAGATAATCAGAATTATTTTCAAAATCTATAAAAAATTCAATAGAAAGCAAATAAAAGAAAACATAACAGGGCCCAATCAAAAATCAAATAAACATTGAAAAATAAAATAAAAAACATAAGTTAAAAAAAAAAAATAAAAACAAGCAAACTCGAATAAATATTCTAAACTTAAGTTAATTTCTCAAACTCGCAATCCATTAAATATCAGACCTACCTATTCGATTTAGAAGACTCACTTATTTACAACCAATTTAATGTTGAAAGATAAAACCGAAAAAAATATCAAATATATAAACTTGTCAAAGTAAAAAAAAAATAGCAATTAAAAAAATAAAGCCCAAATTTGATAGGAAAAAAATTGTGGGAGGATGAAAAAATATCAATTCTAAAAACTATCCCAGACAAAATAAATAGCAATAATAAGAATAAGGCTAATTGGTGGGTTACACATGATATTATTTTATTTATGTAAATATATATTTATTATTAATAAAGAGTTAATTTATCTTTAATATTCATATAATGTTATATTAATGAATCTAATATTTGATTTATGAATCTAGAGTAAAGATAAAGTTCATGGGACAAAAATGTTTTGTAAAGAAAATTATAAAGTTGTTATAATTATAAGATTCTTATTGTATCAAAGCATTGTTTCTAAAATGTTCATAGTCGATGTTCTCTTAAATACTAAACATTTATTATAGTCGTAGAGACAAGTACATATTATGTTATTTTCTTTATAAAAAAAAAAGCAAATGTTCTTATAAGTTGAAGTATAAGGGATACCTAAAAATAATATGTAAGTGTTTGTCATAGGATATGCACACTGAACCGACCCGCATGAGAATTTCATATAGAGAGAGCACCTATATCTATGAAAGGCTCATATGACGATTGTGTAAGTGATCCTTAGACTTGAGATCACTAAATTATCTTATATAGAGAATATATGTTTTTGATTCTGTTATATGTTATCTTAATTGTGGTAAAAAATGAGCAAACATTAGGTATAACATAAACTATATGAAAGTACTTGAGTGATAAAGAAAGGATTCATCATTTTAGTTGAATTATAAAAAACATTTCATTTGTTTTTAAGTAGTATTGACTGAGAAATCCCCAAATAAGGTGAAATGAGACTTGAAAAGAGTTTCAAATACTATTCAAACGATCAAAGACTATTATATAGAGAACAAACATGATTTAAAATGACAGACAAACTTCATGCTTTAATGTTAAATCAGAACATTATTGATGAAAGGATATTAATTACACTGAGAAACTGGTCACTAAAAGGTTAAGTCAAATCACTAATGATCTTTTTAATATTTAGGGGATCATGACATGTTTCTAGACGATGCACATGATCTTCAAATATAAATTAATCAATTATTGAATTGATAATAAATTAAATCATTTAATTCTATTTAATTAGAATTAGAATTTATATTTATATTTATATTTGGGCCAACATATTAGGAAGCTAATAAGTCACACACATTAAAAACTATTAGTTAGAAATTAAACTAGAATGATTTAATTAAGTATGATTTGATTAAAATATATTTTAGAAATTAAGGACTAAAATATACAGGGACTATAATTCTAGACCTGGAAAAATCAAGTAAGGACCTGATTGAATTAATATATTGATATTATTCAGGGAGCAAATTGATATTTTGCTAATTAATAGGGTTTTTCAGATTTCCTTATAAATAGTAAGTTATGCCTCTTATTTTTGAGTTGTTGTTAAATAGAAAAACTACATAAGTAATAGAATATAGAGCTTGTTGTTTATAGGCATATCAATCTCTCTCTCCTAAATAGAGATTTAGAAGATTTCTCACTGGTAGTTCGTATGGATTACCATTAGAGGCTGAACGATTGCATGGTTTGTGGTTTACGACAACCTAGCCTTTAAAAAATTATTTAAAGCCAAAAAAGATAAGATCTTCATATAATAAATACTTAAATAACTCTAAATCTGTCTAATAGGTTCCTAAGGAATCCCAAATAATTTTGTTTTATTGTTTCCACTGCGTGCATGATATTTGAGAACCTAACAATGGCAATAGAGTCATCATTAGACAATTAGAGTTGTTGATTACTTATTTTAATTGTTATTGGTGTTAATTTCGAATTAATTTTATGTGTAAAAATTATTTTTCCTAAAACTAATTTTCCTTCATGATTTTTCAAAAATTTTTTTAAAAAAACGAATGGCTACTATTTCGGCTAGATCTGCCTAGATAATTTGAATCTAGTATTCTGGCTAGAATTCTAAAACAAAAGGTGGCAACGCCACCAACGGCAGTGCTAAAGCTACTAGTGCTTGCTATTGTGGGAAAGGCAGCAACCGTTGTTGCCTCACCAGGTACAAAATAGGTTAGATAAAGAGGTTAGAGGCATAGGTTAGGTAAAACATATAAGATATGTTTAGATAAAGAGTTATCACCTAACTGATCTAGGAGTCACATAGAGATGTGATTGATAAACTATGTTATTATCTAATTTAAGTTAATTTAATTTGTTGAGTCACTCAAGGTTAGATGAATTAAATGAGATCCTAGCCCACTAGAAAAATCTAAGCAAGATTTTCTGAATTAATATCGAGAGCTATTAATTTGCAAGAAAATAGTTGGAGACAAAATTAAAAATTAAAGACCTTATCTAAATTTGAAATTTAAATATATGTGCATGAAACTAATACTCTTTATCTTATATAAATAGGTTGGTAAATCAAAATGAGTAATAACATATTCCTATAAATAATATTTCATGCTAACATATTGTTTGGACCAAATTTCTTGGATTGTGATATAGTTCAGATTCAACCTTGGATTCCTTATAGTAAGCATTCTGTTATGTGTTTGAGATTGCTTGTTGATATTGTTTCGTATATGGTTCAATCTTGGGTTTTTCATGATGGGTTTTTACCTAGAGATGCATTCAGTCAAATTGAGGTTCTTATGGATGATGGGTTCGACCCAATTCTTTTGATGAGTAATTCAGCTAGATCAGGACAAGTTATGCATGAAATGTTTTTGGGCAGTAAAGAAAGTTTATTTGGAGTGTATTTTGGGTTTAATTTGGTCCCTATTAATGAATGAGTTTGGACCATTTGAGGTCCAAAGTTGGCTTAGGTTAATTAAGATCTTGGGATCAAATCAGATCTGTTTGAGGTTGATTTTCTAATTCTACAAGGACTTAAATTAGCAAAATGTTCTCCTAAAATTCAAGAAAATATCGTTCATTATTTTCCCTATTATTTAGGAGAATATTTATCAACAAAGAAGTAAGTTTTCTAATCAACAAAGGATGTTATGAGGGCTACTAGATCTAATTTTCTAAGCTAGAAAGAGAACTAAATTGACAGGTATAAAAGAGGGCTTCATTAATTGTTCATGTAAAACAAGGAAATCAAGCACAATAAGGCAAAAAGACTTCAAAATTAATTCCATATTCAAATCAAATTTCCTAGTTTATTTAGGACTTCTTAGGGGTGACAAATCTGATTCTAGCATATCTAGGATATTAATTTTGGATTTTTATTTTTTTTATTATTTTTTCTTAGTCTTTGGTTTATTATTATTTATTTAGGACAATTTTGTAAGTGAACTCAACTCAGTCCTATATGAGGATCCATTAGGGTTATTTGAAGTATTATATAAGCGTTTTGTATTCTGAAAGGGAAAATTGATAAGTGTAGAAGATTATTCTGTGAACTTCAAGCTTCATGGGAAAAGAGGTACAACGCTAAAAGAATAAAAGATGAAGGAGAGCCGCTATGATTATCATTCAAAAATATGTATACAAGTGGTTAGTACGGTGTGCTTATTTGAAATTATTATCAATCACTACTTCCATACAATGTTGTTGGAAAAATGTGTTAGCAATAAGGGATTTTTGAAGGCTTAAACAAAAGGCTCATGAAGTCACTACTAATCATATTCAAGATTTGAGGGTGAATCTTCTTGAAGAAAGAATGAATGATACGGTTTAGGTTCAACCTTGGATTTTTTTATAATAAGCAT
>Ga0325402_1005924_pt1 | contig 11494 bp, 8 predicted proteins | sample PopdelMetagenome_22_FD_207212 | JGI IMG/M metagenome (GOLD analysis project Ga0325402, IMG submission 207212) | Populus deltoides microbial communities from Bellville, Georgia, United States - Xylem-PdKOR-R3 | ecosystem: Host-associated > Plants > Phyllosphere > Stem > Wood/Secondary xylem...
CTTATCTCTAATACTATTAGTGAACCCTCTAACCTTGACATTTATTTTTATCATTGTTTAATCTTCTTTAATAATCTTATATCTCAAAGTCCTCTTTAAATCATCATCATTGTTATTGTTGTTGTTGATGTTGTTGTTGTTGTTGTTCTTCTTCTTCTTCTTCTTCTTCTTCTTCTTATTATTATTATTATTATTATTATTATTATTATTATTATAGTTCACCTCCCTATGGTTCGACCCCGGTCTTGCCGGGTTATTTATTACTATAACACTCCTGCACTTGGAATAAGACATCAACTCTTTGATCATGTCATTTAGAACTAAGGCTGTAGAGGAATTGAAGGACATCTATCTAGGGATGAACAAGCCATCGCCAAAGTAGGATCCACCTTAACACCCATACAATAGCAATAATTGACAAAGCTCTTACAGATCCAAAGATTAAATTTCACAACAAATGCAATAGGCATGCCAGGCATCAGCCCCAAAATAGTTACTCACCAATTAAAGGTAGATCAGAATGCATACTCGGTTTACTAGAAAAAGGTGAACTTTGAGGGAGAGAGGCTGAAGGCTATAACGCAAGAGTTAGACAAACTTTTAGTTATTGGTTTCATCAGGGAGGTGTGATACCCTCCTTGGTTGGCAAATGTGGTTATGGTCAAGAAGAGTAATGGCAAGTGGTGGAAGTGTGTGGACTTCACTAACTTAAGCAAAGCCTGCCCAGAAGATTATTATCCACTCCCAAAAATTGATCATTTAGTAGATGCCACTGCAGGCATTGAAACCTCAAAAACCCATTAGGCCTAAAAAGTTAACATTCAGTAAGGTTAACCATTAGGCCTTTTAAAACCTTAAAAACCCAATTGGAAGGCTAACACTGAGGGTGATCCATCATAATAAAATGAGGAGAGCAAGGTTGAATACCCTAGAGAGAAGAAAGACACCTCAAACATTGTTAAAGTTAACAATATCACTTCTATTTCTCGTAACTATGACATTAAATGCTTTTGTTGTCTGGGTTTTGGTCGTTTTGCTTTATAATGTACAAACAAAAAAATTATGGTTATGAAATCTAATAATGAGGTTGAGACAAATAGGGAGGATGAAGAGAAGAAGATTCCACCATTGAAGGATGTTGATAATGTTTATGTTGAGTGTCCTGTTAAGGGAGAGGCACTTGTGGTGAGGAGAACATTGAATATGCATATAAAGGTGGATGACTCAGAAGGTTAGAGGGAAAACATATTCCATGATATAGATTCAAAGTCAAATCTTCTTAAAGAAAGGAAGAAGGATACGAACCAAGTCAGGTCTGAATTTGGCCTTAAAATATTTGTTGATCAATTTTGCAATTTCAAGGATATCTCACAAACCGCACATCAAAACGAGTTAAAATTTTACAGGGAGATACTAGACACATGAAACTATATTTTGATAAATTTCAGGTCAAATTGAGTTTGGGAATATATTATTTCATATGGTTAAAATTACTAGAAAAATCTTGTCAAATCTGCCATATTAGACATTTGTGTACTGTTTGGGACATATTTAGAGTTATAGGTAGAATATTTTTACGATTCAAGTTGTTCTGGAAACTAGACATATCAAGATTTCCAACCATATATAATAGGTCTAATAATTCATCTAGATGAGAGAGAATGACATGTTTAAAGTCAAGACTAAAAATATGTCAAGAATATGCAAAAATTGGAGATTCGGGCTACGTAGAGGAATTTTGGCATGTAGACTTTGCTTTTATTATCCTATTTTATTTATTTATTTAATATTTAATAATTCTTTTTAATTTAGATTTTTTTATGGCTCATTAGACATTGTTTAGGGATTTATTTCATTATTGGACTTATATTAGTTGATTACTAGTGTAGGCTCATTAGCTTGCAACCTAAAAGGGGTTCATTATTGGACTTATGTTAGTTGATTACTAATGTAAATTATATTATGTTTTTTAGCTGCAAATTTTAGCAGCAAGTTAGAGAATAAATGTGAGTTTTCTTTTTGTTTGTTTGTGGCAAAACAGTTTTTCTTTGCAAGGACAAAAATCATACACTGACTTATCGAAGATTAACTGGCTTCATGACATCATTCTCATACTTAGGGTTTTTAGATACAAAGTTATCTCTAGGTCTAAGTTTTTTTCCAATACCTTTGGTTCTTAGGTACAGTGTTACCCTTAGGTCAAGGTTCTATCAAACCTGATTTTCAGCTTTCTGAGTTGTTATCTACTTCGTTAGAGGTTGCTTGATCATGTGATCATGAGGTTCACATCACCTTGTTATCCAACAACTTAGGCCTCAACAACCTATGGATATACTTTCCACTGAGAGCTCCTCTCCACCCTAGGTAATAGGGGCAATAGGGGCATTAGACCCTTGTTAATCACTTGAGAAAAATTTCCTAACAATTCTTCAAGTGTTGGAGAATTATGCTTCCAACCATGGGCGTTGGACTTATATTAATCACTTCATAAAATTTTCCTATGATTTTTCTAATTATTAGAGATGTATGGCAGTGGGCGTTGGACCCATGTTAATCATTTGGAAAAAAAATTCGTAAGATTTTTCTAAGTGTTGGAGATATATGTTTCCAACCATGTGTATTGGGCTCATGTTAAGAGCTTACCAAAAGACTTAGAAATTTTAACAATTCAAAAATTTCAATACATATTTAAAATACTTGATAAAAAAATCCTAGAGGCATCTACATCTCCAAGCCCAACTTCTGGGCTAGATAGACCCTTCTCCTTGTTGAAGCAGCTCTAGTAAAGAAGACATCAGAAATCTAGGACTTGACTATTAGGGAAACTTTGGCTAAAGTCAACTTGTATTCCTCTAAAGAGATTAAAGAAATACAAGTTGGATATAGTAGGAAAAGTTTGTTCCCTATTGTCTCTGTTAGAGATGCAGATCCTCCAAACTTCATCCAAAGGACTTAAGCAGAATTCTTCAATGTCACCATCCTCAGACTCGAACTCTCAACCTTTTTCTTGGCTGCCCTTATCTCCTCTATTGAAGTCCTCAATTCTCCCTTTAAAGCCTCCCTTACTCCCTTGAGCTCATCTACTTCTTTTTCCAAGAAGTCTATATGTTATATGCTTCAAACAATTTCTATTTAAGAGCCTCCCTTACTCCCTTACATGTTCTAATAGAGGCCATCTGAGCATCCTAAATGGCCTTCTCCTCCTTAAGCATGTGCACCTCAAAATTGATAGCGCGATGTTACTCAATAGCCTTCTTCATGGATCTTTTCTCTTCAGTCCACCTACTCTTGGAGTGGGCACACATCATGAAGGTCTGAATGGGCACGAAAATAGCATAAAGTAAATAAATAATAGTCCTAAAAAACTTATCAATGTATTAAAAAAAGAGATAACTTGAAAACTCTCTTATACCTGAAAGGCCATGTGCCTAATAATGGCTAAATGACACTGATAATTAGGATCAGTTAGACCATTAATGCTACAAGGGAGGATGAGCACCTTGTCTAAGGCGTCCATCACCTCCACTCCTCTATGCCCCAAGGTGGAACTTTCTTGGAAAAAAGACCCCATTGTAGTTATCTCCTCCTCACTCAAGTTGGGAAAGTGAAGAGGAGCATAACCTAAGTTTAGTTTGGAGAAGACATCTTCCATCCCCATGAGATAAGGTCCTTGACTGGAAGACCCTGTAAGCATAAGGAGTGGACTGGTAGGAGTAGGAGTTCTGGATAGAGAGGGGACCGTTTTCACATCAGAATCTGAAGCCAGAGACATCCTTGTCTTCTTCCATCGTAAGGCTTCCTCTAAGATCACTATGGTAAGGGTTGGTTCCAAAATACTCCATGAAAGGGGGGAACGAGTACCTCTTAAGATAGAAAAGCGATTGCCTTCTATTACCTCACCACGTGTCTCCTCGACATAAGGGACAAACACATTTGCCTTTTTAATATGAGAGACATCCTCATGAGCCTCATCAACATGAGGGACTAAAATGAAGGACTCTTCGATGTCCATAAAAAATGTTCTTCTAACCCTTCACCTACGTATCAAAGGTCGATTTTCTTCAGATGGGCTACCTTTAAGAGAGATAGGATTGTGGATAAATGAAGCACGGCTACGAGGAGACATGTAAATGTGGCTAGGTAAAGAAGTTGAGGATCCACTAGCTGTAGAGCCAGCCACCCTTAACAAATTCCTTTGTCCATACAGTTGATCTCGCACTAGGTGTGCAATGAATCCAGCCTAGCACACACCCTTTCTTCCTCATGCTAAGGAAAGGCATGTCATTCACACCCGCTAGGGGTGCTCTCCAATAATGGGTACAACCCTAAGTGACACTATACTTGTCTTATGGCTTCATCATCCCATGTTAGCTCACCACCACCTATTGCCCTCTATAGCTTTTTTATCGGGAGGATTTTCCTTTGAATGTCTCCCTCATAGGTCCTTTTAGCCTATTGGCAAAATTAAGAAAGCTAGAAAAGGAAGGCCCCTCTTTAATGCTACTAATCAAGGTGTAGCACTACATAAAAATCCTGATAGTAAGTTCCTCATCTAGCATTATGAGGTGGAGTTGAGAGTTTGAGTGGAGTTAAGCTGGACTCGAATTGTAATATCTGAACACTTCCTTTACAAAGCCTTGTGGAGGAAATAAGTACCCAAACTTATACATGAAAATAGGGGCTTTTTTTATAATTTTTCCTCCACTATATTCATTAGTGACCTTTGAAACATGGTCACTATGTCCTGATAACAAGACCACATAATCTCTTGGTTGTTGGACATTAGCCTCATTCACTTGGGTTAGAGTTATCGTACTTTGAACATTATTAGTAGGAGTTACATGTTCTTTCCCTTTAAGGCTTGAAACCTCTTGAGGATCTCTGTCTTCCCTCATTCTAGATGGAAAAGATGGGGAAGTTTCAATTCTAAATCATGGGCCAATCATAATGGCCAATGACTTCTAATAGGTGCTGGCAGTTTCTAACCTAAATGTAAAATCCTCCTTAGAATATAATATCTTTTGTCCCATTTCTAGAGGCCATTTTCAATTTCTTATAGAAAAGAAGAAAAAATAAAACAATAAGCTTACAATAAAAGAAAAGGAAAGTGAATTGGTTGACCTAAACAAGAAAAATCCTTTTGCAATAAAATGATCTTGTTCTTATGACTTAAACCCCTAAAGTTAAGGAAACATATAAATGTTTTTACATAAGTAAAAAACAAAAAAACATTGTTTGAAGAGAAGTAGGGTTTTTATATATGAGTCATCCTCCTTCTCCAGTAATAAATGAAGGACAGATGACATCTCATCATAATCATAGGGAGGCTAAAAGCTAGTGAATATTCATTGTAAGTCGTTGGGTGGTCTTCCCAAGACATTTACTTTATTTTCCTTAGAGAATCCTTCCAAATCAACAAAGTTTAAACGCCTCTTCCCAAAGAAAGATGAGATGTATCCGAACTAGTTATCTTCCAAAAACATCTCTTAAGCCTTTATGCAAGATCATACAATAAAAGCTTGGAGGGGGTAACTAATGAGCTAGTAATTTCGACCTAAATTTTTATAAATTGAAAAGGTTTTAAAATGACATGGGTTTGGTAGATGTACCCGATCTAAAGCACTTGGGTTTGGTTGATAACCAAACCCAATATAATATGGGCTTAGCAAACATATCATACCAAAAACACTTGGGTTTGACAATCAGTCAAATCTAAGGTAATCAAACATGCCAGACCTAAGACACTTAGGTTTGACAATCAGCTAAATTTAGGCAAATATAGTTCTGGCAAAACATGTCACACCCAAAGCACTTAGATTCAAAGACTATCAGGTTCTATAATTATATGTCGAACCCTAGATAATCTTCTAGATTAAAAATATTATAAGCATGATAAACCATCATGTCTCTTCATCTAAAACAATTATATGAATTGTTCATGTATGGGGTAATGATTTCCCTATACTTATAGATGTGCAAAAGGTCTCTTTGGAGACTTACCAAACTTACTAACTCATTAATGATAAGTAAGGGATATTTATCTCTCATTAATGCCACCAAAAGCAAAGGACTTTTCAGTCCTTTTCTTTTCTAAAAATGACAAGGTTTAAAATGTATAAATACCCCTTGAATCATCTAGGTAAGGGTTCAGAACTTCCATCACTCGAAAAAAACTTACATATATTTCAGAGCATTAATCATCCTAAAACTCAAGAATAAACATCTTTGTTTCTTGAATTTAAGGTTCTTTTAAGTCATTTATTGTCTTTTCCATAAAAATCTTAACTTTATCATCGAAGAGTGTTTAAATCCTCTCTTGATTAGAATTATTTTTACAAGTACTTAAACTTCCATTATTAGTTTGGTGTTAGTCAAATCTAAGGAAAAGAAAGCTAATTATTTAAAAATATTAATTAATCATTATTCTAAATACTAAATAACCTATTATTTATATACTTGGAATTTAAAAAATCATCATTCTCCATGAATTGCTAAAGTAAAGACAAAAAAACTCGGTAATTTGTGGATGTAGTTTTAAGATGAACCATTCTTTTGTGGTTTCTTTAGTGACAAAGATAGGATTAATAACACACGTGGTCCTTGTACTATGTTACTATGATTAATTGAGTCCCTCTACTATCTATTCCATTTATAATTGGAGCCTTCCACTTTGACATGTCGTTACTAAGGAATATTTGATATGTTCAATCATTGACATGTGTCTTATTTGACCCATTCTGGCCTAGATTTTCTAATAAAATAAATTTGTAACATGATGAAAAATATCAAAATAATTCATAATGAGTAATGAGTAAAATATAATAATACAATTCATTCTAGAAAAAAAAAGAATTAAGAATAAAATAAACAAAAACAAAAACATATTAAAATTCAAAAAATCACTTTGAAAGGAATGTAAACGAGGAGGACAAATTAAAATCAAAACGAAAAAAAGATGAAAAAGCTTAATAAAAAAATATTGATTTATTAAATAAAAGAATTTGTTTCTAATATAATTTTTTTAGAAATTGATTAATTAATTTATTTTTTATATTTTAAATTACTTTTACTTTATTTTATTTTTTTTAATTGTTTTGAAGATGAGATTTTCATTTTCATGCAATAAATCTTTTTAAAGGAAAAAGAGTAAGCCAAATGACAAAATTAGCACAATAGTCAATCATCAGATTATCTTACTTCTTTCACTTTTTAGGCAACAACGTCTCAAATAGAAAGCCCTAAATGTAGACGGAATAGATATTAGAGGGATTTCATATATCAAATTAGTAGTAAAGGGACTATATCAATCACGGTAACATAATACAATGACCAAACATGTAATTAACCCTACACATATATTTTTTTTATTAACGTGGGTGTCCGGGCCAATTTGTGTGCACCTCGACTAATCTCACGGGCTCTGAAGTTAACAACTATGTAAGCCTCCAGTGGTCATCATATTAGCAACTACGAAGCTCAAACTTGAAACCATAAAAGGAGCAAACCTCTTAATCTCAACCTCTTACTACTGGACCACTTACTAGATGGTTACCCTGATACATCCACTACACATTGTGGACAGGGGATCATGTTCCAGAGGATCATGCTACTTGCTGCATGAACGTGAAGATCAGGTTGCATGAATGTGAACGTGAGACGTGCTACAGGAAGTGGGCAGTTGGTCATGCTGGAAGAACGTGGGCCATTAGTTAACTGTTAAGTAGTGGGCAATGCTTTAATTCTTTCTTATTGTTTTATTAATTCAGTTGTTAATTCAGTTGTGCATCTTTCTTATTGTTTTATTAATTCTGTTGTTAATTCAGCTATGCAATGTAAGGCTATAAATGCCAACATTAATTTTAATTGAAGGTATGAATTATATCATAATCCCCTGATTCTTCTCTGTTATTCTTCCTCCACAAATTATTTGTATCAGTGGTATCAGAGCCAGGTTATTTTTGGTTACAACCATGGATACTCGCGGCAAATCAAATACGGAACTTCGCAATGAAGTCAATGAAATCCTAGTTAGACACGAATCAAGCTTTGATTAGGTTAATGCTACCTTACAAGTAATTTTGACAGAACTTCAAGCTCTTTGCACTACTCGTCACCAAAACACCAATTCTCCTGAAATCAACCCCTTTTCTAATGAAGAGTCTTCACACCAACAGACCTCTCATCGTCATCCTATAAATAACCATCAACACCACAATCTCAAGTTGTCATTTTCAAAATTTAATGGAGATGATCCAACAGGATGGATCTACAAAGCAGAACAATATTTTGATTTTCAAAATATTGTGCCAAACCAGCAGGTTCAGCTGGCCTCTTTCCATTTAGAGGGTATTGCATTACAGTGGCATAGGTGGTTAATTAAGTTTCGCGGACCATTAACATGGGATGAGTTTACCAAGGCTATATAACAAAGATTCGGTCCAACCAACTATGAGGATCCGTCAGAAACCTTAACTCGCCTTAAACAAACCACTATAGTAGCAACTTACCAGGAGGCTTTTGAGAGACTTTCACATCAGGTGGATGGTCTACCAGAAAATTTTTTGATCGGTTGTTTTATTGCAGGACTTCGCGATGAGATTCGTTTGGATGTTAAAATCAAACAGCCCCATTCCTTGGCAGATACTATAGGTGTGGCACGATTAATAGAGGATAGGAATTAGCTGCAGAAGAGAGCCCCTCTTCCTATACGATATGTACCACCTTCAGTGTTAGCAAAAGCATCAGCTAACCCCATGGCTGGAGTGTTGGGGCCGCCACAGGGTCTTAGGTTACCTACCAGTTCTAATACATCTTTTCGCAGAATCACTAATTAGGAAGCACGCGAACGAAGAGAGAAAGGTTTATGATACTATTGTGATGAAAAGTTTGTTCCAGGACATCGTTGCCAGCGGCCACAGTTGTTTATGATTTGGGATTCTCCTATCATAGGCAGTGAAGACATTGTGCATGACTTGCTCGAACCAGTAGAGGAAGAGGTCATCCCTGAGATTTCTTTCCACGCCATGACAAGAACTGAGCATCCACAGATTATGTGTGTCATAGGTCAACTGAAGAACAAGAAGGTAATGTTGCTCATAGATGGTGGCAGCACTCATAATTTTATTGATGAAGCTATTATTTCTAAGTTGGCATTACCAATTAACCGAGAAAAGAAGTTTCAAGTTATGGTGGCTAATAGGGAAAAGATCGACTGTGTTGGACAATGTCGGGCACTCATCATCAATATAGAGGGATATCCAGTCATCATCGATTTCTACATTCTACCTGTTGCAACATGTCAATTAGTATTGGGGGTACAATGGCTGCAAACTCTTGGTCCTGTGGAGATGGATTATAAACAGCTGACCATGTCATTCAAAGAAGGGGACTTTTCACATATTTTTCGTGGAATTAGGCCAACAAGCCTCACAGCTTTATCTGATAAAGAACTGTATGGATTGCATGGCGTAGGGTTGTTCTTCCAAATCCTATCAGTTGGAAGCAGTGCCCAGTTTCCATCTTACCCGTCTGAAGTAAGCTCACTATTGGAGCAATATTCTTTCATTTTTGCAGCTCCTACTGGTTTACCACCTCAATGGGAACATGACCATCACATTCCCCTGCAGCCACAAACCGGGCCAATAAGTGTGAGGCCTTACCAATATCCCTACTATCAGAAGAATGAGATTGAAAAAATGGTGCATGAGTTATTACAATCGGGTCTGATAAGGCCTAGTCGTAGTCCTTTCTCTTCACCAGTATTGCTAGTAAAAAAGCTGGATGGAGCTTGGAGATTCTGTATAGATTACCGCGCTTTGAATGATATCACAATCAAAGATAAGTATCCTATTCCTATGATTGATGAATTATTAGATGAGCTTCATGGATCCAAAATTTACTCCAAATTGGATTTACAATCGGGTTACCACCAAATTAGAGTACAAGAAGAAGACATTCCTAAAACAGCCTTTCGTACTTATGAAGGTCATTACGAGTTTGTAGTGATGCCATTTAGCCTCACGAATGCACCATCAACATTTCAAAGTCTCATGAATAAACTATTTCCTCCTCATCTTTGAAAGTTTATCTTGGTGTTTTTTGATGATATCCTTGTGTATTCAAAATCATGGGAAGATCACCTTGTACATTTGCAAATTGTAATACAAATCTTGTCCACTAATTCTTTATTTGCAAAAGCAGAAAAATGTTGTTTTGGCGTTTTACAGGTGGATTACTTGGGGCATCAAATCTCTGAACAAGGTGTATCGGTAGATCCCATAAAAATACAAGCTGTGCTGGATTGGCCAAAGCCTACAACAGTAAAAGGAATTCGTGGCTTTCTCGGTTTAGCTGGATATTATCGGAAGTTTATCCGTCATTTTGGCAGTATAGCAGCACCTCTGACACAAATTTTAGCAAAATATACTTTTCATTAGTCAAAAGCTGCGGAGCAAGCCTTCAGAAAACTCAAGGAAGCATTGACTACACCTCCAGTTTTATGTCTTCCAGACTTCTCCCAACAGTTTGTGGTGGAATGCGATGTAAGTGGTATCGGTCTTGGAGCAATTCTTTCCCAGAATAGTCGTCCAGTGGCATATTTCAGTGAAGCACTAAAAGGGTCAGCTTTAGCATTGTCAACCTACGAAAAGGAGATGTTAGCCATTGTCAAGGCTGTACAGAAGTGGCGCCCTTACTTGCTAGGAAAATCATTTATTGTTCGCACAGACTAGAAAAGCCTTAAGTATCTATTGGAGCAACACATTACTACTCCTACACAGACATGATGACTGCCTAAATTTTTAGGATATGACTACCAAATTGAATATAAACGAGGACTGGAAAACCAAGGTGCAGACTCTTTATCCCGTGTAGTTAAATTTCAGTTCATGTCTCTTTCATTGCCATCAGCAGATTGGTGGTCTTTGCTTCAAAAAGAAATACAACAGGATTCTTTTTATGGCGATCTGCTAACGAAGGGGTCTACTCCACTGCTTCAGCGGGATGGGTTATGGTTTAAGAATGACAAAGTTTTCTTAAACCCCACTTCACAGTTCATTCAGAAAATTTTAAACTATGGTCACTCTTCACCAATAAGTGGCCATTATAGTTATCACAAAACTCTCACCCGCATCAAGCAGAACTTCATTTGGTCTGGAATGCGTGGGATGGTTAAGGAGTTCTTAAAGGAATGTGATGTCTGCCAACGATTCAAAAGTGACTGCATGAAACCTGTCGGCTTACTGCAACCTCTCTCAATTCCTACAACAATATGGACTGATGTCTCCATGGATTTTATCGAAGGTCTGCCAACTTCCAATGGGTATACTGTCATTATGGTAATTGTAGACCGTTTGATAAAATATTCTTATTTTGCTGCATTAAAACATCAATTTACTGCTGCAATTGTGGCTAAGGTTTTTATTGCCAATGTGGTTCGTCTGCATAGGATTCCAGCGTCCATTGTTACTGACCGAGACAGAGTATTTCTTAGTTC
>Ga0325402_1005925_pt1 | contig 11494 bp, 5 predicted proteins | sample PopdelMetagenome_22_FD_207212 | JGI IMG/M metagenome (GOLD analysis project Ga0325402, IMG submission 207212) | Populus deltoides microbial communities from Bellville, Georgia, United States - Xylem-PdKOR-R3 | ecosystem: Host-associated > Plants > Phyllosphere > Stem > Wood/Secondary xylem...
TTAAAGTGTTTTTTTAACTTTCATGTTATTGGAAAAAACAAATCAAGCTTGAGAGAGATTTTTTTTAGTTTAATCTTGTGTTATTTTAACTGATTTGGAGTTTTTTGAGTTGAAGATTTCATTCATTAAGGTTATAAAAGTGTTTTTTTAATGTATTTTTATGTGAAAATGAATTAAAAATTAGATTTTTAAGTTTAAAAAACTCAACCTGATTTTCCAGCCACCTATCCATTGATTGAAAATTGAGCATGCAAATGACGCTTTGTCTAAATCATCTACTTCTTCTTTTTTTTTTTAAAAAAATATATATTTTAGCTCATTTAAAAAAAAAATCTAGGTATGTAGGTCTAGGCTGCTAGGCCTTCATGTCTGGCCTTATTCGAAATGGGCCAGGCATGCTGGGTTACTTAGGTTTGTCTGCTGACCCATTCTAATGTTTTTTTTGTTTGTCATTAAAGTAAAATTTAATTTAACTTAAAATTAATTAATTTATAATATAATACATATATTATTTTGTTAAATTCTTACTTTTATTAAGAATATATTTTAGATATTGTTTTATTAAATACCATTCAATATTTATTTTTTTGAATAAAATTATAATAGTCTTTTAATAATAATAACAAACATTCTTTTTGTTAATCCCATTAGAATTGCCTTTTTTTTTTAATTTTATCTGGTTGCTTTTCTACAAACATTTATTTTTTAAAATATTTTGTTAAATAAAAAATAAAGTTATTAAACTTAGTCAGGTCTATGACCCGAGTCATGAGTTTTGCGAGTTAATTTAGGTTAATTCAAGATGTCTTCGTCTCAATATTAAAACGAACAATTTTGTCTTGAAACTTTTTTTAAGTAAAACATAGTTTTATTGGTCATTTATGTTGTTTTTAAACCTTTTAAGTCAACCATGTTTCATTAGATTAACCTTCAAATAGTTTAATTTAAAACTTTAGCTAAGTAAGGAGTCAGATTGAGAGATTTCAAGGTTGACCTGCTAACCTGAGTCTAATGACATTGCTAAAAAGTTCCTTATAGCAATGCACGAGCATGATTTTGTTCTTATGTTTTTAAATACGATCACATCAAAATTACCATGGTGTTATTTTTTAATTAAAACCTATTCTTGGAATGACGATAGAATGTTATCCGAGAAACAAATATATTGGTAAAAAACTTTCAAAAATAAAATAGCATGTTGACGAGACAAATGGGTTTTAGTTAGAGATATATTATTTTTATCCTTGTTTTAAAGTATCCATTTTTTTTTAGGAATGTCTTCTAATTACTTTTGGTTTTTATGTAATAAATAATATAGATATTAATAAGAAAAAAAAATTTATACTAGTAAATTAGTTTGTTTCGAGGAAATTTAAATTATTACTCTTCTTCTAAAAAAACTAGTGTTATATAATTAAGTGAGATAAATTAAAGGGCTCTCATCAACACAAGATCGAATGTCTTAATCTTCACCTGAATCTTAGCTTCATAAATTAGTATTAGTTAGCATTAACAACCTTTTTAATATTTATTTGCGCATATGATCCTCAATCTATTTTATTTCATGTTCGTATCAAATCTAAGTTCACAATTAATTCTTCTCTTGCTGCTGAAAAACACGTTAATGACACCTAAGTATTTTTTTGTTTTAGGTGATGTAAAAAAAAATTGCTTCGACTTGTAGTGTAGTGCGGGTAAGTTAATTGACTACCAACTAAAATACAAAGTTTTTTTGAACAATATTTATCATTCTTCATCCAATACATTTTTTCATGTTAGGTCCTAAAGTTTTTTTCCACTTTAGTTAGCAAACTTTATTCCTTTGCAATTTCATCCTCACAAATTATATTAACATGGTTTAATGCGTTGAGATTTGTTTTTCTTTTCATGTTCTCGTATATGCCTAGTGTTTGAGAATATTTAGGCATTAAATTAAAGATCAATATTATAAAATATAATTTTATGTTATAGTTAAAAAATAAAAGAATGATGACCAAAATTAACAAAAAAGAAACAAAGTTATGTTTAAGTTTCATTGTTCAATAGGCATGAATCATTCAATATGGTCCCTCAAGTTTCAAGTTATTCATATTTGAACCTTGTTGTTTTAAGTTTTTATTTTTATCACGTTTTAATCCCTGGTTGTTGAGGAAAAAGAAAAAAAATCATAAAAAAAAAGCAAGGAGAGAAAGTGTTTGGTTGTTCATATTTATACCATGAAAAACTGATTTTGATGTAAATGAGTTTGTCCTAAAGATGAGAGTTCAATGGACGTGGTTTTGTCATTGAACCATGCTAGAAAAAATAGATCAAGAGCCATGAATTTTATTTTGATTTAGTTTGATTATTTGTTTTTAGATTAGATGATGTTTTAGGGTTCAAAATGTTTTTATTGAGGTATCTATGATGTTTTTGAGGTGTTTATTTTGATGAAAATAAGTTGAAAATTGAGCTTTTAAATCCAAGTACTTAAACTACCATGAATGGAAAAATTGCCAAATTACAATGCTTCATCTAGCTAGGTGGTAGACGTGTTGTTTGATATTTTAAAAAAATAAGCAATAAACATGTTATTCACTTTTTTGTTTTTTTTTTTCAATCTAAGCATGAATGCTTAGCCAGCCATGCCTAATAATGCATGAATTTTTTTTAAAAAATTATTTTTTATGGGATTTAATTTTTAATTGATAAAATATTTATCATTTCTTTAAAATTCTTTAGTTTAAATTCTTTTTTTAAATAGTAATTAATTTTCAATAATTTATATAATTTTAGAATACTTGAAATAGATTATTTTAATTTATTTTTAATTTATTTTTCTTTTATATTTTAGATAGATGGATTATATTTGCATCATGTCTGTATAAGAATGAAAATCACATGTACTTAGCCACCAAAATTAATCTTCGAGATAAATAAAAGAAAATATATGAAATAAAAAGGATAATTGAAGTAAAATATTTACATATGTATATATCTTTTACTTCTTACAAGAAAGATCAGCTTCTCTGTGCTAATCTTTAATTAACATTAACAACTTTTTTTTTATATAATTTATGATTTCATATTTTTTTTTCAGTTTGTTTTATCAGACACATACTTTATCATTCTATGCCCCCAATTAAAAAATTTTATGATGTCAAAAAGCATATTCATAAAATCAATATTATTTTTTTAAATTAAAAATTAACTTAAAATCATATTTATAGTATAACATGTATCTAGTGATCATGATATATGTTTATGTGTTATGAATGTTTATAAACGATGCCCCTGTAATATTCTATGAAATATTATGAACTTAATTATCATGCCATCTTCTATAAGACTTTGTTTGTTTGTTGGAAAATGTTTTTCCTAAAAAGCACTTTTTTGATTTTCTCATATTTGACTATATTGTGAAAATTTGTTTAACAAAATTCAATTTTCAATCAAAGGAAAATGTAACATTTAGATGGAGAAAAGTGTTTTTCGGTTTAAAAGATTAGAAAACACTTTCCATAAAGGATTCAAAAACTAAAGTAGCACAATATTTCATAACTCTTGGCGCACGTGTGTGGCGTTACAACAATCGTCCTTTTGGGTCAGGATTTTAGTGTGGTATAGAAAAAATAATGAATTGATGGCATGTCCACGTTAAAAAGTTTGGAGTTGACACCTAATATTTTGGTTACCAGAAACTCTAACTGGTCCTCAGAGTCTGTATAAGAAAACTAGTTGTGTATAGGAAGGCAAATATCACCAATAGTATACCCTATCTAAAGTAAGATGCATTATTTATTTGTCTGATTATTACTAAGGCACTATTGTGTTTTTTCTAACCATTGATGTGCTTATAGATTAAAGCAGATCCATCTTAATAGAGTGGATCATGGCTTTACAGGTCAAGCCTAACCATTCTAGAGCCAAAATATTTTTTTTTACATTTGATTATTTTAATATCGAGAATACATCTTACATATGAGTTCATAATCTTTAATATTAAAAATAAATAAATTAGTTTTTTAGTGTTTTTGAAATTTAGACCAAGTCCTCATGGCTTTAATAAACTTGTTATTAAATCCATAATGCATACAAAATATAATTTTTTTAATGCTAAATATGCAATATTTTCTTATATTTTTTTTATTATTAAAAATGCAAACATGATTTTCTTGAAGACACCTAACCATATGCAATTAAAACCTTTAGATAATTAATTTTTTATGTTTTTTTATTTAGCACATAGATATGCTAAAAATATAAAAATACAAAGAGACACACATCCTTTTTTCACTATTTTTTTCTCACACACCCTATAATCACATTTTTACAAACCATCCAAATTCAATAGCACCATTAAAAATCATCCAAATTCCAAAATAGACCTTTCAAAGATTGAGAATAGATAGGAGAGGCTGATGTAAACAAGGGAACAATGCTAAAAAGCTTGGGAAATAAAGGAATAGGGGCGGTGTAGACCTTTCAAAGATTGAGAATAGATAGGAGAGGGTGATGTAAACAAGGGAACAATGCTAAAAGGCTTGGGAAATAAAGGAATAGTGGCGGTGCGTGGTTCCATGTGCCTTCATTGCTGAAGGAAAAGAAATAGGTAGATTTATAACTGTTTCTTCTCCCTTTTTTTTCTCTGCTAGCGGTAAGGGCCACTGTCACCTGTAAAGGAGAAAAACCACATAACCCAATCAATTCATTTTATTTTCTTCTTCTGGTTTAATTTTTTTTTTACTGTTTCTTAGTTTTTCTTTCTTTTCCCTACTAGGTTGTTGCTTAAGGTGGACGCGAGCTGATTTATTCATGGCGAGAAATTGATGATGTTATCTCGATGTAGTGGTTGTTGAGAGAAGCGAGAAAATAGGTCTATTTCTTTGATTTGGTGAAGAAAGATGATGGTTGGTTGTTTTTTTAATGGGTAGCAGTGGTTGAAATGGGTTAAAAGGAGCAGTATTTAAGGGATAATGGTCTAGTGGTGGTGTCTATTCTGGCAATGCTATCACTAATGTTATCGTTATTTAGAATAAGAGAGAGAACCTTGTTGTTTTATTTTCTTTTCTTTTTTGGTTTTGAATCAAGGTATGGTGAGTTTTTGTGTGGGTGTGTGTGTGTGTGTGTGTTGGTGCTTTGATGGTGGCTACTAAGGGAGAAAAAAGGGACTAATTTTAGTTAATGGTGGTTACTAGAGATGTCGTGGGTGACTAAAGCTACTAGTGATGATAGGGCTGCCGCTGGTGACATTGATGGTGAGTGGGATGATGGGAGGAGCATCATCGCTGGAGAAGAGATGATGTGTGCAGTGGCATCTGATTTGGTTTTACCTCAAAGCGGGATAAGTGTGAATTGAGTTTTTGTTTTTTTGCTTTTTCAATAGTGAGGGAGACCATAAAATTATGTATGCAAGGGTGAGAAAAAAATGAGAGAAAATCAATTATTTTTTTGGCTTTTCTATAAAGAGAGAAGGTTTTTTTTTTGTTTTTTTCTTTGAATGTGTATGTTGGAGGGTCATGTCTTTTGTTTTGCTTTTTTGGTGAGTATCATTGTTTGTTTTTTCTAAGAGAGAGTGTGTTTTGGATTTTTATAGACTGATTTTCTAACTAACTTCATTTCTTTTATTTGTGGTCAATGCCCTAACTAATTCTCTTTCCCCCTTTCTTGTGAGATTTTTCACTATTCATAGGTAAAGTAATTTTATCTATTTCTCTTAATTGCTTGGTCCCAAACAATTTAAATTTATTTTGATTCCTCATTTTTTTTCTTTGAACTTTTAGTCTCCTGTCCAAAAGCATTGCATCATGCACTTACAAACATTAAACATATCCCTGACAATATATATATATATATATATATATATATATATATATATATATATATATATATATATATATATTATAATGTTTTTTGAAAAAAGCAACGTCAATGTTGATTTGATGAGAAAAAAATAATTAATGATTTTGAAATGGACATGTTAATAGCTGAACGCATCGAAAATAAATTTTTTAATTTTTAAAAGACATTAAAAATAACATAAATGCATTAAAAATATATTTGTTTTTTGTTGTTTCGCTCTATGGATTTTTTTGAAAAAAAATAAAAAAAGAAGGTCAAAATTGGGCTATGACAACTCTTTTACACACACACACACACACACACACTTTGAAATATAATATTATTAGAAAACAATAAATTACTAATATATTTATATAGGAAATGATATATTAGGATATATTAATATACAACATATAGTATATTAATTTGATATATTAGTTTGCATGATACTTTAATTTAGATAATATTTTAGGAAAATACATTCAAATAAAAAAATATTATATTATAAAATAATCATACATTTTAAATCATGTTATAAAATTAGGATACTATAAAAAAGAAATTTATTTCATTGTTCTTCAAACACAAAAAAAAATTGGTTGTGTGTTTATAGTATCATGTTTAGAATATTTAAACTTAATGTATAGTTACATTTTATAAAATAAACTATTTATAAATTTATGATACAATATTTTTTTTCATCATTACTCTTTCTATATTTTTTTTAAGTGGTCAAATAATTACATTTATTATTTTTTATATATGTTAGATAAATGTTTTTTAAAAAATATTAATAAGTGATTTTTTAATTTATTTTCTACAACGTAGCCAAATATTAAAAATTAATGTGTGCCTAATAGTAATCTAATTAGACAAGCCCCAACACTATGTTACGGTTTTGCTTTTTTTTATTTTTTATAAAATATTTAGATGCTGCAAGTTCATTTTAAGGAAAGAAAAAAAAATCCAATAACCTGGGTTATAGTCACTATAATAATCCAAATTTTAACCTCTTGTTTTTTTTCTAAATATTTTCAAAATACAAAAAAAAATCAAAAAAATATGTTCTTGATGTATTTGTTTCATTTTCAACATCTTCTCAAAAGATTAAAAGTTAAATTACTTTGAAATGCGTTAAGTTTTTAACATGCCATTTTCAAATCATTCATTTTTCTTATTGAGTCAACATTGATGTTACCATTTTTCAAAAAGAAAACAAAATACAAAAAATATAAATATAATAAATAGCAAAAATGACTAAGTGAAAAAAAAGAAAATGAGAGACAAAAAAACATTTAGGTTGCTTGGGGCCGAAGCAATCGGGAAGAAAAAAGATAATCATTTTACCTATAAATAGATGATTAAGAGACAAAAAATAATAATAAAGAAAGCCATAAAAAAGTTTTCCCACTCTTTTCTCTCCAAATCTCCCACACACACTCACAAAAAAATCTTACCAAAAAAAAACCTAAACTTAGCCGCCACCCTTTACAAGAAAATAATCATTCTCCCAAACAACCATCATATAAGTTAAGAACACCACATCCAAAAACCACTATGCACCAGCGGTAGCTACCATCCTCGCAATCTTCTTCACAATAACCCGATCACAACCCCATCTTTTTCTAACTGATTTCCACCCTTACCATGAGCCATCAAAGCTGGTAGCTCCTTCCTTTAGCCCAATAAAACAACTCTACTGTTAGTAACCATCATTGAGCATGGCTACCATCATTAAGCATGACTACCATCATTTCCAAGCAAACCGTCGACCAGCCTACCACACCCATACAAGGCTAGCCATCACCATCCTTATGACAACCCATTTTCATGACCAAAAACTATCGTGCGACTTTAACACCTAACACCATAATTGACATCAAGAGCACCTTTGCAGCTGTCGCTTCATCTTCTTTCAAACCATATCAATTACAAGTTCCTAAAAAAAAAAACAATAAAAAAGAACCAAACCCAAAACACCTCCATTAACTCCTAACAACCCGACACCATCCTAGCAACTTGTCCCTTCTCCTTCACTGAACCAATATAACATCACTCCTTCCAACCACCATCAACAACAGTGCCAAAATCGACCCAACAACCCATTTATTTATTCTTTCATCACCAATAATTTCAAAAACTGACAACCTCTCTCTCTTTCTCTTAAGCCTGAGCTCCTTCATGCCAGCCTCCCCCCCTTCAGCAACCCAAAAACAAACTAAAAAACCAACCACTCTTTCTTTCTTGATTATAATCGCAGCCCTCATTTACAATAGAGAAAGAAATAAATAGATCTAAAATTGGGACAAAACTGAACAGCTTGTGATTATTGTTTTGCAGGTGACATTGAGATTCACCGTCAACATAGGAAGAAAGATGAGGAAATACTGCTTCTAATCCATCAAATTTCCCTTCTCAACAGTGACAGTGCATGGTTCTAAGCGCTGCCACTGTTCCTGTACTTTTAGAAGCTTCCAGTGTGGTTCTTGAGTTCCAGTGACTTCTCCAGGTTATTTTATGAATTTTAGAAGACCTATTTTTGCAAATTTTAAAAGCTTGATGTGTGTTTTATTTATTTTTAAATTTTTATTATTTTTAAACATGTAATTGTGGGGTGTGTAAGGAAAAATATAGTAAAAAAAAAGAAGATGCATGTTGCATTTTCTGTTTATTACTTGTTTTCATTTTGTGTTAAGTGAATGATAAAAAAAGAAAAAAAGATAAAAATATTTTATTAACCCAAATGTTTTAATTTCATATGGTCAAATTCTAAAAAAATTTCATGCATACTTTCCTAAAAATAAAATGTATTTTATCATATTTTAAAAATGTAAAATGGATATCATAACCAATTTATGATTATTCATTAGGATTTAACTAAAATTTTAAAACTATCACATAAATTTATTTATTTATTTAATATTCGAGGTATAAATCTTGCAACGTACATAACATATAGTCATAGTATTAAATTAAATGAATTAATAACAATAAATGTTAGGAATGAGCTATATCTATCAAATAATTGTGATGCTAAATTTTGGGCCTTCCAACGAATAAAAACATGACCTAGAAAAATAATTAATCAATAATGCAACTTACCGTGACCCATTACTTGTCTCGGGTCAACTCTCAGGTTAGGTTTGAAAACTATATGATAGATAAATTTTAAAACCAATGACATGGGTCATTAGACCAGAGACACCATACTGGAAAAACTGAGAAGGCCAATCCTCAACAAATCAAGAAAGGGTCGTTAAAAGTTATCAGAAAAAAAAAGATTGGTATGAAGGTGAAAAAATAAGATTAAAAGAAAGGTTGAGTAGCGGCAAACCACTTCACTGTTGTTTACATGCAACAAATAAAAGTTATCTAAAATAAAAGGATGAAAAGTAAGATTAAAAGGGTCTAAAATTAAAAATAATAATTAAAATAATGAAGGTGAAAATTAAAATAAAAAATAAATTAGAGGGCAAGAATAATCCTTTGATTGGAGAGTTAAATTGATTGGAGGGTTAAATTAGAGGGCAATTAAAAGGTCATGAAAGCTTTGACATAAAAGACAACGAAAAAATAAAAGCCTTTCCTTCTCTTCATTCCCTTGAGTTCTATAACCAATGAAAATCGATTTAATTGTTAAATAATGCTAACATAACTCTTGAATCCACGCGCAATAGAAATAAATTAGAAAAAAACAAACACAACAAACTTAGATTGAAGGGTGAAATTGAAAACAATCAAAACCTTGACAAAAGGGCCAAGAAAAAAATATTAAAAATTAAACGAAGAATAATCAAATTACAAATATTATATATGATAAATTAGAAATGATGATTAAATTGAAAATAAATAAAAAATTTACAAAAGGGCAAAAAAAATCTTAAATCAAAATGATAAGGAACAAATTGAAAAAAAATATATAACAAATTAGAATTGAAGGACTAAATTGAAAAAAAAACAAAAATTCTACAAAAAGACCAAAAAGAAAAAATATAAATAAAAATAATAAGAACTGAAATTAAAATACTAAAAACAAAGAGGACGAACATGCATTTTTGAGGGAGAAGATAGAAAAAAAGGAACAAAAAAAAAAGGTTAACTAGCGACAAACCACCTCATTGTCGTTTACATGCGCCATAAAAATAGGAAAAAGATGCATCGGTGCATTTAACGACAAGGTGGAAGGCTTGGTTTGGCTATCAAGAATCGCCACACGTGCTTCTTGAAAGGCCTGAGTACCTCCCATGCGTTGGTGAGTGGTAAACACCTGCCAATAAAAGTTTTTTTTAATTTATTAACCGACATCAAAAGACTAGATTGCCCTCCTATGTCCTCAAACTAACATAAAAATCAGCATGAGAAGACTGAAATGACCCTCCACACTTGTTTTAATTTTTTTTTGAAGCAAAAAGCAAACCCGTGTTTTAACTGTTTTTCAAAAATTGAAAAGGCAAAACAACCCCAAGCAAATTAAAAAAAAAAACTTGCTTCGGAGAGTAAAATAAAGTTATTTTACTGTATTTGTTTTAAATAAATATACAAATGCTAAATAATTAATCAGCCATATAAAAAGATAAAAATACTTTCAATATTAAAACATATAGTTTTTTTTTTTTCATTTTAGAAGGGCAAAAACATAACAGCACTTATATTGAACAATATTAATTTAGTTGCGAGTGTTAGCGATTTACAAAAAAAAAAAAAAAAAGGCCACCGTGAAGCATGGACTTAGTTATCATGACATCCTTTAAAGAAAAAGGTCGATTTGCACATCCAATCAACCCACAAGGGCGGTTGATTGGTTTGCACGCCGAGGACAAGAAGAACATGTGGGACTTTCAATTCCAATTTCTTTTACTTTAAATGTAAGTATTCTTCTTGTTCCATCTTTATGGATCATTAGCAGAACTCAAGCATTTCCTACCATAGTTATGCCAAGCTTGAAGGATTGTGTCGAGTTCCCCCTCATAAATTAAATACATAAATAATTATAATTGTTATAATTATGCCATTGTCTCCTAAATACTTGTCATCCAACTTTCATTAAATAAAACATTTTTGGCTTCAATTTTGTTTCCTTGATCAAGAAAATTCAAACGACTTACTCTTGATGATCATATTCTAGGTGCAAAGAAAAGTCAAGCACCCTGCCTCTCTCAATGGTCTTAGTTTGTATGGCCGCGGTTGCGGTGTTGAGTGATAAAATCAATTTTTTTTAAAAAATAAATAAAATTTTCAGATATTATAAATTTGTTTTTGATATTATCATTAAACTAGAGTATATAAAAATACTAAAGTATCATAAATACTAAGTTGTTTTAGAATTTATTTAAGAGTGTGGTTGCGGTTACTTTTTAAAGTGTTTTTTACTTGAAAATGCATCAAAATAATATTTTTTTTAAAAAATTATTTTCGAGATCAGCACATTAAACAATCTGAAAACATAAAAAAATTGATTTTTAACCAAAAAAATTGAATTTTTTAGAAATACGGGTTGGACTGCGTTTCCAAACGGTCTCTTAAGGAGTGTGATATCGGTTGTTTTTTAAAGCTTTTTAACTTGAAAATACAATAAAATAATATTTTTTATTTTTTAAAAAATATTTTTGATATCAGTATATTAAATATAATATGAAAACATATAAAAAAATTAATTTAAACAAAAAAATAATTT
>Ga0325402_1005932_pt1 | contig 11487 bp, 6 predicted proteins | sample PopdelMetagenome_22_FD_207212 | JGI IMG/M metagenome (GOLD analysis project Ga0325402, IMG submission 207212) | Populus deltoides microbial communities from Bellville, Georgia, United States - Xylem-PdKOR-R3 | ecosystem: Host-associated > Plants > Phyllosphere > Stem > Wood/Secondary xylem...
TACAGGACAGATTCTGACTTCTCTTTTGTGGCCAAACTTTGAATTTGAAAACGGCAGATTTGGGTCTTACACTATTCATGAACATTGTAGGCCTATTTCTTAGCTTTCCATCCATATAAATTAAGCTAAAATCCAAGATCTACAGCTCTAGATATGACCCAATAACTGAACAGTGTTCCAATTTGAATTGAATCGGTATCTCCTTTCTAATCTTAGCCGTTTCTTTGTCCTTTCACTTTCAATAGTTAATCACATCAATCAATCCTTTGAATTGTGAGATATGCCTACATTTAAAATGAACATTTACCATAAATTAAAGCTATCTTATATTATCAGATCTGTTATTATAAAACATGCTCTAGTTAAGGAGTTATTAATACTTCAAGTGCAAAATGATGATATAAAACCTTGATAAAAATGCACTTTTAAGTACTAATCAATGATGATAGCGGTGAAGTGCCTTCTAGTGGGAACTTGTCAATATTCTTCAATCCTGGATGACCGACACCTAAAAATGTTGTAAGAGGAAGATATTTGTCGAAAATAGAGTTCAAACATGCACACAATTATGTTATATTTAACTATGATGAGCTGAGACCTTTTATTTAGTAAGTATATATATATGTGTGTGTGTGTGTGTGTGTGTGTAATACTAATTAAACTTTGTCAATAATATACTGTTAATTATATATTGTAATATCATACACTCATTATCACTTGCAGGCAACATCAATAATATTTGTTGTCCAGTAACTCACAGCTGACCAAATCCCAGATCTTTTAATTATAAGATGAACAATTTGCCACGTGATTCAGAACACATGTAAGTACTATCACAAACTCATTCTCACTTGCAAAATTACTATATGCATGTCATTACAAGATTCTCGTTTACTGTTTATTGATGTACATTATTACATACAAGGTTTATCAAATGGGAAGGAGTGTTGCTAAGTCATTGTCTTCACTAAGTCTGAGCCTTGAAAGAAAAGTTAAGTGCTACAACGGGTATTTTGTCAATGGATATATGTTACATACTAAAGAATACGGGCATGGAAGAAAGACATAAAACAGCGGTGTTTGTGTTAAGGGATCAACTAGTAGTGAGTTAAAAGTTGACTACTATGGTAGATTAGAAGAGGTCGTCAAACTGCAATATCATAGCGAGTAGAATAGAATATTTTTATTAAAATGCTATTGGTATGACATGACTGACAGAGGAATCAGAGATGATTTACATTATGGTCTGGTCGAAATCAACTCAAAAGCTAGACTCCGCAACGTAAACGATGTCTTTGTTTTCACAAAGTAATGTCAACAAGTTTATTACACATACACCCCTTCCTCTAGAAAGGATCGATCAAGAGTGGATTGGTTGTCCATTTTAAAAATGAAACCCAGGGGTCGTGTCGAGCTTGTTCAGGATGAGAACGAAGTGTACATCATAACATCATTCTTGTACAATGCACTATCACTGACATCCATATCGGCATTTTACAGAGAGTTGAAAAATAATTACTAGAAATGCCACAATCACCGACAAACTTTTCGACGACCCAAATTCCATCGGCATTTCACAGAGAGTTGAAAAATAATTACTAGAAATGCCACAATCACCAACGAATGTGCAGATGGATTTCAGTCCATCAGTATGTTGTCGGCGGGTCAATATTACCGACAAAATCACCGACGGACTATGCAAATTCCAAAAGACGGTGCATTAAATGCATCTCTGACCGTGTGAGGTTGCCGACGGATCGCGAAAACTATGGAGGGTAATTAAAAATGATGGTGCGAAATTCAAAATTTACCGACGGATTTTCGAAGCTTCACCAACAGAATAATTTAAAATAATATTAATTTTATATGTCTGTCGGTGAAGCCATCAGTAAAATTGCTCTATAAATCCCAACGACCGCCCTTTCAGTTCATTTTTTTGTTTGCTTCATTTCATAGTTTCGTTTTTTTCCTTTTATTTCCTTCAAGATTTTTGTGTTTTTTGGCTTGTAATCTTTAGTTCAATCTTCAGCAAATTAAAAGGTATGTAATTCCTCTTCTTCATTTCTTTAATATTTTATTCTTTTATTTGTTTTTTGTTTTAACTATTGTTATTTTTGTTATGTTTTCTGTTTTGATGTATTTTTATAATGTAGATAAATTCTTGAATAAACACATTATTAAGATAAGCATATTTCATTCCTAAAGTCTATATTGTTTTTTGAATTTTTTGAATATATTTTATTGTTGTATTTCCATAATAATTGAATAATTTGTTGAATTGTAATTGTTAATGTTGAATTTACCTTAGAATTAGTAATTGAATATGTTGGAATAATTAGTAATTTTACTTTATTATTGCATGATTTGTGTTTAATTATTTTCATTAATTTTAATTGTTAGTCTAGAGTTTTTTTTAATTTATTGAATATATTTTATTGTTTGTATTTCTATAATAATTGAATAATTTGTTGAATTGTAATTGTTAATGTTGAATTTACCTTGTAATTAGTGTGGATGTTATTTGTATAGATGTTATGTTATATACAATATTAGTATAGATAGGGTCAATTGGTTGTGGCTATTGTCAATATTTGCAGGTTTGTGGATTTGGGTAATCTCCAGTATAAGGGAGGTTCTGTTGAATTTTTTTGAACATTCGAATTTAATTATATAATTATTCATATAAAATTGTGTAGATGCGTATAACGAAATCCACAGCTCGTCGCTCATGTATGGTCGTAGCTAGTTCTTCTAGCAGCGAGGATGACATATCATTAGGTGCATCTCAAGAAGAGGCACCTGCGCCGTCAACCGTCGCTGCCTCTTCAGCGCAGTTTCACAGCGTAGAGGCGGCGTGCCTTTGCAGTGGAATCAATTCACCTGCAAGTACGAGGCATAGTGGAAGGACGATCTTTCAATGTAAGTTTGTTAAGGTTTTAGTTTTTTTTAATTATAACATAATTTATGAACAACTAATCAATATTTCATTAATTTAATTTATTTTCAGGTTCATAAATAGTGAGACCGCCCGAGTAATATCATCGGCGTTTAAATCGTCGATGGAGATTCCATTATTTCAATGAAGTCAGGTATCCAAACATCCTGAATGGATACCTCAAATCGATGCATGGTTTGACAGATTTGAGGTTGATGTTAATTTCTAATTTATAGCTTATTTCTAATAATTTATTAATATAATTATAAATAAATTATTATTTTTATTTACCTAATTATTTATACACAGAACAAATTCACCTGGGATAGGGCGCATGACAAAGTTGTGAGGATGGTGTGGGAAAATCACGCGGCAACTAGGTAACATCGAAAACAGTACAAGATTTTTTTAGAAAACAATTTATGTTTCAAAATCTAATTTCTGGCTATGGAAGTAGGTTGCGTGATTTTTTGTATGAAGCACAAAAAAAGGCAAAAAAACCGCGAGAGATAAGGGTCTCCAAGGCTGGAACAACGTGGCGATTTGGAGGGATTTCAAACCAATATACATCCCGACAGATATATGGCCGCCCTATTTTGAGCACATGATGTCTGAACGGTTCACGCGACTCTCACAGTCTGGTGCTGGCAACCGGAATTGGTCAATTCATGGCTCGGTGACAACGCACATCGGCTGCTCCGTTTCGTTTGCTGCATATGCGAACGGATGGTCAAATTAATTTAAATGAAATATATTGCTAAATTAATTTGTTGTTAATTAATTTTTTTCATTATAGGCTACGTCTCTTGGATGTGTGCCGAGCCCAATGGAGCTTTTTGGTGAGACGCACGTGCGGAATCAAGACTGCCAAAAGGGGGCATAACAGTTCGTTGACAACCGTGCTCAACACTTTGTGGTATGTTTGTTCAACCATTTTATTTTGTAAGTTATTATTTTTATTGAATTGAATATGATGATTACTTTTTTCATTTTCAGGAAACCTAAAATGGCCAATTGAGGGAGAGATGTGGGGACGATCCTTCGACCCATCCAGATTTCGATTCAGATTTGTGGATGGAGGTTGGATCGTCCGGTGGACCTGATAAAAATTGGGTGTATGGGCTCTCCAACACTACGGCCGAGAATTTGCGGGCGGCTCGTATTGTCTCAACCGTTGGGAGCTCCCAATCAGTATCGAGCATCCAATCTAAGGAGTTCGTGGCCTTGCAGCAACATGCGGCTCAGCTCACCAAAACATACGACCCCCTATTGGCGGAGTATATATAACTCAAAGCGAATCATGAACAGCTTCGCCAAATGGTCATAATCATGACATCACATAGTGGTGATACATGTGCGCCTCCTCCTTTTTGGTCGTATAACAACCAACCTCCTCCTCCTTCAACTCCACCATTATGTTAATTTGTAATGAATATTATTTAACTTTAATAGTTAATTTAATATTTTTTTTTGAAACACATTCAGTTTGTAATGAATATTATTTAACTTATTTTTTTTATGTTTAATAAAAAATTTATTTGCATAATTGGTTTTTTTACTATTAATTTATATAATTTTATATTATGTATTCTAAATCATTTTTAAAAACCATATTTAAAAATAATCACAGAGGGTTTTACTGACGAACTGTATCCGTCAGCATTTGACATCTTAGCAATGAATTTACAGACGGAATTAATCTGTCAACATTTCACAGTAGCTTGGTGCAAATTTCATAATCACCGACGAGCTGACCGACAAAAATAGTCTGTCGGTATTTCACATGCTCACCGACGGAATACATCCGTCGATATATTTCAAGCGGGAATTTTTTTTGTCAAGCAATTTCTGTCTGTAAAACCATCGGCAATTTTTTTTTTACCGACCAATGTAGCGACGAAATGAGGTTTTACCGACGAAAGGAAAGCCGACTGAATGTTTCTGTCGGGGATGTCATCGGTTAAAAAATTACCAACGAACTATGAATCACATACCAACGGAATAGTTCCATCTGTAAAACTGTGAAATCTTGTAGTGTAATTTTTTTAATTTATTTTTTCCCTAATTTCATCGTTTAATAAATATGTTTGATTAGGAATTAGGTTTTATTATTTATTTTAATTTTTTTTTTATATTAGGTTGTCTTAGCCTCATGATCTTGCTTTTTTTTTTTTATGAGTTAACATGAAAAACTAGTGAGATCTACTAATCTACATTTCAATTGGCATTCATGTTGACCTAGTCATGTGTGTTTAAAGGATGCATTTAACCTGAATTCCTGGTTAAGAAAAAAAAATATTTTAATGTAATTTTCACCAAACTGAAATGGAATTTTCACCAGCTATAAGTCCAGAAAAGTGCCTATTTGCATTCAATTTAGTGAAGGCTTTCAGGGATTACACAGAGCAGGTTCAAGGAAATTTGGACTTGGTTAAGTTTGATGGATGCAGTTTGAAATCACATGAAATTTTGGAGGCTTTCGGTGTTTCTCTGGGGCAAGTACAAGGTCATAGGTCTTACCGTGAAAAGGTAAGAAAATGCGGCTGCAGCTGCTTCCTAATTCAATGAAGTTAACCTGCAGCTCGTGTTTCATGATCTGAGAAATTACTTGCAAGTAATTTAGAGTTCTACAAATTTTTATCTCCGTGTTAAGTCATGGGGTCTAAATTTTTTTAAATATAAAAAAGAAATTTATAGTTCTTTTCAAAATTCTTTAGAATTATTATTAAATACGAAAGTTTTAATTGTTTTTATAAAATATTTTTTTTCTACCAACATGTTTCTTTTTTATCTTAGTAATGGCAATGTTTTCAACTGCAAAAACATTGTTTTTGTTTTAAAAAAAATGTCATGATTGTTGAAGCAAGTTAAGTAAATACATTAAAATAATAAGTTTATATTTTGTGTGATTAAAAATTAAAAAAAATCATAAATGTGATAAAATCATATGTTTCAAATCTCTTTAAATATATTTATTAATAAACATTTAAATTCAATCAAATTTTCATAAAACATTTATTATTAGTATTAATTGTTATTTTCAAATCAAATACATAATAATTAAAAAAAATTATTCAGATTCAAATAAAAAACTATAATAGTATTTAAAACGATACTAAGACTAAAGATAAAATGAATCCGGTAAAATATTTCTAAATTCTTAAAAAAAACAAAAATAACAAAAAGAAAAAGCCAGCACCCTCGTAATGATAATAAACATGTAAGTTTGTCATAATTTAGAAAAGAAAAGTTTCTTAAGTATGGAAGAGGATGTCAAACCCAAGTTAATAATAATAATAATAATAATAATAATAATAATAATAATAATTGATTTTATCCTTCAAATCAAATTTATATTTTTTTCAATGGTAATAAAATTTATTTCAAATTTAATGAAATTAATAAAATCTATAATAATAATAATATTAAATTTATATAGCCCAAGTTTTTTATAGTTTTTGATCCCTTCAAATAAAATTTATTGTTTTTCCTTGATAGTAATATTTTTTTTTTTCAAATTTATTGATGATGATGATGATGATGATGATGATGATGATGATGATAATGATATTTCCTCTTTACCTTCTGGAAAAAATAAATAAGAGAAAAGAAAGAAAAATTACAGTATCGGGTCCTGCTGGCACAAGAACCTAACGCCATTAGTCCTATGGCAGCACGACCCAGTGATCTAGGTGCAATTTTTTACTTACAAACAGCAAAGACACTGCCCTCTGGGCACTAAAATATTTATAATACAAATAATAATATTTTTAATATTAATAAAAATGTTAAACTTATCCATGTTTAAGTGGATCTGGATGCAACACCAGACCCAAAAGCTTTGGGCCCATCCTAAATGCCAAACCCAAGAGCCTTAGGTCTGGCTGCAACACCAAATTCATTAGACTTAAGTCATGACGCTAGATCCATTTTCCTTGAGTCCATACACTTGACTCAAGTATCTTGGGCCAAGCGATGTTGCAAGACCCAAGGGACTTGAATCTATGGTCCTGCCACTCCCAAGCAACTTGGATTAGGTGCACCTTTCCAACCCCAAGTTTCTTAGGTCTGGAAAGGGATGTCAGACCCAAGTTAATAACAATAACAATAACAACAACAACAACAACAGCAGCAACAATTGATTTTACCCTTAAAATCAAATATATGTTTTTTTCGATAGTAATAATATTTATTGTAAATTTAATAATATTAATGAATTTGATAATATTTAACTTGTTTGCCCAAGTTCTTATATTTTTTAATCTTAAAAAAAAAATGTATGGTTTTTCTTCGATGGTAATAATAATATTTTTTTTTCAATTTACTAATGGTAACAATAAATAATAATAATTCTTAATTTTACCCTTCAAATCAAATCTATTATTGTTTTTCAATATTAATAATATTTTTTTCAAATGTATTAATTATTATATTAGTAATATTAATTATAGTTAAAATAATAATATTTATAATACAAATAATGGTATTTTTAATATTAATAATATTAATTATAATAAAAATAATAATATTTATAAGATAAATAATAATATTAAACTTACACATGTTTAAGTGAGTCTGGCTACAACACCAAATCCAAAAGCTTTGGGCCCCTCGAGCCCTAGGTGTGGCTACAACATCGGACCCATTAGACTTGGGTCAGGACGCCGAACCTATTTGCCTTGGATCCGAACACCAGACCTAAGTTTCTTGTGTCAGACGGTGTTGCAAGACCCAAGGGACTTGGGTCTGCGCTCATGCCACTCCCAAACAACTTAGGTCAGGTGCACCTTTCCAGCCCCAAGTTTCTTGGGTCTGGAATGGGATGTCAAACCCAAGTTAATAATAATAATAATAATAATAATTGATTTTACCCTTAAAATCAAAATCTATGTTGTTTTCAATAGTAATAATATTTATTGTAAATTTAATAATATTAATGAATTTAATAATATTAATAATAATATTTAACTTGTCTACACCCACCACCCGAGTATGAAACCCTTGCACGCGGGTCAGCAGATCTTGGGGCTCGAGCTTGCAGACCCGCCCACCTATGTCTGCAGCCAGGTGTGCGGGTCTGCAGACCCACGCGAGTGGGTCTGCAGCTAGGCACGCGATTCAATCCCTATCGCCTAGTGTTGGGCAGACCTAGCGCCAGGTGTTGGCATTCCGGGGCCACGACCAAGTGCGTAGGTCTGGCCTAAGGCTATGGCTTGGCAGCCCTAGCGCCTGGTGTTTGTATCCAAATTCTTATATTTTTCAATCTTTAAAAAAAAATGGTTTTTCTTTGATGACAATAATAATTTTAAAAAACAATTACTAATGATGATAACAATAATAATAATAGTAATATTAATTCTTAATGTTACCCTACATATCAAATCTATTTTTTCTTTTCAATATTTATAATATTTTCTACAAATTTATTAATTATTATATGAATAATATTAATTATAATCAAAATTATAATAATATAAATAAAGGTACTTTTAATATTAATAATATTAATTATAATAAAAATCATAATATTTATATCACAATAATAATATTTTTAATATTAATACTTTTAATTATAATAAAGATAATAATATTTAGAATACAAATAATAATATTTATCATATTAATAATAATATTAAACTTGTATGACCAAAGTTTTTATAGTAATAATTTTTTAAAAAACATTATTAACTATTAACAATAACAATAATAATAATTGTCATTACTTATTTTTTATTTTTCTTCTCTGCAAGGTCTGTAGACCCACCTACACAGGTTTCCAACCCCGAGGCCGATCTGCAAAACTCGAGGCGGTTCTGCACCCAGCGTGCAGGTCTGCAAACCTAAGGGAGCGGTTCTGCAAACCTCAAGCACACAAGTCTGCAGACCCGCTTGCTTGGGTCTGGAATCAACGCTTGAAGTCTGCAATCATACTATACCTCACCAAACAAATTTATTATTCTCCATTGCGGGGTCTGCAATCTGGCATCTAGAATCTACAGCCTTACTATGCCCTACAAAGTACTCATAGTCCACAGAAACTCAGTAAAACACTCTAATCTCTTTAAGTTATAGTTAATATATACATGAAATTATGAAATATTTGAACAATTACCCATTCACCTCAACTCTACCGTTACAGTCATCAAATTACTCCAAAAAAAAAAAACTATCAAAATAATCCTTAATTATTGTGACCTAGAAAAGCAAATAAATATTTTCAATATAATCATCTATAAAGTGAGCAATATATTATTATCGTTTCTAGGTTTTCGTCTGTGGAGGACTAAAGAAATGTGGAATAGGATTAAATCGAAAGTTTCTGTTTTTTTTACGAGGATAAGAAATATTTTTGAATTAACTTGCATATTAATCAAGAATAAATTTACTCCTCGACGATCTTAAGGACGTATCCCACATCGATCTTGCCTTTTAAAAAAAGTTAATAATTTATTTTATTTATATTCAAAACTAAAAAATCATAAAACAAAACATACTATTCACGATTCCAGAACTCTTGTTAGTACAAAATTTGTTAATCAATTATTGATGTGTATATTAAATGATGACATAGATATTAATACCTAAGATAAAGAAAAAATAAGAGATTATAAGCAAAAAAAAAAAAATGAGTTATTTCCTTATTTAATTTGATTTTGGAAAAAAATGTAAAGTTTGAAAAGTAAATCTTACGAAGCCTGCCTGATAGGCTTGAAGGCCAAGTCGAGATTTAGGATAAGATTAATGAATTATTTTTATTACTTGCAAAAGATCCTCTCCTTAGAGTTTGGAGACTCTCTAATGATTAATTCAATATAACATGAAAGAAAAGGCAGTCCTTTTTTAAAAGAAATATATATATCATTCGTAGTGGAGAAAAATTGAACCTGTCTTGTGGAGGTTACCTTAATTCCTTTTATAGCTTCTAAGGCCCCTCCTTTCATGGAAAGGAAAAAGATTCACATATTAATCAAATATCTTTATCTGGTCAAAATAAAATATCTTTAACTCATTAGAGCAAAATATCTTTGATCGTGGGTATGATAGTTCTCCACACCCACTCATGTTTAGGCTCGATGTTTGGATGAGCCAAGAGATAGTGGGTCTGGCGGTTCACTAAACACACACACAAGTCGGGGCTCAGTGTATCAGACCCATACAAGTCCAAGCTCGGTGCTTGGTTGAGCTCAGAGACGGTGAGTTTAGCAATTTGTCAAACTCATACATATTTATACTCAACACTTGATTAAGTCTAAAGATGATGGATTATAACTCTAAACTTTGTTTATTTATTCAGAAGAGAGGACTCGGGGGAAAAAAATGTTAATCCATCAAAACACATATTTCTTTTATATCTAAGCTACAATGTTTATATATATATATATATATATAACCTTATCAACTGCTCGGTTAATTATAGTAGGATTACCACTTCTCTTTCCCCTTCACCTCCATTTTCCTCTTCCCGAGTATGGTTCGGTCGGGGCCTTGTGACCATACAGTCCATAGAAATAACACACAGAATGAATAACTTCATGCTCAAACCTCCAAATTCAATCTCTTTCTGAATTAAGAAAACAAGGACCATGTAATGTCAACTTCAATGCTTATATATAACACGAGCGAAGTTCGTTTCTAGTTAAAAGCTAGGCAAAATAAATGATATCTAAGATAATATTTTAGGGTTAACAAGATGTCATATCAATAAATAAAGAAATAATTTATCTCTCTATCTTTCTCTCTCTCTCTCTAATTTAGAAAGAGATTGAATTTGGAGGTTTGAGCATGAAGTTATTCATTCTGTGTGTTATTTCTGTTGACTGTATGGTCACAAGGCCCTGGCCCAACCATACTCGGTAAGAGCAAGATGGAGGTGAAGGGAAAAGAAAAGTGGTAATCCTATTATAATTAACCCAGCAGTTTGATAAGGTTTATATATATAAATAAAAGGTTTGAACTAGAAGGAAAAACAATAATGACAAATTAATCCATAGTTTATTAGCGAGCAGTTGGGGAGTAAGATGTTGATGCAAAGTCACATTCATTGTAAGAATAAGAGAGTGTTTATTTTTGTAGCTGCTTCTGCTTTTGGAGTAGACCACAAAAATAAATTGTTTGATTATGTTATAAACACAAGTTATTGTTTGTGGGACCCATTAACATTTGCATTTAAACCGCAGGATAACAAAAAGCAACTTCAAGCTGCTTTTTTTAGTTGCAAACACTGTGTTTATTTTTGTAAACAGAGGCCACAAGAAAGAGAAAAGAAAGAAAAGAAAAAATAGAGGAAAAATAAGAAGGACTGCCGTCGATCAGCCAAGCAGCTCCCTCAGTTCACCATTGGCCTCCGTTGTTTTGACCGTCAGCCAGACATTGCAGCTGCGTAGGGTAGTCTACTCTTCCCCTTCTCCTCCTCCTCCTTCTCCTCCTTCTTCTTCTTCTTCTTCTTCTTCTTCTTCTTCTTCTGCATTTCCTCATCTCCACTATTCTGCAAAGTGAACAGTGGAGACAAGCAGCTCCCCCAATTCACCACCGACCTCCATCATTTCGACTGC
>Ga0325402_1005937_pt1 | contig 11484 bp, 4 predicted proteins | sample PopdelMetagenome_22_FD_207212 | JGI IMG/M metagenome (GOLD analysis project Ga0325402, IMG submission 207212) | Populus deltoides microbial communities from Bellville, Georgia, United States - Xylem-PdKOR-R3 | ecosystem: Host-associated > Plants > Phyllosphere > Stem > Wood/Secondary xylem...
GTGAAGAAATTGGAAGCATTTATTAGCAAGTAGCTGGTTCGTACGTAGTTGATGTTCACATTTCACAAAAGGAGGAAGAACTTGACGCTTTCAAGCATTGATTTATAAAACAACTATTTTAGATAGATTGCTTACACTACAATATGAGTTAGACACTATTATTGTGTATTTCAGATATACATAAAACTCATAATTCAAGTTATAAACCTAGTTAAGTTTAATTAATAAATTTATTTTATTTAATTATAAAAAAAACACGTGCAATCACAATTAGTAAACTGAATTCAAAAAGAAAGAAAAAACAATCATGATGACCTTCTCTGAAAACAATCATGATAATATTTTAAAAAAAATTATAACCTCCCCTCTATAACAAAATAAAAAATAAATATAATTTAATAAAATAAAATAAAATAAATAAATTCTTAATTAATACTAGAATATAAGAAAATATACTAATATGTAATTAAATAAATTATAATTTTATGAGGTCTTTATAGTTCAAACATATATGTATATAAATATCTTATTAGAGGTTTTATTTGTTTGGTAAGTAGGTGTTCTCCTCGCATTAATTATTATTCAAGATTCGATTTTACCTCCCTCTATAACAAAATAAAAAATAAATATAATTTAATAAAATAAAATAAAATAAAATAAATTCTTAATTAATACTAGAATATAAGAAAATATACTAATATGTAATTAAATAAATTATAATTTTATAAGGTCTTTATAGTTCAAACATATATGTATATAAATATCTTATTAGAGGTTTTATTTGTTTGGTAAGTAGGTATTCTCCTCGCATTAATTATTATTCAAGATTTGATTTTTAGCATATGCAGCAACAAAATAATTTCTTATAAATACATTAGTCTTGATGTTGATGACTATAGCTTAAGGCTTGAGTATGGAGGGATTTAATCCTATTATAAAGGTTGACCAAAGGTTAATCTTTTTGTAAAACCCAATAATTTTTTTTTAAATAAGTAAATATTAATTGCATAATCATTTTTGTTCTCCTAATCAAACATGAATTGGATTAGTTAGGGTTTAATATCTATTGAATTCAATCCAAATCCAAGACAAACCAATTTAAACCCATGCAACATGAGATGATTTCTAGGTCTAAATTAGGTTTGGATCAAACATTTCCAATTCATGCTTTTGTATCCTATGTTAAGAATTAATTTCAAACAATTTATGAGATATCACTCAATATATGGATTTTTGATGTGGCTTTAAAGTTTTTTAACTAAGTGATACTAAGTTCAAATCCTATCATTGAAATATTTTCTTTTCTAATTAAAAATTAATATCACAAAATAAAATAGAGATATATTGAAGTAAGTGGTTTTGATTACTTAATAGTGGATTTTCCATAACTAAGCTAAGTGAATAATCTTGTAAAAATATTTACATACCGAACATGGCTAAGTCAAAAAAACAATTGAGTTGCATAGAATGAACATCTTTATAAAAATACTCATATCTTTCTATTCGATTTTGGATCATGATTAAAGTTTGCCAACAAATTTTACATGATCGATTTTATAGGTGAGCTTGCTTGTTAAAACCAGCTAACATTTAAAAGATCTTCAAATTAGATCATGAATGTGTTGTTTAGCCTATTTTTGTTATTTTTTCTCTTTATTTTGAATTTTCTAGTTTATTAGGACTTTTATTGTTTCTCTTTATTCTAATGTTTCTAATTTGTTTATCTCAATTGTTAAACTTATTTAAGTTGTAAACTTTTTAAAAAGATAACGTATTAAAGAAAAATATTTAATAATTAAATTTATAATTAGAATTTTTAGATAATGATCATATTTAATAAAATTTTGTATTACTTGTATTTATTGTTTTTTTTTTTGTGTTTATTGTAGGGCATAACCCTCCATAACAAAAAAACACAAAAGCAAAAGCAATAAATTCATGCTTTTTTTGTTTTTAGTGGTGAGCCCTACCACTAAAAATAAACATAACATCCAAAACAAATATACATTACATCCTATGCAATGGTCCTCATGTAGAATATTATAACAAAAACATAAAATATACAAGACTAATATTGATTTTTATCAACATGAATTTATGTTTTGATAAGGCTTTTTAGCTTAAATTTAATTTTTTTATTTTAAATTAATTATTTTTTTGGTATTTTAGGATTGTTTTTACATGCTAATATTAAAAATAAATCTTTAAAAAATATTATTTTAATATAAAAAACAATATTAGATGCGCTTATTCTTGCATTGCTAATTCACCATCCCAACTTCCAACTTAGTTGAGCTTCAATTAATATTACATGGTCTCGACTCGAGCTTGCCTCGTTTTGATAGAGAAAACATCCACATCTAGCCAAAAGCCACTTCTAAGTTCTACCAAAATACAAATAGTAATTTGATCAAGCACTTTTATTATCATGAGAATTGAACACACTAACAGCAGAAAATTGCTCAATTGCAAAACTTAAGAGAACAAAATATTTTCTGAATTTTATTGGATGTCCCACAAAGATACTGAACACATGCAGAGGCAAAAAAAAAACAAAAGAAGGAATAGAGTTCAGCCTGGTCAAACATTTTACAAGAGTAATAATGGGCCCAAGTGCAGTGTTGTCATAATGGTGAAACTTGTAAATGCAAAGCAATGTTGGTGATATTATTTTTCACTTTCCCCTCAAAACTGAATTCTGAAAGAGATAGACTTTGTTCTTTATTTGAAACACCTGGCCCTATCATGAAGGAAATATTGTGATGTGGTCCAAAAAATAACCCTGAGCCATCATGTGATTTGCCCTGAAAAGAGCAACAAAGTCTTAGAAGTGACAAGTTAAAAGAATTATATGATGGTTATAAAACTTGCCTTAAGGTTTATTCAAATCAAGGTTAGCTCACATGTCTTAAGTTCTCAGCAATAATATTATTTTAATTAAAAAAAATCAGAATAGAGTAAATGGTTTGAGTGTCTAGACCCAAGGTGACCATGTAATATCCCACAAAACTTCGAATATTTACGACACATTACTCATATATAATTGATAGAAATGAGGGTTTTTTTTTTTTAATACCATGGTCCTGTATGTTAGACAGGTATAACGTAAACAATTCTTAAATTCTATTCTTAACTCCTTAGAATTGTGCATATTGGATGATATCATCTATCATTTTAATAACCAAACATCTTTATGCATTTATATAAACTACACACACACACAAAAGGAAAGACACTTATTCATTATGTTCATAATATAAGGTTTACAAACACACCATAATTTACATATCAGAAATTCGAATGTCTATATAATAAAGTTTTATGAAATATAAGTCGTTTTTTCTTACAACTATTTAGATTATTACATGATTGTTTTACAAGATGCATACTATTAGATAACTAGACATCATGGTCATAAAATCAATATTTAAGTGCATAAACATTAATTATGATTAAAAAAAGTAATAAAGTATATAGTCACGATTAAGATCAATATTTATAAAAGTAAATTCATATTAATCACTTTCTACTAAGTCTATCTTAAATACATTACATCATATCTTCATTCAACAATAATTCTCAGTATTTTATTTCAATCTATGTCCAACAATCAACCGATGTTATATATATTATGATTTAGGAATTAACACATGGAGAATCCTTCATTACAAAGATGGTTCATCTCTAACTATAATCAATTAATACAATTTCTTTGACACAATTCCGAATCAGTAATAATATGTTATAATTATCGCTTCACTATATCAATAAGTATTATCAACTGAGGTTATTCTCAGTATTTACTTCCGGTTGTCCTAACATAGATACCATTAGCTGAAGCTAATATTATCATTTGTTTCTGGCTATCCAACATGGACACCATTAACCGAGCTAATTTTACCATTTGTTCTCGGCTATCCAACATGAATTCTATTAGTCAAAGCTAATCTTATTATTTGTTCTCATATATTCAACATGGATTCTATTAGCCAAAGTTAATCTTATCATTTATTCTCAGCTATCCAACATTAATACATTAGTCAAAGCTAATCTTATCATTTATTCTCGGCTATCCAACATGGATACTATTAGTGAAAGTTAATCTCATTTTTTGTTCCTGATTATCCTGACATAGATACCATTAGCCAAGGTCATTTCATTATTTATTCTCGGATATTCGTAGTTAAAACGAATCCTGATATTCTTTATTACTCACAACAAATCAAATAACATAATTCATACGATAATACATTATTAAAAATGTATCTTATGAATTTTAAAAAATATATATATGAAGGTGAAAATCACCTACATGTCCCCCCTATAGTATGACCTACTTGTTCCTCCTGTAGTGTGTCCCCACTCGGTTGAATATCTGATTCCTATTATACCCCCTGGTCTATAAAGAGACCATTAAGTAATATATTATCTCTAGGCATCATCAAAGATTATTTTCACACACATATATATGCATCCACTCGCACACATATAAATATATTTATATGTGTGTATATTATTAATATATTTGCATGGTAAATATGTTATAATAAAACATTCATTCCAACTATATTGAGAATCGTCAACAAAAATTGAGTCATTACAACACCGAAAATCATCAACAAAAACCAAGTCATTAGGACACTAAGAGTCGTGAATGAAAATTGAGTTATTATGACACTGAAAATCATCAATGAAAAATGAGTCATTAAGGTATTTCTTTTTCCAAGTTCATGCATAAATGCCAATACCAAGTTGTTTTATTAAAAGATCATATCATAACCTATTTTATGGACATTGACCACATCATAATTCATTTTCAAGATCATATAAAGTAAAATTAACATGTAATGTCTCCAATCTATTATAATTTCACACAATCATCGAATATTGTTAAGGAAGATCCATTAATTTTCATTATATTCATGAAGACCCTTCGTTTCTATTTTCTTTCAAGATGACCAAAACTTATGTTCTTTCTCTACTAAGCATACTTTTATGTTTTTTAATATAATATCATCAAATTCTCATCTATTATAACATGGCATAATGTGTTCTATGTATTTCAATTTATGTATTTCTACTAGACATATTCAAATATCATGTTTAATTCTATTATTTCATTTAATTTATCACAATATTGCTAAATATTATTCAATCAATTCAGGTATTTACATTTCAAGGATTTTATTTCCTAAATCTTCATAGTGGCCGAGACACAAGACATTCTTTCCTAGTGTTCATTCCATCATTCACAATCCTTTATGTTTCAAATCATTAAACACAAGCTAATAACTATCATCACATTATGTATAAACTCAATTTTTACTATCTTGTTTGTTTCTCTAAAGATGTTCATCATACAAGGATGTTTTCTTTCATTTTATTCTCTTGATCAAACATATTGTATCCATTCTTTAAAGTTCATTCATGTAAATCACCACTTTCACTCCAAATATGTCTATGTTAACATGAAATAATCATATATCATTACTGTAAGCTTACAATTAAATAAGTTCTACAACTCATGATATAAAATAAGAATATTAACACTTTTAAAAAATTTATTTCAGTCTAGATACTTCATTTAAAATACTTATCAAGGTCACTAATTAACAAATTATAACATTCAATTATATTCTCTCTTCAGTTCTTCAATAGGTTGGCCCTAGTACGGGTTTTCTCTTTAACATATATCAATTTTTTTGTTATAGAATCTGAAAATGTTCACTTCTTATCTCAACTTTCTTATCTCTTCATCTGGTTTTTCACAATCTTAAGGTATAAGAACCCTAGGTTACCTTGGTTGGTTTTTTCCTCTCATATCATCTAATAAATTTAAAACAACAAATGCAAGAGTAATGGTTATCCTTACCGAATGAATTTAAATAGAATTTGTGGGAGTGTTTTGGTAATTTTCTTCTCCTTCTTTTTAGTTTTTCCTTCCTCTTTCACTGTTGTTCCAACCGGCCTTCTCTCTCTCTCTTATTACTTTAATCTTTTTGGTTTTTCCTTCCTCCTTCACTATTGTTCCAACCAGCCTCCTCTTTCTCTTATTACTTTAATGTTTTTGGTTTTTCACCTCACTTTTATTCTTCTCTCACTCAAATATCTTGTATAGGTGATATGCAAGGAATTTGTTTGGTGGAACTTGTAAAAGAATGGGCTACTACAGTTATTTCAGTCGGCCATGGCGAGAAGAAAAGTCACTTTTTTTCTCTAGCAATGTATTTATACTCCTTTTTAAAAGAGATTAGGCCTAGATGTTATATTTTTTTTATCCTAGTGTTTTTTTTACTTATACATTGGCTGGTTCCCTTATGTTTTTCCCGGGTGGTTATCAAGTCAAAAATTTTTTTAATAACTATATGTACTGTTATAACTCAATTTAACTTAATTGTTTTAACATGGTTTACAAACCGGGCACGAGTTGACACAAGTTTTTGACCTGGTTAGGCCAGATCACTCTTATTATTTCTTCAACCCGGACCGGTCCAAGCCCTGGATTGACCTACCAAATCGGTCTAGGTTTTACAACTAGGAATGAGAGAGAAAGAATATTGTGTATATGTATATCAAACTAATTGTACACGACTCATACATACACACACATATACATACATACATACATACACACATACATACATACATACTACACACATGATCTCAATAAATTAATAACCTCGATTAAATAATATATTTTTTTGGTCTCGACTTAGGACCGATGTGGTAATTTAATAAATCACTAAATTTATAAAATAATATATTTTTAAAAAAACATATAGGTCCCACTTGATATATATAAATTAATAATTTCTTTATACATCAAAATATATACACACACATATAACTCAATTAAGAGGCCTTTGTAAAATATGACTCCAATGATACTTGTTTTCTCTTGAAATTGATATTTTTTTTAATCTTATCTCTGACTTTTCTTAATGCATTAAAAAGATCTAATATTGTGTTCTCATATCGCAAGAGAAAATTATGCAATGTGATTGTTGCTTTGAGTGCATCTTTGTGTGCGACGGATTCTAGCATATAATTATTGTTTTCAACTTTAACTTCAATGTCATTTCTCATGACTTTCTAATTAATTTGGTCATCAATCAACAACTTTTAAAGTTGTTTTTTTTACTCCTTTGATATGAGAAATCATTGTATTTAGTATTATCATTTGTAATACTATATATTTTTTTTATTGATGTTTTTTGTTTGACTTAATGTCCATGAAGTATATATATTAATTAAGTATATAATGAATGCAGTTTTAGTTTGTTATAAATGGATAGATCCATGACTTCAATTTAATAAGATTAATTACATTCATGAACTTGTTTTGGTTAAACAAATATATAGAATAATGATAATTCATAATTAGATAATATTTGTATATCATAATATATATATATATATATATATATATATATGAACTTCAATATTTTGAAAACAAATAAAGAATATCTTGATAAATTATCTTTTTTATTAATTAATGTATAAATTAATAAATTAGTAATTTATCAATTAAATAATATCTTGATTAATTAATAAATCTTCATGGTTGTAATGGTATTAATTTATAAAGATTTAAATGTATATAGTTACAAAACGTGGACTCATAAAGAAAGTCAATATACAAATTTAATGACCATGAACCATCTATAATAAATACAAAGGTTACAATATTAAATATAAAAAATAAATGCAATCTAATAATATTTAACATCCCTTTTCCAAATCAAAACAGTAAGGTCGACACAAGCTTGGGTTCAGAAGCTAAATCTTGAAAGCAACTAGTGAACAAGAATTTCGTAAAGATATCTCCAAGTTGATTAATTTATGCAATAAAGGATAAACATATAGGTAGCATTTGGTTACTAACTCAATACAAAATAGATAAAGATTGTGAATATAAAAAGAACAAGTCCCTGTGTACCTTCTATTTTGATAGGATAGAAATTCACTTCAAAATTAACTAAGAGATAGGTTTCTTTTATCTTTGTCTCTATTCCTCCTACAAAAACCATTTCTATTTTTTTTTGTATTTTTCCCTTCTATCTTTAAACACCAAGCAAAAGCAACAATTGTTCCACATATAATATGTTATCGGATAAAATGATAAAAAAATTTTGGTATGTTTTTCAAAACCCAAATCCCCCCCTAAAAAACAAATAAGATGTCTTCAAACTATTTTAAAAAATCATTTTTAAATAAAAACCTTTCAGGAAAAGAATCATTTTTAGAAATTTAAATCTTCAAGGAAAAAGGTTTCAAAAATAAAATACAGTTAAGTTATCAAGTATGGATTTAATTTATAACTAGTCAAAAAGTCATATAGGCAAGAAATTTAGGGTTTAATTTAAGAAAAATGGATGAAATTGGTCATAATTAAAGTATTTGAAAGACCAATGATCAAATCAAAAAATATAGCCGAGTTTAGGAATCCCATTCATTCAATTAAGTACCTAATTAAAGAGAAATTTTGAAATTTAGAATCAAATTGACCAAAAAAAAAACAATTAAAGGACTATAGACCAAAATAAAAGAGGTGTTATATTTAGGGATCCTACTAATTCAGTCAGGGTGTAATTAAAGAAAATATTAAGATTTTGGATCAATTTGACAAAAAATACACAAATTAGAAGTCCAATGATTAGAGTGTAACATGCTACCAAAGTTGGGGACTAAATCGAAGTCGATTGGGATGAAATTGAATATATTTAAAGTTAAAAGTCTAATTGGGAGTCAAAATGAGTATTTCCAAAGCCACGGGATGAAGTTTAAATGTGAAAATACTAAGGGATTATTTTGAAAGCGAGTGGCGTAAAATTGAAAGAAAAAATAAAATCCAGGCCAAAATCAACCAAAATTGCATAACTTAAAAAATCAAGGACCAGATTGAAAATATAAAAGTCCTAAGAAACTTGATTTACAAAATCTTCCTTTAACAAATCAAAACCACGTAATTTCATTTTAAATGAAATAACATGCTTAAAACAACACTAACTCACGATGTTCCACAAAAACAAAAATACCAAAAACAATGTCATTTTAGAAATATGCATGGGTCTTCTTCTTCCCTTCCTGTGTGATAGTAATATATATATATATGTATTAAAATTCTTATTTTTTACTTTCTTTTGACCAGATTTTAAGGACATTTTCTCTCTCTCAAACATCCATACCTGACAACAAACACACCCACCTCTTTCTCTGTAATTGTACTTCATCTTCAGCCAAAGATCTACTACATTGCCTCCCTCTGGTCATGGAAAATACATGCCAAAATAGCTAACTTGAGCAGGTTGTATAAAGTGTAAAATAGTGGTAAATGTCCAAGATTACCAAATAAATCAATAAACGAATTTGTTCCACCTAAAAAAACTCCAAGACCTTCCTCTACCTATAAATAAAGGTGCATGGCCTAAAAGAAGGAGAAGAATTCTAGAGACAGTAAAACCTGAATTTAAGAGAGTTAGAAAAGAATGAAGGTATAAGTTTAAACCATTTTGTTCATAGGGTAAAAGAGAATGGGGAGAGAAAGGAAAAAAAAAGAAAAATCATACTAAAATCACTAATCTCGAATAGGGTAGAAAGGAAAAGGTTGGTTTTTTAGGTTAAAAACTAGTTCATTTTGAACTGGAGAATTTTAGATGGAATAAATAAATCAAATAAGAAAAGAAGCATAAACTAAAAAGAAAAAGAAACCCTAATCTAGAGAGAGAAAATAATTCAGAATACCTCACCACTGTCGACTAGCCACTAGGAACCACTACGATACCTCTTCAACCAGCTAGAAACACCATTAAAATAAATCACAACCTTTCTTCCCTCTTTTTTTTTTTCATTAGGGTTTATGATAAAAATAGTGCAAAGTGATGCTTTATGTGCCTTTTCATATAAAAATATATGAACACAAGTTTAAAATAGTGTTTTTAGGCTTTAGTTAGGTTTCATTTAGACATTTATAAAAAAAAATACAAAAAAGTATGGTGGCTAAATATGTTAAAAATGCATGTGTTTTTCTTTCCGATATACTAGCTTTGTTCTTTGTTCTTTATGACCTTTTGGTCTTTTTTATCCATGTTTTAGACTTGTAAGACTTGGGGTATGCACCTAGTATTTTTTTTTTTTTAAATTGTAATTCATGTATGGTTATGATCCTCATAGTCAATACTGGAGTGAATCCTATGGATATAAGACAAGCTTTATATCATTCTACTAAGCCATCGGATTTGATTCTGATCTTATATACTCACTACTAATAATAGACTTTTTCCTATGGTAAATCAAGAAAATCCCAGGTGTGATCATTCCTTTTTAAAGCTTGTAATTATGTGTAAGTATAGCTTGCTGCCATTTACGATCATAATTAGCTTCATGAAAGCAAAGTGAGCTCATGAGAAGTAGAGAAAGCATGAGAGGTATGCTTGTGTGGTCGAGGTTCGTTCCCAAAATGAACCTCAAATATTTATGACTGTTTAGAAGTTACATTGAGAGATTTTAAAATGGAAGGTGCCCAAAGAAATATTTTGTAAACAATAGGTGGTTTTGTAGGATTATCGAAAACATGACTTTTTTAAAATACTTTTTATTTAAAAAATTTATTTTTGATATCAGTACATTAAAATAATTTAAAATATAAAATATAAAAATTTTAATTTTTTTAAAAAATATTTTTAAAATACAAAAATAAACATATTTTCATTACATACATGAAATATATAGCTATTGTGCAAGTAGATCAGTTTTATCCTTCTTATCTCACGGAAGACAAGAAATGAAAGTATTATACCCTGTAGCAACTTAATATTAATTGCTGTGTTTTTTAAAATATTTTTATTTAAAAATATATTAAAATAGTATTTTTAATATTAATATATTAAAATAATTTAAAAATAAAAAAAATTAAGAATTTTAATTTTTTTTAAAAATCTTTACAAAAATAAACTGAGTTTAATTCCGTACGTGAAACATGGCCGTTGTGCTGTTGCAATCTATCACATAAGTCATTTCTCAATGAGCATACTGAAGAGGTAATTAATCATTGTGTTTTGAAATAATAGGGTTTGCCACAATTTTTAATCAATATATGGCTTGTCATACATGGGATCAAAGAGATAATTAATCAGTCTTCTAACACTGAGTCAGTTCGGTCCAGGTCAGAAGCCAAAACGAAGCTCAAAAGCCAAATTCTGGGCATTTGGAAGGTCCCTCGAAGTCAAATCTTTGATCGATTCTCTACATGATGGACAAAAAATATCTATGTACAAATACAATATTTGCAAATGCTTTGAAGAAAATACCTTCACTATGGAAAAGACACGCCCAATATTCACTTAGCCTTCTTTTACTTTTTTCCGTCATCCTTTGACGGGGCCGTACGGATATAAGCAAGGTTTTCAAAAGCATTCTTTCTACACTATACAGAAAACAGGATTTTTTTAACTCATTATATATTAAGCTCGGTGGTAAATAACA
>Ga0325402_1005944_pt1 | contig 11477 bp, 4 predicted proteins | sample PopdelMetagenome_22_FD_207212 | JGI IMG/M metagenome (GOLD analysis project Ga0325402, IMG submission 207212) | Populus deltoides microbial communities from Bellville, Georgia, United States - Xylem-PdKOR-R3 | ecosystem: Host-associated > Plants > Phyllosphere > Stem > Wood/Secondary xylem...
TTAGCAATTTTATTATATCAAGGACGAAAGGTTTGCTGCAACAATACGCGGTAGCACCAGCAAACAGTCATCAGCCAGCCACATAAGCTGTTGTCAACACTATTCATTAACAATATAATATTATATAATCTCACGACGTGTCATCTTGAGATGGATAAAACAAAGATCGGAGACTCATCCACACCGCACAGTGAGTCAACTCATCAAAGGAATCAGCCTATTTAAGCAAGTAGTAAGGGAGAGAAGCAGCGAGGGAACCATTTATTTTGGTGGCTTGAAGTTGCAAGGGAGGTAGCTGGGCTGAGGCTGAGGTTGCTGCTGATCATGACTAACAGATTGAGAAGATCCCTTAAGATCAATTCCCTTTCGTCAAGCAGAGACTGGGATGGTAAGCTATACTATTCTATAATTACATCATCAACTCCCCATGACATACAATTACTTAATTACTACTAGCTAATTTTTTCTTTGAACAGAAGAACCATCTGCCGCCAAAACCAAACGCCTGGAGTGGCTCAACATCGACATTAATGGTACTGTTTCCAGTTGTTTTCTTACTAGCTTAAAAATACTACTAGTGTTTCATGGTCAGGTTCTCAAACCAAGTACTGGGATGCTGTGCTATATATACTACTTTTATGGCTACTTCACGATGCTTGGAACAACCCCGTATCATTGATATATACACAAGCTGGATACATTGATGATGTAGAAAATGCGAGCAAAATAAAAATGAAAAAACCAAGTAATAATAAGGTCATCCTTTCTTTCTGTTGTTTTTAGAGAATTCTACTATTTTAGAGGAGACTGGGAGGACAAGAGGGCCAAAATTGATATACGAAGGGTGGATGGTAAGGTACGGAAGGAGAAAGATCGGGAGTTCATATATTCACATGAGGTACTTCACCCTGGAGCCCAGTTTCCTTTCTTATTACAAGAGGAGACCGCAAGATAATGGGGTAACTATTTTTTCTTTATTTTTGTTAAATTTGCACTAGTTCTTTAATAATCCCCAAAGTTTATTTCGAATGAGTTTCTGGAATAAAAAAATGTATCTTTTTTAAATGGATTTTTGTATATTTGGAAACGAGAATGCAGGTATGATGTTGAGTGTTGAAGTCTTTGTCTATTTTAAATTAGGTTCCAATCAAGACCCTTTTGATTGATGGCAATTGTAGGGTAGAGGATACAGGTTTGAAGACTCATCAAGGACATGTGAGTTTTTCCATTCAGATATATAACTATGCATAGTTTTCTTATAAATAGTATCAATAGCAGCTTCAATAATTACATCATACTTTTTTATCAGTTTCATTTTTAAAGAATTGGAAAGTTGATGAATTTATTTTTTGAGTAGTGGAAGTTGAGGAAATTTAATGGGGTTGGAAATTATATATGTTTAAGTGACTTCATGGTGATGATGGATGTCAGTAGTAGTGAAGATAGTTAAATTGATGTGCATTACACTAATGCACATCAATCCAATTTCATTCCAAAACATAAATAGAAGTGGTGGCATTGCCATGTTTGAAGGGGGATATATCTTCTTATCAGAAATTTGCCAACTGTTTTGATATGCAAATGAATTGGATCAGCCTCCATTAGCAGATAGGCTTCACACTAACTTTGTATTTGTTCATGTGAATGTGGATGTGTTTTGTGTTGAACTGAATGCTAAACAAACATTCCAAATGCTTTTTTGGGATTTTTTTTTTAACCTAATGAAACTTCATCTTTGGAAGTTGGTAATTGTTTGGGTTTTTGTTTCAATTACTGTTGGAAAATTAGTTTGCTGTTGTCACTCTGGTGACTTTGCCTCTCCTTCCTCTCTTTCTCTCTGAGTGGTCCCTTTTTCATGGAGAACCAGCTTTAGGGAGCTGATGGTATCTTAATTAGCTGTAATGTAATTTTGCTGATGGGAGAGTTTCAATGTAATTATTGAATCTTCAAGTTAACCTGAATATTGTTTTCATTTCTGCAGATGATTTACACTCTATCTGTTTACAACAAGAAAGAAAAGAATAATGCAATAACAGTGAGTAGTCTTTGCTCTCAGTTTCTGAAATTTGTAATGAAGATAATATCTTTAGTATCTGCCTTGGAAATAAGCAAAAACAAGATCTTTGTCTGAATACAACATTCTTAACCTTTTGCACTTCCTTAGCTTGCTGAATTTGTTGTGGCATCTGAATTATTTGTAGAAAATGATGATCCTCATGTGCTGTTTTCTTATTTCAGTTGGCGGCATTTAACATCCAGGAAGCACTGATCTGGAAGGAAAAAATTGAATCTGTAATTGATCAGGTCTCTATACTTCAGAATGTGTAAACTTTGTTATCTCCCAGTCCTTATAATTCAATACGCTTTTTCTCCTTTTGAGTTTTGGTTTGATTCACTGGTAAATATAGGTGTTATGAAATCCTGGATGAAACATCCTTGGTTAACCATAAGATGTTCCGTTGACTCTTTATTGAACATTTTCAGTTTCTATACACTGACTGGAATGATGATGCATATAAGACTTGTTGCATGATTTAGTTGCAGCATAACACTGTTAGTGACAAATATGCCTCATACAAGTATGGATCTGGCATGGATAATGGGGTGACTGCTGGTTCATCAGAAAATGGAAGCCAGTGAGTGCCTGTTCTATTTCTCTGCTAGTTTAGCTGTAAGAAAGTAGATGCCTTCATAGCATTATTTTCTGCCTGCTTTGGTAAAACTATGTTGATACTGGCAAACATATTCTGTATTTTAAGGGAATAAATTGTGCAGCAGTTCACTTTCATCTGTCTTTATTAAAAGAATTTCATTACATTTTAGTTCAGACATTTTCTACCACTACAATATTCCAGCAATTGATGTTACTTTCATCAACAATTTGAACTGATATTGGAGCTAGTTTTATCAGCTGCTCCAACTGCTATGAAAGTCTGGAGGCAATATGCGTGTGCACTCTCCTGATTTCTGAATTGTCTGCAGGTTTAGTGAACATGAGGATGAAGACGACACTCATACAAATTTGTTCCAGAGAAAAACAATTGGAAATGGTTTTCATGACTCCTTTCATGGAATTCAACTTATTCATTCAATCTGTTTCCAATTCTCATTTGGTTCCTAACTGGCAGTTTCTCCTGATTCAGTAGTGGACTGGACATCAGAATTTGACTCAGAATTGCCAAACCAGACTGCTAACAACCAAGCATTGTCTATAAAGCATTGGCGTCTTCTAAAATGCCAAAATGGTGACCTATTTCTTATAGCTTTCTTTCATCGTTTAAAAGTTCATATATAGAAGCACATTAAAGACTTGAACTGGGAATTTGATTGCTGGCTATGTTACGGTGGTATAGATGAATTTGTACTCAAGTTTTATTTCTGTACATATGACAGGACTCCGCATTTTTGAAGAGCTTACTGAATCTGATTACCTTGTATGGAATCATTTGTTCATTTGCTTTTGTGTTAGACTTTGGTTTGCTATGTATGAGGCTGTAATTGGTCTTGCCACCATTTATTGTTTCCTTGATGCAGCTGAGGAGCTGCAGTCAAGCAATGAAAGCTGTAGGTATTGTTAAGGCTACATGTGAAGAAATATTTGAACTTGTAATGAGCATGGATGCAACACGGTTTGAGTAGGTTTTTATTCCTTTTTCACCCCAGAACTTAATATGATGGTTTTAGAGACCCTGTTATATGTGTGTTTCCCCCTGGAGATTGATGCACTGCTGTGTGCATAATATGGTGTTAAATTCTACCCATACGCAATTTACTTGTATCTTTAATTATTAATGTTTTATTAACTTGACTTATTCACGAAGAACTCCTGCAAATATTTGAAGAGAATTGCTGTTTGGTATATAAGATTTAACGCAATGTTCTTTGTGTACTTTGACAGTTCATGAATGCTATTTTCCTTGCCTTGTGCAGGTGGGATTCCACTTTCCAGAATGGTAGTTTAGTTGAAGAGGTAGATGGACACACAGCAATACTCTATCATCGTCTTCAGCTGGGCTGGTTTCCAAAGTACTATCATCCTCTACACCCCCAAATAAATCGCTTCCTTGCCTATGTCAAAATAATGAATGCATTTCATATGGAGTGTTGTTGGTCGTGTTTTCTAGCATGAAATTTCCAAAATAAAGCCATAGGAAATCCATATTAAGCTATATACCCTAATATTTTCCCTTCTTCTTTTCCAAGCCATGTATGCGCAATAATTAATTGTGTTATGAAAATCTAAGTTGTTCTCCAAGTAGGGGCCTAAATACGCCAGGGTTTAGCCATTTTTCCTTGAGAAAGAATAAGTAGGATGTGTTATACATAAACTACATCGAACAGTATTTTTAAGATTACTAATGTATATCCATATTTCAAGAGTGAAGTTCCTTTCGTTCCTTCAGAAATCACATATTATCTTCTTCTGTCACTTACATATAAATGGGTTGCAGGTTTGTGTGGCCCCGTGACCTTTGCTACGTAAGGTATTGGCGGCGAAATGATGATGGAAGCTACGGTAAATGTTTTAGCTTGTCCAAATCAATTTTGATCTTCTAACTTGTCACAAGCTTAACCTTCTTGTTATTGTGCAGTTGTGTTATTTCGTTCTAGAGAGCATGAAAACTGTGTTCCACAATCAGGTTATGTGCGTGCTCATGTTGAGAGTAAGTCCCAAATTCCCGTCCCTTTGGTTTGTGTTTGGGAATCTATCATCGGAGTTTCTGATAGTTTTTAGCTACGTTCTGACTTACAGGTGGAGGTTTCAGTATTTCCCCTTTGAAACCTCGTAATGGGAGACCTAGAACACAGGTGCTGCATCTTATGCAGATTGATCTAAAGGGATGGGGTGTGGGTTACATTCCATCATTTCAGCAGCATTGTCTTCTTGAGATGTTAAATAATATCGCTGGTGAGTTCCTTCTGTGATTAACTCACTGAAATCTGCCACTCTTGTCAGAAATTGATAGGTTTATTTGGCCTTGTTGTGCTTAAAAGTTAAGCTGCTTTGATCTAAGATTTTCTAGAATAGAAGTGTTGTGGAAAAAAGATCGAACAATTTATCATAGAAAAGCAGCTAAAAGCTAAGTGTGGAAGAAGCACCGCTTTCCGCTTCTCTTATTAACCATAGCAAGGCAAAACAATAGTATTGTATGCTAAAATTTCTCAACATCATATATTGTCATTCTTATATGCTTTGCACTACTTCCTCTTATCTGGAAGTCTGGGTTTGGGGTTGGGTTGTAGGTGCTAATTTTCCTTTTGTCTGATTCCTTTAATTATTTTCATTCTCACCAATATCAAATCTTGTCGAATTTACCAATTCTTTTGGGTTTTTTTTTTTTAATTTCATTATTGATCAAATAGAGTTGATGCCAAAGGCTAAGAAGTAATGAAACATGTAACTGTTAAAAGGGACATGAAATATAACGATTTGGCAAAGCGTACTCCTCAAAACTTCACTATAAAAAATTGGAGATTACATCCACTAATCAAACACTACACAAATACCTTATTATCAAAAACCCGGTTACATCTAGAATCTTCACAACTACTAGGCCTCGCAAAGGCAACCATTTCACAAAACCCACCATGGCACACACCAAAGAATTCTACCACCTAAGATTTGTGGTTGCCGCCAAACACCATCAATATTAGAGGCGCATAAAAATTAGCCACAACACATGATATTTATACTTGCAATAAAGTCTTATTTTCATTAGGAAACATACTTCAAGTCCAACTCCAACAAGAAAAGTCTCTTTTCCTAAACAAAATATATCAACACATTTCATTCTTGTTTAGGACACAACTCCATGCAATTACCAATCTACCCTAAACCAACTCACCAATTTAAGCCCCAACTCAACAGTAACTTGATGTTTGTAATTCCTGTATGGTCATTGAGTAAGCACTCCTTCAATCTCAATGCTCCATTTTTTCTGGTTTAGTAATGGTTATGTTGCCTTTTCTGACAGGACTACGTGAATGGTGTGCCCAAAGAGATGAAAGAGATGCCCATACAAGAATCCCAGCCATAGCCAATATGACCTCTGGTTATGTTTCACCCCAAAAAATTGTAAGTTCTGCACCGATGGATGAATACTCTGATGAGGATGAAGAATTTCAAATAACTGAGGAAGAAGAAGAGGTATGGCTGACATCTTGCCCTTGTACGATTTCTACATCAACAATGTAAACACTACTCTTGTTTCTTAATTTTCAGAATAACCCAACTCAGCATAAGAACAATTCAAAGAGAACAGGTGGATGACAGCCTCAACATTTCTTTGTTTTGCTCATTTTAATAAGTTTAATCTTTTATGGAACTGTTTGGGAATTTAAATAACAATCGTTTAAACAGTCTTGGAGAAACAACCAGTGGATCAAATTGATTTATCCTGTTTTTCTGGTAACTTATGTCGTGATGATCATGACAATGCCCATGACTGCTGGCAAATATCTGCTGGAGACAACTTCAGAGTTCGCAGCAAGCATTTTTTTCATGACAAATCAAAGGTTCCCTACCATTTTTTTCATTTTTTTAGTACGTACATCTGGAGTTAGAAAGTCATCATCTTATGACCTTGTTTGTCTTACACTTATTGCACTCTATGCAATATGCATATGAAGGTCCCTGCTGGAAAACATTTGATGGATCTTGTTGCTGTGGATTGGTTCAAGGACACGAAAAGAATGGATCATGTTGCCAGGCATCGAGGTTCTGCAGCACAAGTAAAGACCTTCCAGCCCCCCCCCCCCCCTCTCCTCTTTTGGTGCTGTTCGTTTCACAACTTCAAAGAACACTTTTCTGAAATGATTTGTTCTGGTCTGCCAATGGACCTTATTAAATATAAATAATCTCAATACTTTATCCAGTTGGTGTTGGTGGGCAGAGCTGCTTTTGATCATATTTGTATCTGATTAATCCTAAGAGTTGAAATAGCTTGGTCAACCTTGTCCATTGTTGATTGAATAATTTTTAAGAAGTCTATGGTTGTCAATTGTATGATGGCGCTGACTTGCCTGTGCACTTCTTTAAATGCCTATGTAGGTTGCTTCTGAGAAAGGGCTTTTCTCTGTGGTTTTTAATCTGCAAGTAAGTTTATTCTACCAGGTGGTGTGAATTTCAGTTGCTCCATTTCAACAATGAACAACTGTGTTTTATCTCATTTATCACAGGTACCTGGTTCAACACACTACAGCATGGTATTTTACTTTGTGACAAAGGAATTAGTACCTGGATCTCTCTTGCAACGATTTGTTGATGGTGATGATGAATTCCGAAACAGTAGGTTTAAGCTTCTTCCATCAGTTCTCCAGGTAGTGTTTTTGAATCCTGCTGGGTTCATGGATATGTGCAATGAGTTCAGCATGACTAAGTTGCTTTCTATATTGAACCATGCAGGGTTCATGGATTATGCGCCAAAGTGTAGGAAGCACTCCATGTTTATTGGGAAAAGCAGTTGACTGCAACTACATCCGTGGTCCCAAGTACCTGGAAGTAAGTACCACACAAATCTGTAACTGTGGAATTGCTTGAACAACACATTAGCATGGTCTAAACTAGTTTTATGCATCTGTAGGTCGATGTTGATATTGGTTCTTCCGCAGTTGCTTCTGGAGTTCTGTGGCTTATAATGGGTGCAAGTCCAACATTGGTGGTTGACATGGCTTTCCTAGTACAGGTGTGTCATGCGGGAGGCTCTATTTCATAGAACCATCTCAGTTATTTATATGACCAGGAAGGCTACCAACTGAAATTATGGACAATGCATTCATACTCATGAGCAAGCTACAAGGTTTAAGAGGACTAAGCCCTTATGATCACTTACTAGGATTAGTATGCTATGTTGTAATAAAAAAAAATTATCTTGGTTGTTCATTAGTCTTAAAACAAGTTTCATCAATACTTTGAAAATTGGAATACCAAGTTTCGCTAGGAAATTTGGTTTAGAAGTTTTTACTTTAAGAGAGATTTGATCGATTGATAAGGTAAAACTGAAACTAGTCACTGTCCTTGAATATGTTAACGAAAAAATGAAATGAAAAAAAGCACTCTGGATGTCTCTTTCAAGCTCCCTTGGTACTGTTGCCATTGCACGTGCATCCTTTCATGTTCTACATTCATTGTAATGCTTCATTGCTCATTTCAAGTGGGGCTAAAAATAGTTGCTATTAGTGTGAGAGCCAGGGAATATTGCTCTGGCTGCGTTTTAGTAATTGCTGGTATGGTAACGATGCAAGCTGCTCTTATGCTTTGAGATTTATGTATATATAGCGATGCATGGAGAGGCAATACTAAATTATTTACCGTGGATCTGTTAAAATTTTGCCGTTCTCCTTTTAATTTTCCCCTTTTTTACAGGCAAATACTACAGAAGAATTGCCAGAGCGGTTGATTGGTGCTGTCCGTGTTTCTCATATTGAGCTTTCATCAGCTATGGTTCCCAGATTGCATCCAGATTCTTCATGACTAGCAGAGATCATTTGCTACTGATTTTGACAATAAATCATTTCTTCAGACATAAATATGCAAGTGTTTTATCACAAAAGGATAAAAAAAAAATATTTGTGCATGTGTTTCATTCCAATTTTATGAGTTGTTTTGTATTGATCAAGAGTAGGCAAAAGTACAAAACTACTGAATCAGATGATGGCAGGGGGAGAAGATTTATCATCCACCAGCGTAGAAGGATGAAATTCCAAGATAACATTATGACATCAAATCATTGTAACATGAGATTATGGTTCAATAAATTGAGTGGTATTCAAGAAAAAGGCTGGTGGAGGTCATGAAAAGGGAGAAGTGGTGGTTGCTTCCAAGTTTCTTGACATATGGTACCCACTGGATGCGAGAGAAGCTCTAGGAAGCTGATTCTTGAAATGGACTGCTGACCAGCGGAAAAAGAAGTCCTTGCTCTTTGAGAGTAAGAAAAAGAAAACAATTATGCACGCATTTGCTCATTTATGAATTTATGAAAATATTCATCTTTAGGCGAGCATTAGTAGTTTTTTTTTTTTTTAGCCAAAGGGCCTATTCAATAATCTTATTTTTAATGGTGCTTAACTTGACTAGTCATAATGCAACCCTTTGACAAAACAGAGATTAAGCATGAACTAGCCAATTTGCAGGATCAGATTGTGCTTGATTGAGAATCAAGATTTTAGCATCTGCATTGGAGTAGCAAAGTGTCTGAAGTATCTACACCAGGAGAGGACGTTCTGCAATTTGCAGAATCGGCTAAACAAATCTCTTAACACTAAGGTAGGTATCAGGACTGGCGATGAATTCAAATTAATTTCATTTAGAAAGAGAATTGGCGGCCAAGAATGTACATGGGTGTAGCCCGAATGATCAAGGGATCAGTTCCAGAGATTTCCTCCAAAAAAAATAACAAGGCGTTGCTGTGAAATATAGTTTCTCAATTTGCTAGATCCTCAGGATGATTTTTCAATGCTTCATGCCGGATTCCTGAATAAAGATGCTAATGGGGTTTAAAATACCTGATTGATCTACCGGTACAAATTTTTTAAGGGGCAGAGTAAGTCTGGAACAGCATTTGCTTCAGCTTCAATAGTTCTAAACACGATCTACCTCATCTTCAGCAGCAGGAATAGGTTCGATATGATGTGAGGCGTGAAACTTGCTAGAAATGGTATACACTAGAGTTCTGAAACCAAATTACTAACGAAAGCACATTTAAGGACTCAACAAGGAGATAACAATTCAAAAAGAGCACACAAATCTAGACATGCCAAGTGTGGCTATCTTCATGTAAAATCCAGGGATTACATTAACAGCCAACTCGTTTCTTACCCTTGTCAAAGTATGAATTATATGTATTCTTCACGGTGTCCCTGTGCCAAGAGCATAAGCATTGCCAAGAGCATAGGGAAACGATAATAATCAAGAAATATTGTTGAAACCAACCAAAATGTTCTGCCACATGCATGCTTAAGGGAATCAGGACCAACTTGAGAAGATATGGTGAGCTTATCAAATCACACCTTGTGATGCTGGGCCCTGTATGACACCATATGGATTGTAGGGTTTTGATGGTATTCAACTATTGTTGAAACAAAGACAAAAGGAGCGATTTGCCTTGCTGCGTCAAATATGTGAATGTCGTTTCCTGCAATTACAAGAGGATAGAAAGCTCTCACACACTATGACTATCGTTTCCTGAGTTTTACCTGGAAACATGCATAATCAAAGGTTAGTAGGTTATATATGTGAAGGTTTGGGAAAGGAAACAAATAAGAGAATTCCTGACTATCAGTAGCTTGGTTAGCAGATTGTCACAACTCAGGAAAATACTAGTAGAGTTTTTCCAGCAAAAGGGATTTACAATTTTCAACAACTAGGTATCTTGACATCTATCCAATTTCGGAATTTTGATTAACAAAAGTATAACAATACAAAGACTTTTCATCATTAAAGTTCCAAGTTCCAAAGTTGGCATTTTTCATTAAAGTCAAAATGAAAATGCAGTTCCTTAGAACAAACATGACTTAGCTGTAAGGTCTTTCATTCTCAGTACTCCAGATAGTTTTGGCTAAAAACGAAAGAAAGCTCGTGCACAAGGAACTTGTCGATTGGTGATGCCAATTTCGTTTTCATTCTTCATTGCATTAAACACAAGGAAATTTATAAACTTCTCTGTTTCTGCTGTGTGGATAAGTTCAAGGCCTGTTTTCGAACATGAAATCCAGTAATGCACAGAAACAAGAGTTCATTGGTGTTAAAGAAATGTACAGAAGGAGCAAAGGAAAAGGAGGGCATTGATGCAAAATAAACAGTTGATGTTCTTGAGGTCATTTTGATTTCTTTTTGTTGTATAAAATATTTGATAGCTACAAGCGGGACAACAAATATACATTCCCCCCCCCCCCTAAAAGAAGGCAAACTAGCATGTGGGTCTATGCTTTGGTTTGATGCTCTAAGCTTTATTTGCCTAGTTGATGAGAACTTCGTCTCTTACTATTTCTGGGATGGTTCCGGCACTGGAGTTTGGGAGCACAAAAAGAATTAATCTTGTAATTTTGGAATTTCCCATAACATTGTTAGATTCATATTGGAACTCAAGTTTACACACTATGTTTTCATGGCATCCAGGCTCATAACACGTTTTGATATGGTGGATAATCTAAAAAGCTCAACAATCTCTCCATGTATTTTAAATGCCTGCCAATCAAGATCTCTGCTTCTGACTTTTGACTCTTTGAACTTTTGCTATGGGATATTCGTTAATTGTTTTAAAGCAATATCTTTTTTATTATTATTATTAATGTGGATGCATATTTTAATTTGCATGCATCTTAATTAATTTTACAAACCCTAAAAATAACAGCATGCAAGCTTCTAATTACCCTGAAAGAACTCATTTTGAAAGCAATAATACTTTCCTTCATGAGAGATGGTTTCAGTTAGAGGATCTAAAAAGTAGTGAAGGGAAAGTAGACAATTCAAACCCAAG
>Ga0325402_1005945_pt1 | contig 11477 bp, 6 predicted proteins | sample PopdelMetagenome_22_FD_207212 | JGI IMG/M metagenome (GOLD analysis project Ga0325402, IMG submission 207212) | Populus deltoides microbial communities from Bellville, Georgia, United States - Xylem-PdKOR-R3 | ecosystem: Host-associated > Plants > Phyllosphere > Stem > Wood/Secondary xylem...
AATTTCTTCCAACCATTCCTCATTTTTTTCTTGCTTGAATCCTTATCTTTCTTTCTTCTTCCAATCTTTTCTTCAACTTTTAATTTTCAAGTTCTAGTTGTTCCTTTTGTTTTACCAACACCTCTTCTTCTTCTTACCTTATGTGTTTGTACGCATATCCCTGATTAAAGTTTCTTGTTCCTTGTGCATTTTAGTTATTTCATCTTCATCTGTAAGCTTTGATATAGATAGTCTATTTTTAGCTTAGGATGGTTTATAATTACTCAATTTGTTTTGGTGGCACTTGATATATGATTCGATAACTATGAGGCTCCTTTTAGTCACTTCCAAGATAATTATTCTCAAACCTTTCCAATCTTTTATAATGCATCCTAATACAACTAAGCTAAGGACGACTCTTCCTTAAAGTTTCCTATAAACTCAACTAAAGCAGAGGTTCTTGGCGTACATGTACCCCAATCACTTTAAAATCATGATTTTTACATAACTTACATACTTGATTTTTCCAATCAATATAGCCAATAGGCATTGTTTGCAATGAGCAACATAGGGGTTGAACCCGTCCAAACTACTCACTAAGTAAACAAGGTGGTCAACATCTTATGAAATAATTTGACCTACTTTGTTTCCAAAAGCATTTAATTTTAATAAAATCCAGCAAAGGTTTTTGGTCTAGCCACCAAGTTGTTCTGAAGACCAATACTCTAATGATCATATGACTGACCATTTGTACATATAATTAAAAGATGCACATAACATCATATTGACACTTTACCTACTTTTCAACAATAGTTTAAAGTCAAATAGTTTTTATTAAATTTATTGTACCTAGATTAACTTGATCTCTTTCAATCTTGATAAATACACTAGTTGCGTCAAGGCCAATCAATTTGGATTTTGAGAGAAATAACACTAACCTAAAAATTTCAAATGCCAATAATTGGATCTTGTTGGTACTATCATATCATTCATTTAGTTTTTTAGGGAAAAGAATCTTCCTTTACTTTTTAATATCAACCTTCAGTCCTATTTTATCTTTCACTATACCCATTTTTTTACCAATGCTAAAAGCTTTGAAATCCTTTCACAGCCTCGTCACATCATTAATGATAGTAGATGGTGTACACAAGTTGAGGCATTTGTAATAACTATTGATGCTCTTTAATTATGGGTACCATATCGACAGTTTTAAGAGTAAAACATCTATATGATGGATCCTAGAATTGTGTCATGGCTTTGATAATTAGTTTTTGCAATGGTATTTTCATCACCTCTATTACATTATTATACTTTTATTAAAATTCATGTTTGTCATGAATATTCAGCTTTTTTCCACACTTTTGAAGTTCATCAACCTCACTAATGAAGAGCATATATTTTAGCATAAGTAATTCACCATGAAACCCATGAATCAGATAACCACCCTTTATTTTTTATAAGGATTCAGACTCCTTCTCGAATTGCCTATAAGCATACTTCAGTATTTTAATTGACTTTTCATCCATCTCCTAAAATATTATAACCATATAACATCATTTCAATATTTTATACATGTCAAGCTTGCCTAATATGGTATTATAGGCAGACGCCCTAGGAGAAGAATGTAGCTATTATGTGTGGGTAAGTTGGCTGACCTATTGGTCTTAAAAGGACTTTCATTCCTCGGGTATGCAAACCTTAAAAATTTAATGCCTCATTCACTACAAACCATGTCCAGGTATACTTTCAACAAAAAGTTCGGGGTTTCATGTGTGCTAGTTCAAAATAGAACCAATCAGGCCACTATTAGTTCCTAATGCAAACCTAAAACAATATGTATATGAAAGAAAGTTATATGTAGTGGGTGCATAGACATAACTCCACATTCAATCTATAAATACATGAAAAATAAAATACATGAAACAAAATTATATAAACAAGTGAATATTAAATAAAAAAATCATGTAAAATACACAATCACATAAAACAAACAGTACAACTAAACATAATATTTTTCATACAAGCAAAAAAATCCTAATCGTTATTAAAGTCCACACTAAATTCATCATTCTATTACAAGTAACATGCAATTGAACTTAGGGTAAATATAAGAAAAAAAGAATTTGCCACCTAGTTTCATGGGTACTAGGAAACCCTAACTTATCTTTTTAAGATTCTTAATAAGGGGTTGATTATGTAATAAAAAATAAAACAATCATCCATATATTTGACCTAAAATGAGATGTATTATTATTTCTTTTTAAAAATATAAGGTATTTGTTGTGCTGAGGTTGTCTAAATTGACATATTTTATTTTAAAGTCAAAATAAAATAATAGTTTTGGATTTTATCTTGAAAATGGTTTGATCCCTACTTTGAAAAATATTAAGTGTTCAACCTGTAAGAATGGTAAGTTATTGATGAGTATTGGACCCACAAGAATTATATTGATTCGGTCTGGACTCGCTTATAGTATTAAAAAAGATATTCTAAACATAATAAATAACACATATTAACATGATTATAAATGTGTATTTGCCAACTCAAATATATAATAATCAACATCTAAACATATGAGCAGAGAATGAGTCTTGGAGTTCTTGAAATAAATGATAGCTTATAGATCACATATATATAAACAAATATAAGAATCACATAATAAACAATGTAAATAAGTATTTAGCAATTCAAATATCCAATAGTAAACATCTAAGGATATGAGCCAATAAAGGGTCCTCTAATCTTAGGTTGAGTTTTTAACATAAATGGCAGCTTATAGGTCATACATATATAAACAAACATAATAATCATATAATAAATAACATAAACATGTATTCTCCAATTTAAATACATGATAGTTAACATCCAAGGTAAGAGCTAAGAACAAGTCCTCCAATCCTAGATCGAGTTCTATAAGTAAATGATTATAAATGATAACTTATATATATACCAACACAAAACAATCATTTATGCATAAAATTTTCTATTTTCTCACTGAAAGCAAACCATTACACCTTGAATAAACTAAAAATCAAATTTAATCCTCCCAACCCCATCACAAGGTATTAATTCCATCCTTATTCTACCTTAAAAAAATAAATTCTCAACAACTTCATGCTTTTGGGTTTTCAATCCACGAAATGGACCCATAACATTTCAAATATAAAAAAACACACATAAGAATCAATAATGCATTACAAATTATTTAAAATAAATCAATGCATTATGGTTTGAAAATGATATTCAAAAGCTGCTAATGTCAACCAATAATTGATGGAATTAGGACTATACAATGGTGTCACGTGGCAACCATGCACTAGTTTTTGAAGATGAGCTTGACAATAATGACGTGTATATCTCACACTTCAACACCAAAACCTAAAAAGGAAAAGAAGGAAATGAGTTTAAAGATTGAATTTTTAGGTTTTGTTAATTATTGTTATTTGTTTGGCTAGGTGAAGGTGAGCTACTAGCTTTAATTTGGTTTTGGTGGAAAAAGTTATTTTTTGGCCAATGATTTTGGAGTAACGGTGATGATTTAGAGAGGATAGAAGGCTAGTATATGGTTTTGGTAATAAGGGAAAACAAGCTATTAGTGTGGAAGTTCGGGTGGAGAGAGAACGGGCAAGTAAGTGGTTATAGTTTAAAGAAGAGAGAATGGATTGATGGGTGGCTAAAGAAGATAAGGGTTGTTAGTTACTAGATGGTTTTGTGGTGGTTTTTGGTGATGATGATGTTGTTTTTCAAGTGGCTATAAGAGAGGATTATGATGACTGATTAGAGAGAATAGAGGTTATATTGGTTTCAAGTGGGGCTAGTAAAATTTGGTGAAGATAGGGAGAAAGAGAGAGTGAGTTTGAAAGGTCGTAAAGTTAAGAAAAAAAGTATAAAGCTTTGGATTGTTGCTAATTTCTGAAATGGGAAGGGAAAGATATGTAGTGGCTAGATTCGGTAAGGTAGTCTACGATTGTATGGCTAGGTTTTTTAATACACTTAGAGAATTTTTGGCTTTTTTTTACACCCTCCTTTTATGTCGGATTGATTATTATTTTTTTACAAAAAGAGGAGTTTTTTTATAGCATTTTATGATTTTCTCTAGACCTTAATATATAGTGTTTGGGTTGCTATCAAAACTTAAAAAAAAATAAAGAATTTATATTCTTTTCTTTTTGAATAACGATCTTTAATTTGGAAATTTCATGGTAAAAAATTGATTTGTTTGATTTCCTTACCTATGAGAATATTCTTCAAATATTATCATTGAAGTCACAACTTTTTAATTTTATTTGATTATATATATAATTTTCTTTTCTCATTTGTATATTTTTTTTATTATAATATTTGATCCTACACTTTCCTTATTTATCATTTTCACTCTCTATTTTTTTATTTATTAATTTTCCTTTTTTTTGGGGAAAAATAAGGGTTAAAAATTTGGTCATTACAAAGACAATGAGAAAATAAACAATAACTATAAGAAAACATGTCTAAAACGAATTGGAAGGATGCCCAAACATCAACTCCTAAAAAACTAGAGTGATAAACCCACAAATGCATGAGAGGACTAAATCGTTAAGCATTAATTTGTGCATTCATTGCGCTCAAGTGAAGCTACAATAAAATGACAATAAAACCAAAATAAAAATCAAACTAAAAATGAGGCTAGAGGTCAAATAAGTGGAAAAAAAAATGAGTACAATATCTTGTATTTAATAAAAACTAAGCATACTAATATGTGCATTCATTGCGCTCAAGTGGAGCTACAATGAAATGACATTAAAACCAGAATAAAACTCAAACTAAAAATGAGGTTAGAGGTCAAATAAGTGAAAAAAATGAGTACAATATCTTGTATTTAATAAAAACTAGGCACACTCAATGGGAGAAAGGAAAAAAAAAAGAGATAAGAAAATAACTCCTAAAAAATGACTTAGTTATAGTGTAATGATATTCATTATTCCTCAAAGTAATAGTAAAATCTCATCATACCAGATATTTAAAAAATAAAACACACATCTAATTAAGAATCCATCAAGATAAAATTAAAGGAAGGAGAATGAATTGAAAAAGTAAAGAATAAAACCTGAACAGAAAACATGAAAATCAATAACATCCAACATAACAATAATAGTTAGAGTTTAACAAAGTTATTCCTTAATAAACTTGAATATAAAAAACAGAAAGGAAAAGAGAAAAAATGAATAAGTACTAGATTCAGTTAAAGAGGCAAAAGATAGGAAAAATGAAACCATTAAAGGACATATGGTTTAAAATGAAATACCTAATCTAAAAATCTTACGAATGCACTAGATTTAGTTAAACCCATAATTGTTTAAATATGGGACAAAAAGGCAACAAAAACAAATTGTAAAAAAAAAATATAAAAGGAAGAAATAACACATGGGCATTATTATAAAAGGGAAAATGACTAGTATCTCAAAGAATGGAATAGAAACACAAAACTAGCAGATAAAATAACCCATAAACCATATCTAAGAAGAATGAGAAAGATGCAAAATAATGAGAAAAAAGTAAACACTTAACAAAAAAGTGGAAAAGAAGAATGAAGAACCTTGAAAATAGAGATGGGCCCTAACAATGAAAAATGAGAAAAAAAAAGTTCTCGAAACAAAAGCCAATGAAGTCCATGAATATTTTTTAAAAGAAGTTGCCAAAGAGAACCAAAGTTAAAGATGAAGCAACCAACAATTTTAAAAGACAACCACACGAGAAAAAAAAAAGAAAAAAAATTAATGTGCAATAGTATACAACCAACAATAAATAGCTCAAAATGCCAATAAATAGCTACATCCAAATGATAGGGAAAACAATAACCTAAATCCAATATAATAAAAGAATATTGTGATAAATAAATAAAGGTCAAACAAAGGCTATGAAATGCAGTTATAATAGCAACCTCGTAAATTTTTTTTAAAAATGAAAAAATAGTTACTAACCACAAGGAAAATATAAAATTCAAGAGCATAAGGAGTAGGATAGAAAGGGAAGAATCTACCAAGACTAATGAAAGGAAACCAAGTTTTTGAAACATTAGTTACTTCGATGGAAAAAATGCATAAAAGTCGTTGACCATACATGGAAAAAAAAGAAGAAGCAACAACATAAAGTAGTAGCCTTAAGCCCAAATCAACAATGCACAAATAACAAACAAACTCAAAACATAAGGAACTTTAATCATCAGAAAAAAAAAACAAAATTACAAAAAAAAAACATAAAAGAGAAAATAGAAGTTCAAAGTCTAAATCAAAGTTACACAGAAAAACAAATAAGTATAAAATGGAAAAGAAAAAAGAAAGAATAAAAAAAATAGGACATAACCTTAAGATGTTAATAAAAAAAATACATGAAAAGAGTAGAAAAACACCTAAAAATGGCAAATGGATTGAACAAGAAAATGCATAAATAACTGAAAAAACATAGAAAATGCATCATAGCCATAGACTTATCTAATAAAAGAAGAAGAAGAAGAAGAAGTTGTCACTAATGGAACAAAGGAGTACAATCTACACCGGAAACATGAAAATAAAAATATAACAATTTTATAAGCAAGCAAGATACATAATTGGATACATAAAAAATATAACAATAACATGATAAATAAAGATGTATATAAAGGACAATGTGAGATATGTTAGAAGTACAAACCAGTAAAAAACACAACAACACCTTAGAATTAAGTAGAAGAACTGGTTCATGAAAAAAAAAACAAAACATAAAGAAACAAGAGCAATATTATGGATGAGAATAGAAAATAAAAACCCAAATATTAATAAACAAACTAAACAATTTTTATGCCAAATCTTGTGATTTTTAACTGTTTTCATCATCTTTTTTGCCATTTCTATCCTCGTAACCATTAACCATAAACAATATAGAAATTCCTTTAATCCTTTATTTTTTGCTTTTGCAACTGAAGCTTCTCCTCCTGAGCAATACAAACATATCAATCTTTACTAATATCTATATTTAAAACCTAAAAAAAAATTAAAAAAATGCAATAATCATACTCGCTTTTTTTGTTGCTATTCTAACATCTCCTTCATTCCTCTTCAAATATATAACACAACACTAACTAACATTTTTAACAACATTAACCCAAATAATCATAAAAAAAACCCAATCATTGCTTACCAATAATTAATATAATAAAATTGGTTACTATACATCAAAGAGTAAAATAAGTACATGAATCATTTAAAAACCCTAAAAAAAGATTTTTCAAGAAACTCTAAAAATTTACCTCAAGAAAACTTAACCTGAATTGAAGGAGATCAAGTTATTACAATTCAAGTTGTTTACTAATTCACAAAGCTTTTAGTGTTGCAAAAAAGACTAATTCACAGAGCTCTTTACTCGTTTTTTTTTAAATTCTTCTCCCTATATTTCTTGCTTTTAGAATTGTAAAAGAGAATGAAAATTGTTGGTCTCTCCCTCTCTCTTTACTCCTATTGTATTTTTGTGTTTACAAGGCTCTTAACTTCTCTTTCAAAGTCCTCCTTTCTTTCTCCCTTTCTTTTTTCCTTTTAAAAATTAATAAAAGAAAAATGGTGTAAAAAATAAGGAGAAAGTCAGAAGAGGCCATAGCAAGGCAAAAAATAAAAAATAAAAAATAAAAAATAAAAAATAGAAACCCCCCCAACAAAACTTATACTTATAAAAAATCAAGGATAAAATCATATCGACACTATTATAATCCACGATTACATTAAATGTGTGTCCATATCACACCAAATAGTAAAACCAACACATGAATTTTGATTTTTGGTAACCTAATAAGGGTATAGTTATCTTTGTTAAAATCAACTAGTCTTAGTTACATGAATGTGCTTTTTTTTTTTTAATTCCTCATTCTCACTCTTGTATTGAATTCTTATAAGGTTGCCTTTGTCTACAGAAAAAATGCATTTTTTTCTCTATTTTTATTTGTTTTCATAATAAAATCTACACACACGCATACACACACAACCCAATTAGGATGATGTTATTCTCATTTTATTTATTTGTTGGGATTTTTAATAAAGAAATGTATACACAATAATAAAAGCAAATTGGAAAAATGTGATTTGAAGTTTTTATATATTAGCAAAAGAAACTTTGAAGATTTACCATTGCAATATTGAAAAATTAAAAAAATAAATATTTTTATTTTTAACAAGTTTCAAATGAATTATCTAAACAAAAATGTAAGCTATTATATGATTATAAGAGAGAGTAAGATGGTGAGATTCAAATTTATAATTGTATGGTCATCAAAACTCTACTATCATATTAAAAAATTACCTCAACCTAAATTTAAGTTATCGGGTGAGTTTCTAGAAATAATTTTATATTATTATCTAACAAGTAAATTCATTTTATAATTAGTTTTTTTATCTTTGTATTCTTAAAAGCATTTTTCAACAACTAAAAAAAACATGTATCCGCTTAATCTCTCAAGTTAATTTAGACAAATATTTTTTTTTCCCAATGAAAGACATTAAAAATGTTTATAAAGAATTAAAAAAAAAGAGTTTATATAAGAAAATCTAAGGATAAAAAATAGTTGAGTAACCATGTGAGCTATACTAGAGAACATGAGGAAGCATTGATTTGTTTTGCATCAGTTTTAAGAAGTGAGCATGGATTCCATTATGAAAGGACTAAAAATATCTGCTTAATCTCTCGAGTTAATTTAGGCAAATATTTTTTTTTTCCAATGAAAAACTACAAAAATGTTTATAAAGAATTTAAAAAAGAAAAAAGTCTATATAAGAAAATCTAAGGATGAAAAATAGTTGAGTAACCATGTGGGGAATACTAGGGAACATGAGGAACCATTGATTTGTTTTCCATTAGTTTTAAGAGTGAGTATGGATTCCATTATGAAAGGACTAAAAATATCTGCTTAATCCCTCGAGTTAATTTAGGCAAATATTTTTTTTCCAATGAAAGACAACAAAAATGTTTATAAAGAATTTAAAAAAGAAAAGAGTCTATATAAGAAAATCCGAGGATGAAAAATAGTTGAGTAACCTTGTGGGCGATACTAGGAAACATATAGGAGGAACCATTGATTTTTTTTTCCCATTAGTTTTAAGAGTGAACATGGATTCCATTATGAAAGGATTAAAAATATCCGCTTAATCTCTCGAGTTAATTTAGGCAAATATTTTTTTTTCCAATGAAAGACAACAAATATGTTAATAAAGAATTTAAAAAGAAAAGAGTTTATATAAGAAAATCTAAGGATGAAAAATAGTTGAGTAACCATGTCGGTGATACTAGGGAACATATAGAAGGAACCATTGATTTGTTTTGCATCAGTTTTAAAAGTAAGTATGAATTCCATTATGAATGGACTAAAAATATCGTGTTTTTCCCTGAATGAGAAATGAAATGTGATTTATATGGGTATTTCTTAAGAAAACAACCTAAAAAAAAGAACTAGAAGCAACAAAACCAAGTAGTTCCATGTAACTAATGATCTATAGATTAAATTGATTATCACAATTCTTTAGTCTATACAACATGCATAGGAAACCAAACAATTTAATCTTGCAATAAAATTAGACAAGAAACTTAACGTGCATTCTAGGCATATAAAAAATTATATTTAAACATGAAACCTAGCAAGCAAACTACCATAAACATATAAATAAATCATAACACTTACTTGTTGAAGAAACTCGAACAACAAAAGCTAGCAAGTTATTGTTGTCGAACATAGATTCTATGTCCTTAAGATTTTTTTGTTTGTCACTTGTGCAATCGAATTTATGCAATCAACCTTCTAGGAATTAAAAAAATTTCTTTAAAATGAATAGAACCTAAACTTAAATAAGTGAAAAGACAATAAAAGGGTAATAGAGATTGGAAGCAAAACAAGCTAAAAAATATAGAGGAGGATAAGAGAAGTTCTACAAAAATATATAGAACATCTCTTATTCCACCTCTATTTATATTGAATTTTTAAACCAAAACTGATGAAGAATCAATTCTAGCAATTACTATAATTAATTCCCTCCATTTTACCATAATTATCAACCTTAATCCATACCTTTTCATTTAAAAAAAAAAACCTGAATGTTCAGGTCTTTTATTCATGGACTGAATGTTTATAAATGAGATGACAAAGAATAATTTTTATAAATTAAATAATTATTTTATAATAAACTAAAATATAAGTCTAGAATTGGTTAACAAAAAACAAATCTAAACCCATGACTCAGAGCTCAAAACCTATATTACTTTGCTTAGATTAATTTATAACTCTTCAACTTTTCTTTATATAAAGTAAAAGAAACTTTATTTTTTTTTCTACATGGATAGACGGTATTAAATTTTATGAAAACATGTCAACCTATAAATTTTTTAGATAAATATCTTATTTATCTATAATTTATTTTAATCATGTAAAAGAATAATTTTCAATAAAATTTTAAATCTAAAAGTAAACATGCTTCATTTTAAATTTAGCTTCAAGAATAGCATTTAACCATGTTGTAATTTTTTTTTTAAAAAAGTTCCAATCTATGGCATTCTCATACAAATTCCTAACAACAATATCTTTGAATTTATTCTACTTTATCTTATTTTAATTGTCCTTTTTTACTACAATCACAACACCACATTGTGAGGAGCAGCGTCGAGTTCCAAATACTAGGTTCTGATTAGCTAGAAAATAAAACAGAAAAGAGTCTTTGTGAAGTTGGCCCTCAATGTACGGACCCTATTCAAGTTTGACAGAACTTTTTGTCTCGCAGAAAAGAGAACACAGAGAGAGAGAACGAGGTGGCTCAAAGGTTCCCCAAAAGGCAGCGTCTCCTTAGCCCCCTCGGTCCCGTATTAGCCGCCCCCAGTTGCCACTCATGTGAAGCTGTGACTGGTGACCCTTTCCATTTTTGTTCTCATAACGTGACCCGTCTCTCTCTCTCCTCCTCCTCCTGCCCCTCTCTCTCTCTCTGCGCAAAAGTCCGCCCCATGCTTTTGTTCATTGGCCATTGGAGTTCCCATGCGCCACTTCACAGGCATCAAACCGTCCCCCAGTTTCATTGGCTTGACTATTCTGGATCCCTCAAGTCTTAACTTTTACCATTAGTCGTCTATCATTGTCATAATAATAGTGCATTAATTATTTCTCCAGCACAAATATCAAGAATCTTTCGCATATTTATTCCAATAACTAATCTAACCTGGATCCCTTTAACAGGTTAATGGAGTTGATAACTCTGTCTAAAGCTTGTCTCAAAGCTGTCCGAACGTGGATTGTCATATTTAATTAAGATCTTCATCACTCTGGCGAATTGCTACACCCGTTTGATTGCCAACCTTCTTTAAAAAAGTCCTGTTGATTTGCAAATATCAATTCATAAAATACAATAAACTGTTCAAGGAAAATAAAATATCAATTCCACTTCAATCTTTTTCCTTTTGGATTAAATAGCAGAGGATTGAACTCAAAAACTTTTTAAATTAAATATGCGATTAGAATAATGTTT
>Ga0325402_1005948_pt1 | contig 11476 bp, 8 predicted proteins | sample PopdelMetagenome_22_FD_207212 | JGI IMG/M metagenome (GOLD analysis project Ga0325402, IMG submission 207212) | Populus deltoides microbial communities from Bellville, Georgia, United States - Xylem-PdKOR-R3 | ecosystem: Host-associated > Plants > Phyllosphere > Stem > Wood/Secondary xylem...
TATCAAACTTCCCAGGCAGAAAAGGCATTCGAATATTATAATGATGAACATACAAAACTCACATGTTTATCAATACAACGTCAGCGATTGCCAAGGCGAATAGGGTGCTTTGTTTCTCAAACACTGTATCATCCTGAAAAAAGTACACATTCGCAGTGCCAAACTTGTATAAGCATCACATTCGCAGATTGAAGCCATAAAGTAATGCAACCACAAATATTGAAACCATTCAGTAATCAACGATTTGTATGTCACAGAAGTTGAAAAGAATACAATGTAGCCATAAAACCCCTCTCAATTAACAAAGGAAAGTTAGAGTAATGAAAAGCTCTAAGAGTTACCTCGCCTCTTTGATTGCTGTCGGTTCCTCGAAATCCATGGCAATCGTAAAAGGGTCAATATCACTACACTTTGCAATCCAAATGCCCTTGGTTGTTTGGCCTCTGAAACGTATATAACTACATTATCTTCCTCTTTCATGTATACAAAGCAACAAGAACAGTAAAATATACAAATTCTCAACTAAAAATAAAATAAAATCAAACCTTCCATTGTATGCCTTCATCTCCTCGAAATTGGTATGGAAGGTCTGATTCATTAGCGTGCTTTTCCCTGTTCAAGATTAATTAAGTGAAAAGCTAATCACTACCAACTTCATTAAAATCAATGACTATAATTAAGAAATGATTAATAAATCAACACGAAGTTAAGAAGTTGAACACTTGCTTACCGCTACTCTGTGAGCCAATGATGGCAACAATAGCATAGGAGAGACCGGACTGAGCGAACTCGGTGGCTGTCATGAAGTCTTTGAGTCCATCCACGTTGAACTTGCCATTTCCATCAATCAGCTGCATGCCTTGCTCCATTTTCATTAACGATCTAACTCAACCACAATAACAACAACTCTTGAAGTGTCTTCCTTCCTGTGTTTGTGTTTCTGGGCTGCGGAGGAATCTTAAAGCAAAAGTAAAGTGGCAGGGACAGAGGATCCTATTAAAGTAAGTCTTCATGAGTCTACTTCTACCCGAAGAAGTTGTTTGCTTTTTTGCTTTCGAGTTCCCTCCCCAGCAAGATAATAGTAAACTATAAATTAGTCTCTCTAGTTTTGACTAATGAGTTAAACAATCCCTCTAGTTTCAAAAACAAACTAATTAGTTCTTATGTTTTTAAATTCACACACTTAACATGATTTGTTTCATGTTCTTTATCAATTTATTTTCATTTTTTATTTTAAGTATCTATTTCAAGAGAAAAAAAAGTTGTAGCGGTTGACTATGTTACGTGCTTATTATAATCATATATAAAGCCAATAATCATAGTAGTAGATGTTGTCCAGTCGCGAGTAACTTTTTTCGCAATGCTATTAAACTTGATTTGTCATGTGATCCAAGATGTTGTCCAGTCGACTTATCTTTTGATTTTAGTTATATTTCAAATTAAATTGTAACGGTTGACTAGATGTAACAACATTGAATGGTTTTCTGAAAATTATTTTTTAAAATTTTCTATTTGTTTACTATTATAAAAATTAGTTAATAGAAAACACTTTTCATTCAAAGAAAAATTTGACTTAATTTCTAGGAAAATATTTTCCTTTTATTTTGAGCGGAAAACACTTTACAGAAGTTGTGAAAAAATTAGAAATATCATATTATTTGCTGATTGTATCAAATTTGGTCCTCAAACTTTTGATTGGTATATATTTTGTTTGAATCTTTTTTTTTAATTTCATCCCTTAAAATTTGATTTAATTTAATTTTTATATTAACTTTGATCCTTATTTTTATGATTATTATTTGCTTTTATCTTATCATTTTTTTAATTGAAATTTTTTATCTATCAAATTTAGTTCTCATTCTTTTGATTGTTACTTATTTTGTTTTCTATAATATAACCAAACATTAAAAAGTGTTTTTCAATTTATTTTTCATGACACTACCAAATATCAAAAAATAATTCACTTTTCAAGGAAACCACTTTCCAAGAAAATCACTTTTTAAAAAAAAACTATTTTTCAGCAAACAAATAAGGCCTACATTAACAACTCAATTAATTAGTCAAAACTTGATTTGACCTTAAAAAGATTTCAAAAAATTTAATTGTTTTATAAAAAAATTAAAACGATATGGTTTTGAATTGACTCAGGTCAATTTGCCTAATTCATAACCTAGATATGAGATTTGATTAGGGTTTAATAGCTTTTTTTTTAAAATTTATTTTTTATTTAATTATACATTAATAAAGAGATACATTAATTGAAATAACTATGGAAATTGTATATCTTCAATCTAATCTCATTTACCTAATTATTAATGTATCTCTCTATTGTTTTAATAAAACCATGTTTTTTAAATTAAAAACATTGTTTTTTATATTAAAAAACCTATTATGATCTTAAGTTTTAATAAAAAAATGTTAAAATAATTTCATAATATTTTGTACACTATTAGAAAATTGAAAAACACCAACGAAATATTTTATCCTGAAAAAACAATCTATCAATATTTAGAATTGTCGATGAAAACATATCATCGATAAGTTTCTCATCGAGGATTTATCTACTGTCGATTCATCGAAAACTTTCAATTCTTACTTAAATAAGATTTTACCGCTCATTTTTTCATTGGCAACTCCATTGACACCTTAAATGCTGACGAAACTGTCCATCACCGATTCTATCATAAATGCCTAAATCTTTCGTAATTTTTTAATGAAATGGGTACAAACATTGTCGACAAAATTCTATTTCACTAATTCTTATTTTTATTATTTAGTTTTTATATTCCCAAATGCATTTTTCACTTTAAAATCTCAACAACAACCAAAATCATAATCACAACAAAAACACATCTCCACAACAAAAACTTTATATTACAAATTTCACCATTCATCTAAGGATTCCATACATAAATTCCTAAAAAAATAGAGGTGGAGGTGGAGGTGGAGGTAAAAAATCTTAAACCAGAAGTTCTAGAAGCAGGAGGCCAAATGTAAAGCCATATATATATATATATATATATATATATATATATGCTCGTAATTGCTCTCAATACATCCTATTTTCTTGTACAAATCATGCTTTTATTGTTTCCTTCAAATTGGGCAACACAATAGACAATTGTTTCTCCACCATTCTTTGGACAAGCTCATCAACATCTAGTGATGTTTGACCGAAATGTGGCGTGCTTACAGTTAAAGCAGGATAACCCACTTTTATTTTTGAAGCAAATGTCGTAAGCATGCTATAAACCAGATTCGTAAGCAAATGTCGTAAGGCCTAGCGTGGGGCCCTACAAGGTAAGCCTATGCTCCATGTTTTCTTGATTTTTTTCAATGTTTAAAGGCGGAAAACATGTTGTTGTCAATGGTTCAGTTTTCGACGATCAAGAGGTGGCTGGAAAGTTGAGGCAGGAGATGACCCATTTTTAAATATATTTTCATCTAAAGTACCTAATAAACACATTAATAATGCTAATAAATCAATTTTTATCTTAAAAAACCTCTATATTAGTAAAAAAAAAAAGGGCTGCGTTTGTTTGGCTTTGTTGATGTTGGTCCCTCGTGTTTTAATTTTCTAAAAGTGATAGAATCAAATTCTATTTTGCAAATCTGAGGAGCAATCTCTGTATTTTGTTGTGTATATAAAAATTAACAGTTATGGTGTATATAGAACCATGTCAGGATGCACATTTCACCCGTCAGATAGAAAGAAAAAGAAAAGAAAAGAAAAGAATAGTACTGAGATGGCTTTTATATATGGAGTGGCTGTGAGAAGATCTCTCGGTTTCCAGTTGATTCTCTCCATACATTTTACCAACATGGATTGGTTGGTTTATAATAAGTTCAATTATAATCTCAATGGGGGCAATAAAATGACAGATCTTTTCCATGATTTACCATTGCAAAATGCATTAAGATTAGGTGCAAACATCAACCGTGCAAATTGTGAGTCTTTAACCTAAGAACTACACACCAATTTCTATCGCCACCTTGCCATCATTTTTGTCAACAGCGCCATTATCGCTGCCACCATTTGCGGTCCTAAAAAACTTAACTCCTTTGGCACTTCATCTTTCAGGACCGCCAACACCTCCGGCCCTAAATCTTTCATCAAAACTGCCAACGCTTTGTTAATAGTAAGGTGAATAGAATGTTTTCTGATATATTATTCATCAATGCAGCAGATATATATACAAGAGTCAGTTGCTAAACTTACGCTACTGTTACAAAAGATATATTCTATTTCTATAATTGAATTCTATCTCTAATAATAGCTAATAATCACTTCGTTATTATAGGAGAAGATTACTTCCAATCACATATTCTAACATCCCTCCTCAAGGTGGTGCATGGATGTCATTCATGCTCAGCTTGTGAAGACAACTTGTAAACACTTTGTTGGATACTGCTTTCGTAAGAACATCAGCAAGTTGGAATTCTGACTTTACAAAAGGGAATTGGATAATGCCGGCTTCAAGCTTCTCTTTGATGAAATGTCTATCCACTTCTACATGCTTTGTTTTATCATGTTGAACAGGATTATGGGCAATCTCTATAGCTGATTTATTATCACAATAGAGATTCATTGCAGTTCTTTGAGAGAACCCCAAATCTTTCATCAAGTTTTTTAACCACAACAATTCACACACTCCAATGGCCATACCTTGATATTCAGCTTCAGCACTTGATCTCGACACCACAGACTGTTTTTTACTTCTCCAAGTCACAAGATTGCCACCTACATAGGTGAAATAACCAGATGTAGAACGTCGGTCATTAGCTGAACCAGCCCAATCAGCATCTGTATACCCGTCAACACCTAAGTGTCCATGTTTGGAGAATAATAGTCCCTTGCCTGGTGAAGATTTTAAATACCGCAATATACGTTCCACAGCATCCATGTGAGGTTGACGTGGATTATGCATAAATTGACTTACAACACTCACGGCATAAGCAATGTCAGGTCGAGTGTGGGATAAATAGATTAATTTTCCCACAAGTCTCTGATATCTCCCTTTATCTGTACAACCAGCACTAGAACATTGAAAGAGTTTATGATTTTGCTCCATTGGATTATCAACTGGTTTACATCCAAGCATCCCTGTTTCAGACAACAAATCAAGAGTATATTTACGTTGTGATATAAATATACCATGCTTGGAACGAGCTACCTCAATCTTGAGGAAATATTTAAGGTCTCCAAGATTTTTCATTTCAAATTCGGATGCCAAATGATGTTGTAAGCAATGAATTTCCTCAGCATCATCACCTGTCACTACCATATCATCAACATATATAATCAAGGCAGTGAGTTTACCCATTTTATGCTTTATAAACAAAGTATGATTCGAGTTACTTTGAGTATAACCAAACTTTTTCATGACTTGAGTAAATCTACCGAACCAAGCTCTAGGAGATTGTTTCAAGCCATACAAAGCCTTCCTGAGTTTGCAAACCTGAGTAGAACCTTCATATTCTGAAATTCCAGGAGGTGGATCCATATACACATCCTCTTTAAGATCTCCATGCAGGAATGCATTTTTGACATCGAATTGGAGTAAAGGCCAGTCTTTATTAGCTGCTAAAGACAGAAGAACTCGCACAGTATTGAGTTTAGCAACTGGAGCGAAAGTTTCTTGATAGTCAACTCCATAAGATTGTGTGTACCCTTTAGCAACCAGTCTCGCCTTGTATCTTTCAATAGTTCCATCTACATTATGTTTGACAGCAAAAACCCATCGACATCCAACAGTTTTTCTTCCTGTTGGGAGGGTAACAAGATCCCATGTAGCATTTTTTTTTAGAGCTTTCATTTCCTCCGTCATAGCTGTAGTCCAATGAGAATCTGCCAAAGCTTCCTGTAATGTACTAGGAATAGAGATAGAGGATAATTTACACACATAAGATGCATATGATGCAGACAACTTGTGAGAGGAGATATAATTACTTATTGGGTATTTTACTTTGGCTTTTGGATCAGGTTCATACTTAACAAGTGGAATCCCACGAGTAGATCGTGGTGGAAGTGCATGATGAGCAATGTCAGATGGCAAACAAATTTCAGAAGAATTGTTGGGTTGTACCTGTAGTGTTGGTATCGGCAAGGACTCTGGAGAGGAGTTGACCGGTGCACTAGGAGGTAATGTACTATCAAGAGGTTGGTGAGACTTTTCACAATGATCATTAGAGTCTTGTGAACAAGGATCAATAGCTGTAGATGTGTCCAGTGAACAAGAATCAATAACTGTAGGTGTTTCCATAGTGGAGGTGTCCTCATCCGATGGTTAACTAGTGGGTAGAGTTGCTAATTTTATATCAAAACACAAGACTTCTTCATGATTGGCAAGATGGTGAACATCTTCAAGACATGTAGGTGTTAAATCTGTAGGAGAGTAATAGAATTTTGACTCATCAAAGATAACATTCATAGAGGTATAGAATCGACGAGTGTCTGGATGATAACATTTATAACCTTTTTGAGTAGACCCATAACCAACAAAGACACATTTCAATGCTCTTGACTCAAGTTTGGTTCGATGTCGATGTGAAAGGTGTACATAAGTTACACATCCAAAGATACGAGGCATCAATTTAACCAAAGGCGGAAGCATGCAATGATTAGCAAGGACATCAAGAGGTCGTTGAAAGAATAAGGTACTGGAAGGTGTACGATTAATCACATAAACAGCTGTACTGAGAGCATCTCCCCATAAGAAAGTAGGCACACTACTTCCAATCATTAGTGATCGAATGACCTCAAGTAATTATCGGTTTTTCCGCTCAGCTACTCCATTTTGTTGTGGAGTCTCTGGACATGATGTTTGATGAATGATACCTTTTGAATGGAAAAAATCAGTTAACTCTCTCTTGAAGTATTCACCTCCATTATCTGAACGTACCACCTTAATAATCCTGTCAAACTGAGTGAGTATCATTTGATAAAAGAGACGGAAAACTGTACAGACATCACTCTTATGTTTTAGTAAGTATACCCAGGTCATTCGAGTACAGTCATCCACAAAGGTAACAAACCATTTCATTCCATTAGCTGTGAAAACTGGGGAGGGACCCCATACATCTGAATGTACTAATGAGAATGGTGAAGCAACTTTATTAGAAGATAAAGGAAATATAGCACGATGACTTTTAGCCATAGCACATGTCTCACAAATGAAGTCTGAAAGTTTGCAGTTAGCAAATAAAGAAGGAAACAATCGTCTAATATATCCAAACGATGGATGACCGAGTCGTTTATGCCAAAGCCATATTTCTGCAATATTTGCCGATTGATTTTTACCCATCATATGTGCTAGACTATGGTAAACTTGTGATGATGTGCCACCCTCTAGATAGTATAATCCTCCTCGTTGCCTACCACTGCCAATCCTCTCCTTGGTATGTATGTTCTGAAAAATACAATAAGTAGGATAAAACAAAGCAACACAGTTAAGGGCCTTGGTTATTTGACTAATGGAAAGTAGATTACATGTAAGGGATGGAACATACAGTACATTAGAGAGAGAAAAGGTGGAGGATACAGGAACATTACCAACACCAGTAACAGGGGATGACACACCATTGGCATTAGTAATAGCTAAGATAGAATGTGAAGGGGATAAAAAACTAAAGTTTGAAGAATCACAAGTCATATGATCATTAGCACCTGTGTCAATTATCCATTCACTATTTTTAATACAGGAAGGAGAGCTAAGTGCAGTACTAATCATACCAGTTTGTACAATTAATCCTGCTGCAGATGGCACTGGTTGTTGTTGTAGGGATGTGTTGGCAAAAGTTTTCTTGCCTTTGGGATGCCACTCGAGATAACCATGAAGTTTGAAGCATGTATCAACAACATGATTATCACCATTACAGTGAGTACATTTGCGTGTCCCTTTCTTGTTGTCTTGCCGTGTAGAGATCCTTCTGGTAGCCATAGCAGTACCATCAGTAGATATTCCACCCATCATAGCATCTTGACGGTTTGCCTCAGCACAAACCATAGCATAAGTAACTTGAAGATTTGGAAGAGGTACAGTGGCAAGTACCCGTCCACGAACTCCATCCAGTGATGAGTCCAAACCAGCCAAGAAAATATAAACCCGTTGAGAATTAACCTTGGTGGTATATATCTCAATGTCAGCTTTGCAACTCATTGCACAGTCATCTATAGCATCAATCTCCTGCCACAGTTTTTGTAATTTTCCCCAATAAGAAATAATAGAACCACCATTTTGGCGAACAGAGATTACCTCACAGTACAGTTGATATGATTTTGAGGCATCTTGACTGACTGAGTATGTTTGTTTAGCCATATCCCAAATTTCCTTTGCTGTTGGCAAGCGTAAAAAAATGGATCTGATGTCTTTGTTCATTGCATCAAGTAACCAGGATTTGATCAAGCAATTTTCATCTTCCCATGCTTCATATTCTTCAGAGTTGGTGTCATTAGGTGCAGTTTTTGAACCTGAAATAAATCCCCAACGTTTCCGACCCCGAATTTTATTTTGAGCATTCAAAGCCCATTCCACATAATTGGTGCCATCAAGTTTCTCTGGCGTAAGCAATGAAGAGACATCTTGCATATGTAGTGCTGGTAAAGTGACCTTTGCATTCCCAGCAACAACACCATCATCGTTCGTAGGAGTAGTCATGATGAGTAGAAAGAATTATGATCAGAAAAGAACAAAAAAACAGCCTCCAGTTCCTAAAACAGATGAAGGAAATTTGGAGGCGGCTCTGATACCATGTTAATAGTAAGGTGAATAGAATGTTTTCTGATATATTATTCATCAATGCAGCAGATATATATACAAGAGTCAGTTGCTAAACTTACGCTACTGTTATAAAAGATATATTCTATTTCTATAATTGAATTCTATCTCTAATAATAGCTAATAATCACTTCGTTATTATAGGAGAAGATTACTTCCAATCACATATTCTAACACGCTTGCCATACTTCCTTCATCACCGCTGCCACCTCCGGCTTTGCAGCTATCCCCATGGCCCCATATGCCGACAGCAATGTCATCATCGCTAACAGCACTAACCTGAACATCTGTTGAATCACCTTTTTAGCTTGCTTACGAGCTTCCTGAGGAAAATACCAAGCATGACATGTTAGGGTGCTAGTTAGATTCAAGATAAGAAACTTCAGTTGGAAAATAAAACATGTTATGCAATTCTGAAACAGTGCTATGGTGCATTCCATATAGATATTAGTTTCTGTTCAAAGTTCAGAAAGTATAGGAACTTATTAGCAAAAACTGAAAATGGTCTAACAAACAAGGTTACTATAAAAGTACAAAGCAATTCATGATAAGGTACCTGAGCGGATTTAGCCTGGTTCACTATATATGTTATGTCTGCTGTGAACTGTATCCATAGTGACTTGCACTGCACTGGAGTAAGCAGCGTAGCGTTTGGGGAAACCTGCCTCATATTCGATTCCTATCAGAAATCACTTTAATAGATACATGCGTGTGTTTTGAATGGATGAATGTATATATAGTGATGTGCGTACACCAACTATTACCTCTTCCCATGTGTTAGAGGCCAGGGGATCAACAGCTGGAACAGCACCCATGATAGACGAAGAGAGTACATTCTCAATCTGATCCGCTGTGTTATCTAAGCGTATGGCCGCCATGACTGCTAGAATTTTCAAAGACTGCAACAAAATAGCCGGGACACATTCAGCTATCACTAAAAGTTGATGGAGAATGAAAACTGGGTTTTTTTTTTTTTTTTTGAAGTTTTGATATCATATGATTATTCTAGACTATATTATTTATTATCTAGTTTTTTAATTAAATTTTAGCTTTCTTATTAAATTAAGATTTATTACATTTTCCTATTTTATATTGGGTTTGTCTCTTTTATTTGGTTTAAAATAAATTATGAAATGGTTACATGATTGAATAAAATAAATTGAGTTTGTTTTTTGTTTCTATTCTAAATCAATTTTCTTATTTGTTTTTTTTGCTCTCTTGTTCTCCATCAAAAGTGCAAACAATTAAACATGCTAGCAACCAATTATTACAAAATGTAGGCATATTACCGCAGAGAGGGCTTTCCTTTCAATTTCTTCAATGTTTTGTTCCGGAGTCCAAACCCTAGGCGTTGAGTTTTCATCATGATTGAAAACCTTTGCGAACCTGGGATACGATCCAAAGCTTTAATGAGCAGAAAAGCAATTGAAAGAAGGAAACGGAGAAGCAATTAAGAGAGAAGTACTCCACCTATCCTTCATGCGCATCAAAACTCTTCCTGTAGCTGCAGATTCTCTTGCCTTTCTCTCCACCACACTTCTTGCATTCTCCTTCAAATATCCCAATCTTGTGTCAATTTCGGATCTGGGCACCTCGAAATCAACATGAGCATTTGAAAGTTCTGATTCAGCAACGTCAGTCTTGCTCGCAAGAAGATTTCTTACTGACACCCATGTATCTGCCTCACCAGCTTCAAGTAAGGATTGTACTTCATCAGCAAGCACATCAGTGAATTGTTTCTGCATTGGAATAACATTATAAGATTGGGTTGTTTTATTGAGCAGAGTGATATGCTTAGATTAAGGAGCAGTAACGGATTGCATTATCAACCGAGGAAATTACCACATATTTTGCCATCATTTCTGACAGCATATGGCAGCTAACTGTTCCCCTGACTCCCGAAACATTCCACCCACTCAGTCTTATGAAAGCATCTGAGACAGGATGATGAAGTATTTCACCAAATTCAGGAAGCAAAATTAGTAGATCACACAGAACACCAACCATATGTAAGCGATTTTAACACCATAGCGGGATGAATTCTAATAGCAGCAACAGCTTCAGTAAGTTGCAGTGATGCCCTTTGCTTTGCCCATTAAATTGCTTTTTTCTGCCGTTTATCTTAGCCAAAGAATTTCTTAGATGAAGTATCATTTAGTTAGTTTCTGTGAGAACTAAAATAACTTGAAAAGATTGATCAGAGTTCGGATAGAGAGGACCAGTTGCAAAGACCCTAACCAAAATCATACAAACAGAAATGGCAGACAATTCAGATTAGTTGCACAGAAGAAATTAGTGAGGCTTTAAAACATAACCTATGCACACATTCATTGAGCCAAAACCTGCATTTATGCTATAACTGTCATCAAATGTGGCCTACGCCATTCAGATCCAACCAATTATCATTTGGGGCGATGCTTTTCATATCCAAGCCAAAGCAAAAATTTGTAAAAATGAATAATTATAGAAAAGTAAACGAGTTTTAAAGCTTGGCATTCTAGGAAAAAGTTAAAATTTTATCCATTGCAGAGCAAATAAAAATAAAATCTTTTATGCCAAGGGATGTTAGTTCTGACTAAAGCACAAACTACAAATATCAACTCTTAAGAATCTAACTCAATTCAAAAGAGTTGAATAATGTCACAGAATCAAATCTTTTTGCTAGTTGGAGTCAAAATACCTTCACATCCTTCATCAAA
>Ga0325402_1005949_pt1 | contig 11476 bp, 7 predicted proteins | sample PopdelMetagenome_22_FD_207212 | JGI IMG/M metagenome (GOLD analysis project Ga0325402, IMG submission 207212) | Populus deltoides microbial communities from Bellville, Georgia, United States - Xylem-PdKOR-R3 | ecosystem: Host-associated > Plants > Phyllosphere > Stem > Wood/Secondary xylem...
GCAAAAGGGAAAGCAGCGGCTGGGATTTAGTCATTCTTCAAGGAAAAACTAGATTGGATATGATCGAGCAACTTGTTGGTTATTAATTGTGAATAATGTTTTGCTCGGGCATTTACACCAAAAAAAAATATGCTAATGTTTAATTTACCTAGATATGACTGGTTATTGTTCCGCGCTACGCCATACGCTGCGGGTACTATCTCTAATTAATTTTTAAGGCAACACAAAAAATTATGAGCGTTATGTATACGTATTTTATAATCACAAAATTTATTAACTAAGAAAAGAAAAGATGATATATGCTTAGTTATAAACTCGAATTAATTTGGAGGGGTGATTCGGGATTCAGTTAAGTTAACTTGAGGTTAGATTAATCCAAGTTAAAGAAAAAAAAAAAAGAAGTGACTTAGTAAAATTCATTAAAAAACACAGGTCAACTCATGATCTAGTCGACCCCATATAATCCCTATCAAAACCAGGTCTTTAACCCAACCGAGTTATCTTCACATTCGTCAAGTCACACAACTTTTACTTTATTTGTTAAATTGTCCTTAGATTCAGGGACAGAGCTAGGATTATTTGTTAGGGATGGCTAAAAATAATATAACAATATATAATATTTGTTTTAATTTATTATACATGAGTTGTAAAAAAAAACCTGCATCATTTATCTTTATTCAAATAACTTATTATAAACATATAATGATATTTGTATAAGGTAAAAGGTTTGGAGCAATATCAAATTGAATCAAAGCAATGAAGTTAATTTCATTTTCATGATGTATCTATCACTTTAATGTTTTTGATCTTTATACCTATCAAATATAAACATACAAAATATATAAGAAACATTAGCCAAAGCGAAGCATTATTTATGTTTGATGAACTTTGAAATAAAGTAAAAAATAATAAAGAATGATTCTTACATATTTATTTTAATTGTGCTCGTCGCTCTTTCATAGAATAAAAATCATCGATTATCATATCAATTGTGAATCTTTCAGCAATTTCTTTTTCTATATAGACAATCAAATAATTTGCAAGAAAATCATCCTCCATCCGATTGCGAAGTCTTGTTTTAACAATCTTCATCGCTGAAAAAACTCGTTCAGTAGTTGCTGTCGAAACATGAAGAGTCAAAATAAGCTGAATCAACATGTCAACTAGTGGATAAATTGTTGATTTTTCTGTCTCAACCAATCCTTGACATAAATCAGCAATCGATGACATGTTCTTTAACTTTGGATGATTGGGTACATCAAGCTCATAATGCTGCAATTGAAATCTCAAATGAATTTTTTCTTGGTCAGAAAAATCTTCAAGATAGAGCCTATCAACAAGTAAGTATATATCTTCAACATTGAATAATTTATAGCTATTTCTAGGATCTAAAGTTGTGCTCAACTTAAGAAGCTCAATCGATTACTCATTGAATCTATTATTTAGCTTTTGCAATTGTTGATCAATGACAGTTGTAAATATATCAACTTGGTAGTGATGTTCAACTGTTACTGATTTTTGTTTACGGCGAGATCATCCCACACTAGAAAAACAAGCATCTATATCAGGAACTTTAATGTCTTAATGCTTACAAAATGATATCACTTCTTCTAAAAGAGTTTCCCAACCATCATTTCTTAACTTCTGAATTAAAATCTTTATGGTAGTCACCAAATGCATAGCATTTAAAATGTCTTGAGATTTTTGTTGCAGGGCTTGGCAAAACACATCAGTAATTCCCATAACATTCTTCATTATATGTAAGATGAATGCGAAATCAAATGACATTAGCAACTTAAATGAAAAATACGCATCACCACGTTGAGAATAAGTAGATCCATCTAAAGCAATGTTTTCAAGAACCAAGCAAGTTGCCCCATATATTTTTATCAAACTGCAAATTAATTTGAAGTGCGAACTCCATCTGTTATCTCCAGGTCGTTGCAAATCACCTACTTGATTAACTCCTACTAATTATTTCATGTACATTACTAACTACTAATTGTAATGTTTATTCTCCTTTCTCTTAATAGTTGTCGTAAGTCCTTGGCTCATCTCTCTCCCTCTCTATTCTCTTTGTTCTCTTACAAAGGCCCTCAGTTCTCTTATAAGAAATGGGGTGTGTTTGTTTTAAAAACAATTTAATTAATTGTTGATTTTAATTTTATAATTTAAAAGGTTTTTAGGTTTAAATTTGGTTTTGAAGAAGTATTTTTTTTTTTGTTACCAAAAAAACGAAATAAAAAATAAAAAATGAAGAAGAAGGGGTCAGTCCTGTCTACTTTCAAGTTTGATCCATGATAGGGAACTAACCCATTACAAATAGTAATATTAAATATAACAATCATCCACTTTCTAGATCTAATAAAAGAAAAACATCCTAAATTTAGGATCACTTTAAAAAATGTAATGGTGATCCTAAAGGTTTTAGAGTTATATTTATGTATTGTGAGAAAAACTATGTTTGTCATGCTATACTTAATGGGACAAGTAACATGTGAAGTTCAAGACCCGGGCCACGGGTTTGGTAGGTTGACTTGAATATATTGTTGTCCAAATTGCCTTTAGATCCACACACCTAGACTCTTTTATTTTATTTAAATTTCCTTTGATTTCTTTCCTTTGGAATAAAAATAAAAAAATATATATAATCTAATAAAAAATTATTATCAATAAAATTATTAATGATAAACTTAGTCTTTTATGGTTAATTTAGTTTTTGGAGATAATTTAGTTTTACTAGAAAATAAAAACAAATATAAGTTATTTATTTTTATAAATACACATGGGTTTATTAGTTTAATATTTCTTTTTTCTTTTTTATTATATTATATCCTTTGAATTTCAATTTTTTTACATGTTTATATATATAAGTTTATATTTTTTTATTGTTTTTATTTTTATAAATGTAGTTTTATTTTTGAAATAATGATCTTATTAGTCAATGTAAAAAAATATTTTACAAGTTTCATATTATTTAACAGAATTAGATACAAGAAAAGAAACATTAACAAAATGCATAATAGTTGGATAAGATTTACAAAAGACCTTTTACATGGAGAAATTCCATAAAAAAATAAGAATACGAGAGCAAGCAAGTCATTAACCCATTTTTCTTGGTTAAATGCTTGGATAATGACATATGATCTCTTAACTAAAGAAATAGATGAAAAGCTTTAAATCTTAATAAAGGTTGTATTTATATATATAATACATTAAAAAAATTGTATAGGAACATAATCCATTAAAAATAAGAGTAGGATTTAACCAATCATCTATGCAATTATTATGCATTTTAGTTAGGATGATAAGTTTCAAAAGATATATTTTTTAAGTTTAACTCGATGGACCAAGTTTAATGATAATAGCAAGGATTTCCTTATGATTTGATTTTTTTTTATGTTCAAATTTTTTTTGACTCAAGTCACAACATTGCACAAGAAATGACCTAGGGACAAACTATCCATCAAGAGGCACAACCATGGCTAACCTCTCTCTATATTCTATTTTTTATAATATCAAATAATTAATTTAATAATTACTCACTTAATTATATTACTAAATTTCAACTACCAACACTATTGTTTATTGTGGATTTTAAAGAAAACAATTTTAAAAGCAATAAAAATTAATGCTATTATTCAACATATAAAATTTAGAGAGGCAAATTTATGCTCCAACCATTATAATCTCATAAAACATAAAGTTTTGCTTGAATTCATATTCTATCAATACACATCAATTTTTCAACCAAAAAGACATATCAATCACGTTGTCATCCAACAAAATTAAAATCTTAATCAAACTAAACTTGTTTCTTAGTTATAGATTTAGAATTAAACCTAGGTATGTTTAACTAAATTGTACAACAAAGAGTAGGTAGTGTGGGTATATATATTTTACAAACAAGACTCTCACTTGCATTCATGATTTTTTCTCATATTTAATTTTGCTCATCTTTAGCAACTAACAACATATAGCAATTGATGATGTCTCAAAATTCAAGATATATAAATAATAGGTTATTTAGTGTTTGTGATAGTGGTTAGTCAAGATATTTAGGTGCTTGGATTTCTTCTTTTTAGTCTAGAAATTTCAAGCTTATGGTAAGAGCTTGAATACTTGTAAAAACAGTCTCAATCAAGAGAACTTAAGGACTCTCTAATGATAAAATCAGTATATTTATGGGGAAAACAATAAATGATTTAAAAGAAGCTTTAAATTCAAGGAACAAAGATGTTTATTATTGAGTTTTAAGTTGGTTATTGCTCTGAAATCTATATGAGTTTATCTTAAGAGATAAAAAGTTCTGAACATTTACCTTAATGGATCAGAGTGTATTTATACCCTTTGAACCTTATTGTTTTCAAATAGGGAAGGACTGGAAAGTCCTCTACTTTCTGTGATATTAATGGGAAACAAATATCTCTTACATATCATTAATGAAATAGTAATTATGATAGGTCCCTTAAGAGGCCTTGTATGCACATGAGTATAGGAAAATCATTACATCAATATAAATAATTATTCTAGATGGAGAGGCATGATAAATTATCATGCCATTAATACTTTTATTTTAGGGGATTGCCTAAGATCAAGCATGTAATCTTAGAACTTGATAATAGTTGAATCCAAATGCTTTGGGTCTAGCATGTTTGTCAGACTCACGTTACCTTGGGCTTGGTTGACTGCTAAGCCCAAGTGCCTTGGGTCTGATATGCTTGCCAGACCTACGTTACATTGGGCTTGGCTGACTTCCAAGTCTAAGTCATTTGGGTCTAGCATAGTTGATAGACCAATGATACCTTAGACTTGGCTAACTACTGAGTCCAAGTTCTTTAGGTTTAACATATTTGCTAGACTTATTTTGTATTTTAAGATTTTTTTCATTTATAAAAATCTATAACAAAAAATATTGACTCATCAATTGCCCCCTTGAGCATTTAATGTATAATCTTACATTGGAGGCTTAAGAGATTTTTAGGGAGACAATTAGTGAGTGCATGTCTTATCTTTCTTTAGGAAGAAGCGTTTAGGCGTTGTTGATCTAAAAAGATTTTCTAGAGAAAATAAAGCAAAAAAACAATTTTAGAAAGACCACTCGACGACATGCAATAAAAATTGCAAGATTTTGGCTCATCCTATGGTTATAGATGAGGTGTCATTTGTCTTTCATTCTTATTTTCCCTCGTTCTTTTACTTTTGCTAAACCTTTTTTCCAGTATTCTCTAACTTAGAAATTTCTAATTTTTCACAAGAGGAGAGCAATTTGACGGCATATAGGATTTCTTTGGTTAAGTAAATCATATCTTCTTTTCTTGTGCATCTACTAGACGATCAATTATTGGGAGTGGATAACTATTTTTTTAGGCAAGTTGTGTTCAAATCAATGAAGTCTACACACATCCGCTGCTTGCCATTACTCTTTTTTACCATAACTACATTTGCCAACTAGGTTGAGTACAACACTTCCCTGATGAAACCAGTGACTTGAAGTTTGTCCACTTCTTGAGTTATAGCCTTCTGTCTTTCTCCCCTAAAATTCCTTTTTTTACGAACCAAATGTACAGCTACATTTACCTTTAACTGGTAGGTAAGTTATCTTTGGACTGATGTCTATCATTTTTAATGCATTTGTTGTGAAATTCAACTTTTGAATCAATAAAGCTTCGTTAATGATTGTTATTGTGTTAGTGTTAAAGTGGATCCCACTTTCATAACAACTTGTTCATTTTCCCCTAAACAAACATCCTTTGATTTTTTTAGCAGCCTAAGTTATGATTTCTACTCTTTCCTTCAAGGACCCTTGTTGGTCTGATGCCAACACTTTCTTTCCCCTTAAAAAAATAGTGGCACATTTTCTTAAGGTTGTCTGATCCCCCTGCAATGTGGTTATTCCCATCTGAGTTGAGAACTTCAATGCTAAGTACCGGGTATAGATAACAACATTGATTTAATGTAGATGTGGTCAAGGTTGTCAAAAACGCATTTTTGACACGACACGGAAAATACGATATAAACTTGGATTGTAAAAACGGATCGTAAAATCGTAAAATCACAAGAAAAGTTTTTTACATTGAGATAATAAAGAGTGGAATTATAAAACATGGTTCAGCACTTGACAATATATAATAAAGTGAAGCAATTAAATATGCAAAATATGCAATCCATCATGAGAGGAGCATACGTCCAAGTTCTTTTTATTGTCAAATCTTAAAACTGAAATTCTAAAACAAAGTGGAAGATTAAGGATAATATCTCAGACAATATTTAAGCTTAAAAACTAAATTTTAATCACAGCTAAACCCGACTCCATCACTTGTCTGGGTTCAATTATGCTGGTCACTGCCAATTATATAAGTAAAGATTTGTTATTTGCTAACAAAATCTCCCAATAGTTTTAAATTCCAAGATCAAGTTTCTCTTACTGGGCTTTCAAGTGAGCTTCCTCTCTTCTAAATATGCAAGTTCTAATCAAAGTAATTCTAACTCAATGACGGATAACTCAACCTATAAATAAAAATACAATGTGGTGATTAGGACCATATAAACCTTAAAATAATTGATAAGCATGCTAGAAAAGGTTGTTCCATAAACCTTTTCCTGACCAATGGCGTTAGAACCTATGACAGCCTCTGTAGGTTAAACAAATTCAGCATGAATGCAGCACTTCTTAGTTTTCTTCCAGACCAGAAACGGCCATTTAAGCTATTCTAAATCAGAAAAAGAAAAAAAATCGATACAAATTTCACCAGTCATTCTCAACAAAGGATCAAACTCAAGCAATTAAAAGTAATTATCTAATTTATGGAAATTTTTCCTTTGATTTGCGAAATACAAACCCATGTTCATCATTCCCAATTCAAGAATCGACAGCAATATTCTAATCAACAAAGGATCAAACTCAAGCAATTAAAAGTAATTATCTATGATTGATTAAACGAACTCAGCATTTCTTCAGTTGTGATTTGGATTGATTCAAATGCACAGAACATGTGAAGAATAGGAGACATGATCTGACAACAAAAATAAAACGGGATTGAAAACCAAAATTGAAGAAAAAAACATACTTTGGACTGAAAATCAAACCAAATGCAGTGTGTGGACTGTGGACCATGATCATGAGGTTTACTAGAGGAAGAGAGCAGCAGATCTAGCATGATTTAATTTGCAAACCCAAAAACCCTTTCTTTCTTTCACCTGTAACCAAATTAAACCGAACCAAAGAGAATAGAGAGAAGGGCAAGATGTTGGGTCATGCTCGTGCTGTAAGTAACTATTGCTAAGGGGATGATTTTTTGAGAGAAAGAAAGAGAGTGGAGACGTTGCTGGTGTTAGCCTGCTTCTGCTATGGTTGAGTCGAGATTTGAGAATCAGAGAATGTGAGCTTTAGGGAAAGGGGAATTTTTGTTAGACAAGATGAAGAGGAGAGGAGAGGACTGAGAAGAGTTAGTTAATGGGTTTTATTAATTTTATCAAACTCGGTAAACTCGATCCGAGTTTACCGAGTTCATCGATTTTGACCGATTTTAACCGAGTTTGCTAGTTTTCGAGTTTTCTACCTGATTTCACACTGTATATATGTGTTGACTCGTAAAATCATACGATTTTATGAGTCAAATCGCGAGTTTGAGAACCATGGATGTGGTCTTCCTAGAATGGCATTATAAGTCAATGTCATATCAATCACTATAAAGCTTTGTTGGAGTGAAACACATTTCAGAGGGGTGCACATTACAATGGGTAACTCTAAAGCATCTTTCACCAGTATGCCCGAACCTTCTATTCTAATAAGGGGATTTTTTATCGGTGTCAATTTTAAAGAGAGGATTCCTATTTGGATCATAACTTTTACGAAGAGGATGTTAACTATATTGCCATCATGTACTCTGTGATTGGAGATAACTGTAAATGATGAGAGCATCCTCACGTAGAAAAGTCACTTCTTCTCCATTTTCAGGAGTAAAAACTATTTGCTCGTGCCATTGAACTAGCAATCTAGTAGTGGTGAGGACTTTTTTCCTATATTTCCTCTTTTCATTGTTAGAACCCCCCTGTAAAGGTTCCCCTTATGATTACGTTGATCTCAGGTAAAGTTGTAGAAGATTAACCAAATTCTTCTATATTCTGATCAAAAAGAAAATCCTTCTTTAGAAACTAACAAAGGTAGCCCTTAGCTATCAGCCTTTCAATTTCCTTCTTCAAGACATAACAGTCCTCAGTGTCATGTCCATTTGTCTTTGTGAAAAAAGCATTACATTTTAGATGTACGTGTACTGAGAGGATATTTCATAGGCAAAGGATATCAGACAAACGTTTTGCCTTGGATAACTGCAAGGACTTCAGTGAGGGAGGTGTTCAATGGAGAAGCACGTGCTTTAAGATAACTTAAATGTTCCCTAAGTGGTTTCTTCTGACTTTTCTTGAGATTATTGTCTCTTCTGTAAGAGCGGTCCCACTTGGGCAAGTGACCTTGTTTGGGGGACCTTTATAGTTGTTTGTCCCTAGTAAAATAAGGAGGACAATGATTTAGTGTACTTACCTCTTCTACCAGAATGTAGCTCTCCATAGTTTGCTTCACTTTTAGTAACCTTCTATCCGGTAAGGTGTATAACTCTCTCCCTGAGGTTTTCTCCCTCACTCTATTGATAAGGGTTTATGAAGCTACTGGTTTGATTAAGTCTTGAACTTTAAGCATTTCCTCATTGAATATCTTGAGGTGCCCTTATAGATTTATCCTTCACTTGGGTGATTTCAAATAGTTCAATGGAACTCTTTTTGGATGGAATACTTGTAGTAAAACATGCCACCTGTTTAGCACATATAGATCACTGAAACTGACAATTGATCCTGGTTCTAAGTTGTTGTACTATGTTCTTACTGAACCTTTGAAGGTTGTAGAGAGGATCTTGCACATGGCATAACTATTCTGAATGATTAGCTCCAGACTATTACATATATTTTATACATGTTTCCTGGAATCTGTAAGCCCATCATAGTTATCTAGGGTCATTTTGATGGTGATGAAATCTCTAGATATACAAGTGTTCATCACACATCTAGATAGAAGAGAATATTTGATCTGATAAGGAGCATAAATATCCTCATAGATGAATCCTTTTTCCAATTATTTGCCACTCCTCTGTTTATCGAGTTTGAGTGAACTTAAAATCTCTAGTGTAGGAAGATATGATAGATGGACAACCTCTTTCTTATGTTGCCTCAATGGACCCCTAGAAAAACTATTCCATGCCCGAGCATTATAAAGGCATGTATGCTCCTTAGAATGACTTAATGACCCTTGAGGTTGAAGACCCTATATTAGATCATTTTATCTTCATTCTTCTAGATAATGTAATCGTCTACGAACACTAGGTGGGGCTTGTTACCGTGGAGGTGAGTGGAGAGATACATCAACTTACTGAGAAGGAGCTAAGATTCGTTGAGGTAGATTTTCTCTGACTTGTTGATTTCCCAACATTGCTTGGGTGAAAAGCTATATTTTTTCCATAAGTTGTTGAAAGATTGGTTGTGTGGGGCTGAAGTATCTGTTGTGGCAAGAAGATTAGTAACTCGTTATATTCCAGAAGTGTCCTGATTATCTGCCATTAATGATGATAATTAGGGGGGGAAATAAAACAATAAAGTTGTTTATGACTTTTGAAAATTTTTCCCACGGACGGCGCCACTAATGATGTCTCAAAATCCAAGATATGTAAATAATAAGTTATTTAGTATTTAAGACAATAGTTAATCAATATATTCAGGTGCTTGGATTTCTTCTCTTTAGTCTAAGGAATTTCATTCTTATGGTAAGAGTTTGGATTCCTGTAAAAACAATCTCAATCAAGGGCTTAAAGACCCTCCAATGATAAAATCGGTATATTTATGAGAAAATGCAATAAATACTTAAAAGAGCCTTAAATTCAAGGACCTGAGATGTTTGTTCTTGAATTTTAAGTTGATTAATGCTCTGAAATCTATATAAGTTTATCTTAAAGAGATAAAAAGTTCTAAACCCTTACCTAGATGGTTCAGGTGGTATTAATACCCTTTCAATCTTGTCATATTCAGAGAAGGGAAGGACTGGAAAGTCCTCTGCTTTCAGCGACATTAATAAGAGACAAATATCTCTTACATATCATTAATGAAATAATAAGTATGGTAAGTCCCTTAAGAGACTTTGTATACACTTATGAGTAAATAAGTGTAAATAATAAGTTATTTACAATAGTTAATCAAGATATGTAAATAATAAGTTATTTAGTATTTGAGACAATAGTTAATCAATATATTCAGGTGCTTGGATTTCTTCTCTTTAGTCTAAGGAATTTCTTTCTTATGGTAAGAGTTTGGATTCCTGTAAAAACAATCTCAATCAAGGGCTTAAAGACCCTCCAATGATAAAGTCGGTATATTTATGAGAAAATGCAATAAATACTTAAAAGAGCCTTAAATTCAAGGACCAGAGATGTTTGTTCTTGAATTTTAAGTTGGTTAATGCTCTGAAATCTATATAAGTTTATCTTAAAGAGATAAAAAGTTCTAAACTCTTACCTAGATGGTTCAGGTGGTATTAATACCCTTTCAATCTTGTCATATTCAGAGAAGGGAAGGACTGGAAAGTCCTCTGCTTTCAACGACATTAATAAGAGATAAATATCTCTTACATATCATTAATGAAATAATAAGTATGGTAAGTCCCTTAAGAGACTATGTATACATTTATGAGTATAGGGAAATCATTACATTAATATGAATGATTATTCTAGATGGAGAGGCATAACAGTTTATCATGCTTTCAATACTTTTATTTTAGGGGATCATCTAGAATCAAATATATAGCTTTATAACATGATAATGGTTGATTCCAAATATTTTGCATTTAGCATGCTTGCTAGACCCACGTTATCTTGGATGTAGATGATTGCCAAATTCAAGTCTTTTGGATTTAGCATGTTTGTCAAATCCACGTTACCTTGAGCTTGACTGATTACCAAGTTCAAGTTTTTTTATCTAGCATGTTTGTCAGATTCATTTTATTTTTAAAGATTTTTTTTATTTATAAAAATCTATAATAAAAAATGTTGACTCATCAGTAATATAATTAAAACTTTGTATTTTTCTTTCTATTGATTTCAGTGAATCAAACCCATGCTAGATTAAAGGAGATGTTGAGACAAATCACCATGTATCTAGTACTTTGCATTTATATATATTTATCTTGTTTAATTTCTATTTCTAACCTTAACCACCACAAATGTGTTTTTAGGCTAGCCGGTCAAACATTCTCGGAATTCCGAGCAAAGAACTCATTCAATTAAAAAGGCAGGATGTACTGTAATTTGAATTTTATTGTTTTTCAATATTGTTACAAAATTATATTTCTTCCTTGGGTTTTGGGGACCTTCGCCCATCTTGTATCAAGAGAACTTGCTGTTTAATTTCAAGTTATAATTCTAAATTAACTTTTGTT
>Ga0325402_1005951_pt1 | contig 11475 bp, 9 predicted proteins | sample PopdelMetagenome_22_FD_207212 | JGI IMG/M metagenome (GOLD analysis project Ga0325402, IMG submission 207212) | Populus deltoides microbial communities from Bellville, Georgia, United States - Xylem-PdKOR-R3 | ecosystem: Host-associated > Plants > Phyllosphere > Stem > Wood/Secondary xylem...
TGCGCGTGTAGTTTAGCTGAATGAGTTCATTTAAATATATTTTTAAAACTTACTATATATGTAAATGAGCATAACTCAATATCTTATTATTAATCTTATGTTGATGAGTAAAATCACTAAAGAGCTATGTTTATAAACAAGTTAATTTAATTACATATAGCTAAATAATTAGTTCATACAACGTGCTAGAAGTTTCACACTAAATTATTTATTTTTACGTGTTACTAGCTTCATATTTATTTTTTTTCTTGATGAATTAATAGTTGAAAATCTATCAAACAGAAAGAAATAATAAAAAATCTAATTCGAGAAAAACAAGTCAAATGAAATTAATGTATACGTTCCGTCCCGTTTTTTAGTGGATAAATAGTTGAAAATCTAATTAATAGACAAGCAAAATATTGTGGGGAAGAGAGTAGTTATTATCTACGTAAAAGTGCCATATTATTATTAGGACCGTTACGCAGGCAATTAGCTTCCTAAACATTTATCAAAGACTAATTCCTTGCTTATCAAACTAACTTCTTATCTAATTACCGTCCAGGTGGCAGCTCTCCCTACCGGACGGTTTTTAGCTAACGTCCTGCCTAAAACCAAGTCTAGCATTCCTGGTTTAGAGAACAGAGAGCTCTCTTTGAATGACAATTACCTTACAAAAAACAGTCAAGGATATGAATGAAGTAATGAACTAAGGTGAGTGGGGTCGTCTCAGCTAGAAATAGTTCTAATGGCTTTTCAATGGATTATAATAATTGACAATATACTTCCCACGATTATAATAGTTGATCCAGAATACTCAACTAATGACTTAATTACAAGTTTAATATGACCTAGCAATTTCATTTAACAGTAAAGTTATATTCATAAAATTGAATTCTAAGTAAAAGCATGTTTTAATGACTTATTTATAACGTGTTTTATTATTAATGAATTATTAATATTTTTTAAAATTATTTTAAGTTGTTTCATTACATATATATATATATATATATATATATATATTTTTTAAGATGAAATTTTTTTATTATTATTAATGTGGGTGTTCGGGTCAGATTATATGCACCTCAACTAATCTCATGGGTTCTGAAGTTAACAACCATGTAAGTTTCTGGTGGTTCTGAGAGGACTCGAACATGTGACCATTATGAAGTATACCCAAGACCTGATTAGTTGAGCTACCTCTCAAGATTAGAGAGATAAAATTCTTGTTTAACCTAATAGTATGTACGTTGCTTTAGTTGCTAAGATGTGGTTGATTTACCTCTTTTTTTTTCTCTGGACATGTAGAGGATTAAAGTAGAGGTATTAATGAGTTTTAAGCTATAAAATTTAGATTTGATAATTTAAGTTGGCAGCCAAGTTAGAGAATTTATGTTTAAAGAGTGAGATCTTTTAACTTGTTATTGAACTTTAATTATTAATAATTTTGAAGATATGTAATAAGATTTTTTTACAATGTTTAAGATTTGATGTTGTTAGGTAATTATCTATGAAATGTGGATATTTAAGATCTTTTAATTTAGTTTTTGTAGTTTTTGATGAATTTTAGCCAGCAATTATGTTCATGCTCCTAACACCAACGTGATTAGTAATTGTTACGTACTGACAGAAGAGAATAATTTAAAAGTAGAAGAGGTGAAAAAGAAATAAATTCTCTTAATGGACAAAGAAAGCTCCGTTTATACAACCTAACAACTAAAGCGATTAAAAGTTCAAAAAAATTAAAAAATATATATTGAAATTGCTAAACCACTAGCTAGAGTTGAGTTGAGTGAGCGATTCCTCCAGGGGCAAGGGCAGGGGCTTTAAAAGTAAATGCATAGCACGCCAATTCTGTTAGAAACAGAACCTGACGTGCCAAAACAAACTCCGCCCTTCCCTGGATCCGCTCCAGATAGAAAACTACCTCTCCCTCTCACTCTCGGATACCTTCGCCTACCAATGGGTTCTCTTGAAATAGAAGGAAAACCCCAAAACCCGAACATGAACGAAAATATTGAAGAAGACGACGGCGTGTCTCCCATTGAGGAGGTCCGTCTAACTGTCCCAACACGCGACGATCATACCCTTCCAGTATGGACCTTTCGGATGTGGTTCCTTGGAATAGCCTCATGCATTATTCTATCTTTTCTGAACACTTTCTTTTCCTACCGGACCGAACCTCTCACAATATCTATGATATCGGTACAGGTTGTGACTCTCCCTATTGGTCGCTTCATGGCCAAAACCTTGCCTACTACCAAGTTCAGGGTTCCTGGATTTGGTGGTCGCGAGTTTTCGCTTAATGCTGGGCCTTTTAATGTTAAAGAGCATGTGCTTATTTCCATTTTTGCTAATGTGGGGAGCTCAACTGCCTATGCCGTTGGTATTATCGATATAATTATGGCTTTCTATAAAAGGAAGATATCGTTTTTGGCTAGTTGGATTCTTGTTTTAACTACTCAGGTAAATATTTATTTATTATTTTATTTTTGTGTATGGTTGTGGCTGAGATGTGTTGTTTTTGCAATGTGAATGATATGAAGATGCTGGGGTATGGATGGGCTGGGATCATGAGGAAGTATGTAGTGGATCCAGCAGAGATGTGGTGGCCGCTTAGTCTTATGCAAGTTTCTCTCTTCAGGTAATATGTCCTGGTGATCATTTTTTTCTTTAGGAATTATCAAGGGTGAGATTAGGAACATGATTGCCCATGTTTGCCTTCTCTACTTTAGAGAATTCCATTATTTAATGTGGGGGTGGCTAAATGAGCCTTTTCTATATTATTTATCATCAATCAGGACCACGACAATGGCAATGAAAAAGAAAAGGAAACTAACGAATGCCCTGCTTTCAAATCCAAGCTGACAGGAGGAAAATTGAATCCCTCTTTTCTTTTCTTTTTTTGGCTGTATAAAAAAATGTATAAGCTCGTTACAATGTAGAGAGAAAAAATATGTAAGCTCATCACAATGGAATTGTTCTCTGAACTTACAAAATTTAGCATTGTTCTGGTATCACTGTATAGCACTTCCGTTAACATTAAAGCTGAAAAAGGAGTAATTAACCATCGATACTAGTTGTTCATGCTCTGCCTCTTTAAGCTCCTCAATTTCAATTCTTGAAACAGTATTAAATCTTAGTCATTATTGCCTATTGCTATTACCTTACATTTTGCAGGGCTCTGCATGAGAAAGATAACAGCCGCATGTCACGAGGGAAATTCTTCTTGATCGCTCTAATCTGTAGCTTCTCATGGTATGTGTTTCCTGGTTACCTTTTCCCGGCTATTGGAACTATTTCGTGGGTGTGCTGGGCATTCCCTAAGTCAGTGACAGCCCAGCAGCTTGGCTCAGGAATGAGAGGACTTGGTATTGGAGCTTTCGGGCTTGACTGGTCTGTCATAGCCTCGTTCATTGGCAGCCCACTTATCACCCCGTTCTTTGCCGCTGTCAATGTCCTTGTGGGATATGCTGCATTTATGTACGTAATACTGCCAATAGCATACTGGCGTTTTAATATCTACAATGCAAAGACGTTTCCAATTTTCTCCTCACATTTATTTGACAATAAAGGACACGTGTATAACGTATCTGCCATAGTTGACAACAACTTTGAGCTAGATGTGGCCGCATTTCAGAGGCAAGGAAACATAAATTTGAGTGTGTTCTTTTCGCTGACGTATGGGATTGGTTTTGCTGCCATTATGTCCACCCTCACGCATGTGCTCGTGTTTAATGGAAAGTAAGTAAAGGATTTAGTGCTTTAATTAGGGTTCCGAGAATTGCAGTCCTTATATATTTACTGGGATATGATTTGATTGACTATTCCGATAGGGAAATATGGCAACAGTTTCGAGCTTCATACAAGGGAAAGATGGATGTTCACACAAGATTAATGAAGAGGTATGAGGACATTCCTGGCTGGTGGTTCCACCTGACGCTAGTGCTGTCTTTTTTACTTTCTCTCGTACTGTGCATTGTAATGAAAGACCAAGTCCAAATGCCGTGGTGGGCGCTCATCTTTGCGTCAGGCCTTGCTTTGATTTTTACGCTTCCAGTTAGTGTCATAACTGCCACAACAAATCAGGTACTCATCTTTACTCTTTTAATAAATACCCATTTCTTCTCAGGATAATTGCATTATTAAGATACCAATTTTACATTTTTCCTGCATGCTTCTAAATTCAAATATGAAGGCAATTTAATTTCGTGCTGTTTACTCATTTGATAACAAACATCATTGCTGTTATTCCCCTTCTATTGCCAGACACCAGGGTTAAACATCATCACAGAGTACATTATGGGTCTAATTTACCCTGGTAGACCAATAGCCAACGTCTGCTTCAAAACCTATGGGTATATAAGCATGACTCAAGCTGTTTCCTTTCTCAGCGATTTCAAGCTAGGTCACTACATGAAGATTCCACCAAGATCTATGTTTGTAGTGCAGGTATCTCTTATGCTTGACTGTTTATAGGTTGACTTATCGTATTTTTCCAAATAGTATCTTGTCTTGACTCTTTCATGTATGCCTGTTCGCTGCTTCTATAAAGTGCATAGGTACTCTAATAAATGGAACACTGAACACTGCAGTGGCATGGTGGCTGCTGACTGGCATTGAGAACATATGCCAGGACGAGCTACTCCCTCCAAACAGTCCATGGACATGTCCTGGTGATCGAGTTTTCTATGATGCATCTGTCATTTGGGGTTTGATTGGACCTGCTCGAATCTTTGGTCGACTTGGAAACTACACAGCACTCAATTGGTTCTTCCTTGGAGGAGTGCTAGGACCTGTTCTCGTATGGGGGCTACACAGACTTTTCCCCAAGCAGAAATGGATTAAATTAATTAATCTTCCTGTACTTTTGGGATCAACAGCTGCAATGCCACCAGCTACAACAGTAAACTTCAATTGCTGGATTGTGGTTGCAATAACTTTCAACTACTTCATCTTTAAGTTCCACAAGGTTTGGTGGCAGAGGTACAACTATGTTCTTTCTGCTGCCTTGGATGCTGGTTTGGCTTTCATGGGAGTTCTTCTGTACTTCAGTCTGACAATGAAGGAGATCAGCCTAAACTGGTGGGGTGCTGCTGGCGAGCACTGTCCCCTTGCTACCTGCCCAACTGCCAAAGGTGTTATTGTTGATGGGTGTCCTGTTTATTAGTTCAGTTAAGTTGTTACTCCAAGCTGCTTCGTTTGAGAGTTCAAGGGAAAAAAAAGGGCGAATAAAGTTTTTCAGGTTTGGAAGTGTCGGCCATGTTTAAGAAAATCTTGGTCATGGATTGACAAACTTAGGAGGGTTCACCAATTGTACTTATGCTAAGGTGAACTCTTATTGAGCATGTTGACTTCTTAGATTTATTAGAGATTAGCAAATCAATTTTATTTTTTTTTGGTTCTTCGCTTCTATCCTCCTTGCCAGGCATTGCATAAGCTAGCTGGATAGTTGAAGATTTTGTATCAAACTGCAGCCAGGCGGACAGACGGATACATGAATCCACCTTTTACAAGTTCCTTCTAAAATCTCAATTTAGGCCAAGCAGCCCAACGACTAATTAACGGGTCCGAGGTAGACTTTGCATAGGAGAACAGTCGGGATTCCTCTCCTTCTTGGTCTTTACAGGATCAATTTGGAGAGGACGGGCCCATCCCAGAGTTCGAATTCAACTTCAGCCATTAACCTAAGCTTAGTCTGGGAAGAACATTTCCATTACCGATTTGAATATGAAAGCCAGAACTGATGTCTATTTATCCCGACAGCTTACAAAAATAAATGGACATCTCTGAACGAAACTTCCACACAAAATAAATCAATATCATCACTTTTTTTAGCATGAAAAAGCAATAACTTTGAATGCAGAGATGAGTCCAAAAACTTGAAGGCATATTCGTTAATTGGCATCATCTCCGTTTTCTTCAAATATCAAAAATCTGTATCCAGTCCATGTACTATGTTATTTCAATGCAGACGGATACTCTAATGAAATATGAAATATGAAGGTTAGTTGTATAATGCTATTTTCTTTACTGAATAAAAAGGAGTTTAAAGCATCGTTTAAGAAGAATTAGGCTTATTCAGCATAATACCAGTACACCAACTTTCTCGGAGGAAATTCTGTCAACCAGCGCTCTGTCTTTTATCTTCTTCAAGTGATCTTGATGGGGGTGGAGCAAACCTTGAAGAGAACCTGGGATATTCATCATCCTCGATATCATCATTGTCCCAGCTACCATCGTCAAAATTTTGAGCATAGCTTAAGGGGGAGTACCTAAAACGTCCTCCAGCTGGGACTTTTGGATTTCTATTGTTTCTCGTGAGAGTTGCTGTTATATTGCAACCTATAGCACTTCTCTTCTGTCCTGGAGACGTTGTGGTGTTGCTGGTTATTCTTCTTTTAGTCCATGGAAACTTCAGGTACTTGAGACGACCCCAACATGACAGCGGCCCTTCTTCTTCTATATTTCTAGGAGACAAAGTTCTCTCCATCAGTGCAGCTTTTCTTCCTTCGAAACGACGATGAAATTAATACTATTCTTTTTGAACGATTGTGGGCTCTGTTCTTTTGTGTGTCCGTGTCCTCCCCTCTCTCCACTTTTTTTTATAGGGATTTTGTGTGTGGTGGAGAAGATTTCACAAGATCATGTGAACAAGTTTCCTTTTGTTTTTAAGGGAAAAAGAGGAAGCAATAGCATAAAGAAGGGAAGGTTTGATGTTGGAGGATCAAGAAACGATCTGTCAATATGACTTGATTTCTAGTTATAAATTTCTGAGAACCTGTGCAGGAAGAAGCTATATATAGCATGGGCAAAAATTTGTAGGACGAATTAAATGAAATCTACCAGCTTATATATTGCAAGTTATAATTGGCAGTTATTCCTGACAATTTCCCTACCTACTGCTCTCTGCTTAAACTTGTGAGCCGTAATTCTCTGAAGATTTATATTTTCAACAGGGAATCGTATCAAGACATGCCCTAGCCAGGGCTACTTGAAGAGTATCTAGTGCTGATCTGATCATATCACAGTTAAGAACTTGATTCATTGAAACGAATCAAGGGATTGACTGATCATGATTATTAAAGTGATGTTTTGTATCGGGAACTGTTTTTCTAAATTTTTTAAAATTATTTAAATATATTAATATCAAAATAAATTTTAAAAAATAAAAAGTATTATTTTACTATATTTTCAAATAAAAAAGAATTTAGACTATAACTTAGAATTTTAAGAATTTAGAGTTTGTTTGGTATGATTTATAAGAAACTAATTTTAACTTTGAATTATAATTTAAAAGTTGTTTTCATAAATAACTTATGTCAAAAATAGGTTAAAATGACTTCAATTATAGAAATATATTTTGTAAAAATGGATCAAATCAACTCTCTGAGAACAAAAATAGATAATATGAGTTGGAATCCAAAAATTAAGTTTTAATCTTAACTCAATTTTCTTATAAACTTTTGATTTAAGTCTGGTCAGAAATATCTTATGACTTTTTTGTGGTAAAAAAAATAAAGTTATACCAAACATTAAATTCTAATTTATTTTATAACAATCTTTTGGCTACGAGTCAGAAGTTTTTTCTAATGATTTTTTTAATCGAAAGTTAAAAATGGTTGATGTTTTTCTACCTATTCCGCAAGAATGTTACGTACGATTACTTTTTGTTTTTGGAACTGTGTTTGTGCAGGCCACGAGAATGTTCGATGGAGCAGGAATATCGGAAGCTTATGTAAAGAAATATTCGGGATGCATTACTGAAATCACTTGCCCTAACAATTCTGCTCCTTTCAATTCTTGTTATTATCTTGCTTCTTTTTTTTTTTAATTTTTCTGGTGATTATCTTTTTATGTGGGATTCAGACGGCATATACAACTACAGCACACATCAGGCTCGTCCTCTTACCAGGGACCTGTCCTACCACCCACCATTGGTTCCTCTCTCTCCACTTTGTTTTTGTTTTTAAAAATCTCTTTTTCCCCTTTCCATCCTGCTGAAGGACCACTTTATTCCATACTTTATCATGATGGCTCTGGTTGTTCTTGAGCGTACCAGGAATGTCCAGAATCATAAGATGTGCGAGTAACCTTATGGAAGAGTGCCAGAAGCTGTTTGAAGTCAAATGCACTGTTGCTGAATACTTGCAAACAGCAAGGCGATAAGAATGGGCAAAAATTCCCAACCATCTTCAATGGCCACGGAGAGCACCAACGAAAGGCAAATATCTAATCCCCCGTTTCATAATGACTTTACCTTTGCAAACAATGTCAATGTTTCGGGAAGTGTATGGTCCAAAGATTTTTCATGCTCGAATGTTTCAAAAGGAAGTAACATTACGGTTTTACAGGAGAGGAAAAAACCACAAAATCATGTCAAAATACAAAATGATCATGCCCGCGTATAAATAAACAGATTATAAGAATTAAGCAGCAGGAGATTTGTCAGTATAACTCTATATGAAAGCTGATGGCAGCATGATCAGTTTGAACAATCATGCAAGCCCATTGTTCAACTTCAATCGTGATGCATTCATAATCACCAAAATCTCAGTTTTTTCTGGAACTTTTTTTTCCAGAGCTCATCACTCCTCTATCTCCAAACAAAAGGAGAGAGACGCATCTCACAAGTTAATACTATGAAAAACACCATCATATTAATAAAAGATTTCAAGTGCAAGCTGAAGAAGAGAGCAAGCTCGAATAAGTATTACTTGCAGCTCAAACAAGGATAGACTGAACATTCATCAGAATCATGGAGCACACCCAAGACCAAATGAACTGAGGGACAAGGGCTACACAGACTAACAAAACTGAACTTGAATTTGCTTTTTGCGAATTGCAAATTCAAGCAAGAGATGAGCTCCTGAAAATAATTAACTGAGAAAGAGCGAGGCTCATGAAATCAAGGTAACATTAGAGACCAGTAATCCAGTGCAACAGATGACACAAATTGCAAGCTACAGCCTGACTACCACCTGTTCTGCTGAGCTTTTCTTGACAACTCCTCTTGAGCACAGCTCGTTTAACAACTCCAAAGCCTCCTTAGCTAAACCTTCATTAGCTATGCCTTCAATGAGTATGGTGTATGAAACTTCAGTGGGTTTACATCCCTTAGATATCATATAAGCCAGGAAGTCAATTGCACGATCAGTCTGTTGAGCCTTGCAAAGTCCAAACATGATAGAGTTGTAGGTGAAAGCATTGGGTTTGACCCCAAATCCTTCCACATCATGAAAAAACTTGATTGCTTCTTCAACCTTTCCTTCTCTACTAAGCCCAGCAATAAGTGAGGAATAAGTGATGACATCAGGCTTCAAACCCTTTCCACGCATCTCATGCAGTAGTTCTACAGCTTGATCTGTTTTCCCCACCTTTGAGAGCCCATCAATCACAGTATTGTAGGTGATTAAAACAGGTGAGCACCCTTTACTACTCAGCTGATTAAGTAGCTCAACTGCAGCATCAACCTTCCCATCTTTACATAAAGCTGTGAGCATAGTATTATAGGTTACAATATCAGGATAACAGCCTCTAGACACCATTATCTCCAAATACTGAATTGCCCTGTCCATCTTCTTTTCTTTGCAAAAGCCATGGAGCAATGGATTGTAGCTCAAGGAATTTGGAGTGCATCCATGTGTTGGCATCTTCTCCAATATGTCAATTGCTCGACCTAGTAAACCCTTACGGCACAAGAAATTAATTAAGATATTGAAAGTAACAACACTGGGAGAACAACCTTTACGAACCATTTCAGTCAGTAGTTTCTCTGCATCCATCCACCTGCCTGTGCTACACATGCTACGCAAAATAATATTATGAGTAATGACATTAGGCTGGGATCCATATGATGGCATGCTGTTTAAGAACTTGATAGCTTCGTCCAATCTCCCTTCCTTGCACATCCCATTGATAAGAACATTATATGTAACCACATCCGGTTTGCATCCTCTGCTTCGCATCTCATCTAAGAGCTTCATGGCCTGTCCAACCCCACTTTCTGCACAAGTTGCCTCAATCAGTATAGTGTATGTAATCACATCTGGATAACACTCCTTTTCCAGCTGTCGATCAAGAACTTCCATTGCTTGCTTCAACTTCCCACTATCACACAAGGTACGCAAGATCGTGTTATATGTAACAACATCTGCGGCAACACTCATCCGGTCCAAAACCCTTAAAGCATTATCAATCTCTCCCGCCTTGCAATACCCACTAATCAATACATTATAAGTTATAACATCTGGAACCGCTCCAGAATCCTCTATTATCTCCATGATCCGAGTCGCCTTCCTAGTCTTTCCAATCTTACAAAATCCTCGAATTAGGCTCGTGGAAGCAATTATATCCGGAATCTCCCCACGATAGACCATGTTTTCAAGAAACCTAAAACCCTCTTCTAATTCCCCATTTCTGACCAATTTACGAAGATGATTATTGCTCTCAAATTCCTCAATAGAACTCGAAGAAACGTGTCCATTTCCCATATGCCCGTTTAGAGGCTTGTCGAGATTTTCCAATTTACCATTGGAACGAAAAGTTTCGACTCCCGAAACGGCAAAAACCCTACTCTTCCTTAACTTTCTAAACCCCACATGGACTTTCCTGCTTGAACCATCATTACCCCTAATTCTAGCTCCAGCGAAGCTACTTCTTCTAGTGGTGTATCTATTGAAGTACTGAAATGAGCGAAGCCCTTCATGGGTATGACTTGTAGGTACTATCAAATCCATAACCTGAACTACTAGTATAGAACAACCAATAAAACTCAAAAACTCATGCTACGAACAAAACAAGTTCGAGAACCCAGATGAAAATGAACTTTATACAGTGCTTTCAAAGGTTGAGGCAAATTTGGAATGAGACGATAAGGAGCTTACCGCGAGAGTTACAATGTTTTTGGTGAGAAGGTTTTGTGTCCGCCGCTTCTTGCTGCTTATCCAGTTTGTGTCTGCTTCTGGGTTCCGCATGCGAATATGTGTGTGAAAGATGGAAAATGTTTTTCGTCGGCTAATTAGGCCTGGAATTTATTTAGGTGGATTGGGATAAAAGAAAAGGGTTTCCGGATTTTCAAGGGTCCAATGAAAAAGGATGGCAGGCCTGCGGGTTACAGCCCGTCAATTTAACGTGTTTATCTTCTTCGGTTTAACGGCATTTCTCCTAGTCCATGAGGAATTGCATCTTCGGCACATGTAACCCCACGATTCGGGTCCTCAAGGTTTTGGTTCGGAGAATCGGCCCTTCCATCCCAATCCGTTAACTTGAAACATGAAATTTGAATTAAAGTAGTTTGTCGGACACTTGTCAATATTTTATTGGTTAATTTTGAGGTGACAATTGATAATTGAGCGAAATGGGCTTGCATACAATAAATTCAAAGCGAGCACATGACAAATAAATATCGGTCCACGTTAATAAATTACATTACAAAGTATTAAAAAATAACATAATTTCATTAATAAGCACTTGAATTACTATTTTTGAAAGACA
>Ga0325402_1005953_pt1 | contig 11474 bp, 7 predicted proteins | sample PopdelMetagenome_22_FD_207212 | JGI IMG/M metagenome (GOLD analysis project Ga0325402, IMG submission 207212) | Populus deltoides microbial communities from Bellville, Georgia, United States - Xylem-PdKOR-R3 | ecosystem: Host-associated > Plants > Phyllosphere > Stem > Wood/Secondary xylem...
CTTATCTCTAATACTATTAGTGAACCCTCTAACCTTGACATTTATTTTTATCATTGTTTAATCTTCTTTAATAATCTTATATCTCAAAGTCCTCTTTAAATCATCATCATTGTTATTGTTGTTGTTGTTGTTGTTTTTCTTCTTCTTCTTCTTCTCATTATTATTATTATTATTATAGTTCACCTTCCTATGGTTCGACCCCGGTCTTGCCGGGTTATTTATTACTGTGACACTCCTGCACTTGGAATAAGACATCAACTCTTTGATCATGTCATTTAGAACTAAGGCTGTAGAGGAATTGAAGGACATCTATCTAGGGATGAACAAGCCATCGCCAAAGTAGGATCCACCTTAACACCCATACAATAGCAATAATTGACAAAGCTCTTACAGATCCAAAGATTAAATTTCACAACAAATGCAATAGGCATGCCAGGCATCAGCCCCAAAATAGTTACTCACCAATTAAAGGTAGATCAGAATGCATACTCGGTTTACTAGAAAAAGATGAACTTTGAGGGAGAGAGGCTGAAGGCTATAACGCAAGAGTTAGACAAACTTTTGGTTATTGGTTTCATCAGGGAGGTGTGATACCCTCCTTGGTTGGCAAATGTGGTTATGGTCAAGAATAGTAATGGCAAGTGGTGGAAGTGTGTGAACTTCACTGACTTAAGCAAAGCCTGCCCAGAAGATTATTATCCACTCCCAAAAATTGATCATTTAGTAGATGCCACTGCAGGCATTGAAACCTCAAAAACCCATTAGGCCTAAAAAGTTAACATTCAGCAAAGTTAACCATTAGGCCTTTTGAAACCTTAAAAACCCAATTGGAAGGCTAACACTGAGGGTGATCCATCATAATAAAATGAGGAGAGCAAGGTTGAATACCCTAGAGAGAAGAAAGACACCTCAAACATTGTTAAAAGTTAACAATATCACTTCTATTTCTCGTAACTGTGACATTAAATGCTTTTGTTGTCTGGGTTTTGGTCATTTTGCTTTATAATGTACAAACAAAAAAATTATGGTTATGAAATCAAATAATGAGGTTGAGACAAATAGGGAGGATGAAGAGAAGAAGATTCCACCATTAGAGGATGTTGATAATGTTTATGTTGAGTGTCCTGTTAAGGGAGAGGCCCTTGTGGTGAGGAGAACATTGAATATGCATATAAAGGTGGATGACTCAGAAGGTTAGAGGGAAAATATATTCCATGATTTAGATTCAAAGTCAAATCTTCTTAAAGAAAGGAAGAAGGATACGAACCAAGTCAGGTCTGAATTTGGCCTTAAAATATTTGTTGATCAATTTTGCAAGTTCAAGGATATCTCACAAACCGCACATCGAAACGAGTTAAAATTTTACAAGGAGATACTAGACACATGAAACTATATTTTGATAAATTTCAGGTCAAATTGAGTTTGGGAATATATTATTTCATATGGTTAAAATTACTAGAAAAATCTTGTCAAATTTGCCATATTAGACATTTGTGTACTGTTTGGGACATATTTAAAGTTGTAGGTAGAATATTTTTACGATTCAAGTTGTTCTGGAAACTAGACATATCAAGATTTCCAACCATATATAATAGGTCAAATAATTCATCTAGATAAGAGAGAATGACATGTTTAAAGTCAAGACTAAAAATATGTCAAGAATATGCAAAAATTGGAGATTCAGGCTACGTAGAGGAATTTTGGCATGTAGACTTTGCTTTTATTATCCTATTTTATTTATTTATTTAATATTTAATAATTCTTTTTAATTTAGATTTTTTTATGGCCCATTAGACATTGTTTAGGGATTTATTTCATTATTGGACTTATATTAGTTGATTACTAGTGTAGGCTCATTAGCTTGCAACCCAAAAGGGGTTCATTATTGGACTTATGTTAGTTGATTACTAATGTAAACTATATTATGTTTTTTAGCTGCAAATTTTAGCAGCAAGTTAGAGAATAAATGTGAGTTTTCTTTTTGTTTGTTTGTGGCAAAACAATTTTTCTTTGCAAGGACAAAAATCATACACTGACTTATCGAAGATTAACTGGCTTCATGACATCATTCTCATACTTAGGGTTTTTAGATACAAAGTTATCTCTAGGTCTAAGTTTTTTTCCAATACCTTTGGTTCTTAGGTACAGTGTTACCCTTAGGTCAAGGTTCTATCAAACCTGATTTTCAGCTTTCTGAGTTATTATCTACTTCGTTAGAGATTGCTTGATCATGTGATCATGAGGTTCACATCACCTTGTTATCCAACAACTTAGGCCTCAACAACCTATGGATATACTTTCCACTGAGAGCTCCTCTCCACCCTAGGTAATGGGGGCAATAGGGGCATTAGACCCTTGTTAATCACTTGAGAAAAAATTCCTAACAATTCTTCAAGTGTTGGAGAATTATGCTTCCAACCATAGGCGTTGGACTTATATTAATCACTTCATAAAATTTTCCTATGATTTTTCTAATTATTAGAGATGTATGACAGTGGGCGTTGGACCCATGTTAATCATTTGGAAAAAAAATTCGTAAGATTTTTCTAAGTGTTGGAGATATATGTTTCCAACCATGTGTATTGGGCCCATGTTAAGAGCTTACCAAAAGACTTAGAAATTTTAACAATTCAAAAATTTCAATACATATTTAAAATACTTGATAAAAAAATCCTAGAGGCATCTACATCTCTAAGCCCAACTTCTGGGCTAGATAGACCCTTCTCCTTGTTGAAGCAGCTCTAGTAAAGAAGACATCAGAAATCTGGGACTTGACTATTAGGGAAACTTTGGCTAAAGTCAACTTGTATTCCTCTAAAGAGATTAAAGAAATACAAGTTGGACATAGTAGGAAAAGTTTGTTCCCTATTGTCTTTGTTAGAGATGCAGATCCTCCAAACTTCATCCAAAGGACTTAAGTAGAATTCTTCAATGTCACCATCCTCAGACTCGAACTCTCAACCTTCTTCTTGGCTGCCTTTATCTCCTCTATTGAAGTCCTCAATTCTCCCTTTAAAGCCTCCTTTACTCCCTTGAGCTCATCTACTTCTTTTTCCAAGAAGTCTATATGTTATATGCTTCAAACAATTTCTATTTAAGAGCCTCCCTTACTCCCTTACATGTTCTAATAGAGGCCATCTGAGCATCCTAAATGGCCTTCTCCTCCTTGAGCATGTGCACCTCAAAATTGATAGCGCGATGTTACTCAATAGCCTTTTTCATGGATCTTTTCTCTTCAGTCCACCTACTCTTGGAGTGGGCACACATCATGAAGGTCTGAATGGGCACAACAATAGCATAAAGTAAATAAATAATAGTCCTAAAAAACTGATCAATGTATTAAAAAAAGAGATAACTTTAAAACTCTCTTTACCTGAAAGGCCATGTGCCTAATAATGGCTAAATGACACTGATAATTAGGATCAGTTAGACCATTAATGCTACAAGGGAGGATGAGCACCTTGTCTAAGGCGTCCATCACCTGCACTCCTCTATGCCCCAAGGTGGAACTTTCTTGGAAAAAAGACCCCATTGTATTTATCTCCTCCTCACTCAAGTTGGGAAAGTGAAGAGGAGCATAACCTAAGTTTAGTTTGGAGAAGACGTCTTCCATCCCCATGAGATAAGGTCCTTGACTGGAAGACCCTGTAAGCATAAGGAGTGGACTGGTAAGAGTAGGAGTTCTGGATAAAGAGGGGAACATTTTCACATCAGAATCTGAAGCCAGACACATCCTTGTCTTCTTCCATCGTAAGCCTTCCTCTAAGATCACTATGGTAAGGGTTGGTTCCAAAATACCCCATGAAAGGGGGGAACGAGTACCTCTTAAGATAGAAAAGTGATTGCCTTCTATTACCTCACCACGTGTCTCCTTGACATAAGGGACAAACACATTTGCCTCTTTAATATGAGAGACATCCTCATAAGCCTCATCAACATGAGGGACTAAAATGGAGGACTCTTCGATGTCCATAAAAAATGTTCTTCTAACCCTTCACCTACATATCAAAGGTCGATTTTCTTCAGATGGGCTACCTTTAAGAGAGATAGGATTGTGGATAAAAGAAGCACGACTACGAGGAGACATGTAAATGTGGCTAGGTAAAGAAGTTGAGGATCCACTAGCTGTAGAGCCAGCCAATCTTAACAAATTCCTTTGTCCATACAGTTGATCTCGCACTAGGTGTGCAACGAATCCAGCCTAGCACACACCCTTTCTTCCTCATGCTAAGGAAAGGCATGTCATTCACACCCGCTAGGGGTGCTCTCCAATAATGGGTACAACCCTAAGTGACACTATACCTGTCTTATGGCTTCATCATCCCATGTTAGCTCACCACCACCTATTGCCCTCTATATCTTTTTTATCGGGAGGATTTTCCTTTGAATTTCTCCCTCATTGGTCCTTTTAGCCTATTGGCAAAATTAAGAAAGCTAGAAAAGGAAGGCCCCTCTTTAATGCTACTAATCAAGGTGTAACACTACATAAAAATCCTGATAGTAAGTTCCTCATCTAGCATTATGAGGTGGAGTTGAGAGTTTGAGTGGAGTTGAGCTGGACTCGAATTGTAATATTTGAACACTTCCTTTACAAAGCCTTGTGGAGGAAATAAGTACCCAAACTTATACATGAAAATAGGGGCTTTAATTATAATTTTTCCTCCACTATATTCATTAGTGACCTTTGAAACATGGTCACTATGTCCTGATAACAAGACCATATAATCTCTTGGTTGTTGGACATTAGCCTCATTCACTTAGGTTAGAGTTATCGTACTTTGAACATTATTAGTAGGAGTTACATGTTCTTTCCCTTTAAGGCTTGAAACCTCTTGAGGATCTCTGTCTTCCCTCATTCTAGATGGAAAAGATGGGGAAGTTTCAATTCTAAATCATGGGCCAATCATAATGGCCAATGACTTCTAATAGGTGCTGGCAGTTTCTAACCTAAATGTAAAATCCTCCTTAGAATATAATATCTTTTGTCCCATTTCTAGAGGCCATTTTCAATTTCTTATAGAAAAGAAGAAAAAATAAAACAATAAGCTTACAATAAAAGAAAAGGAAAGTGAATTGGTTGACCTAAACAAGAAAAATCCTTTTGCAATAAAATGATCTTGTTCTTATGACTTAAACCCCTAAAGTTAAGGAAACATATAAATGTTTTTACATAAGTAAAAAACAAAAAAACATTGTTTGAAGAGAAGTAGGGTTTTTATATATGAGTCATCCTCCTTCTCCAGTAATAAATGAAGGACAGATGACATCTCATCATAATCATAGGGAGGCTAAAAGCTAGTGAATATTCATTGTAAGTCGTTGGGTGGTCTTCCCAAGACATTTACTTTATTTTCCTTAGAGAATCCTTCCAAATCAACAAAGTTTAAACGCCTCTTCCCAAAGAAAGATGAGATGTATCCGAACTAGTTATCTTCCAAAAACATCTCTTAAGCCTTTATGCAAGATCATACAATAAAAGCTTGGAGGGGGTAACTAATGAGCTAGTAATTTCGACCTAAATTTTTATAAATTGAAAAGGTTTTAAAATGACATGGGTTTGGTAGATGTACCCGATCTAAAGCACTTGGGTTTGGTTGATAACCAAACCCAATATAATATGGGCTTAGCAAACGTATAATACCAAAAACACTTGGGTTTGACAATTAGTCAAATCTAAGGTAATCAAACATGCCAGACCTAAGACACCTAGGTTTGACAATCAGCTAAATTTAGGCAAATATAGTTCTGGCAAAACATGTCACACCCAAAGCACTTAGATTTAAAGACTATCAGGTTCTATAATTATATGTTGAACCCTAGATAATCTCCTAGATTAAAAATATTATAAGCATGATAAACCATCAAGTCTCTTTATCTAAAACAATTATATGAATTATTCATGTATGGGGTAATGATTTCCCTATACTTATAGGTGTGCAAAAGGTCTCTTTGGAGACTTACCAAACTTACTAACTCATTAATGATAAGTAAGGGATATTTATCTCTCATTAATGCCACCAAAAGCAAAGGACTTTTCAGTCCTTTTCTTTTCTGAAAATGACAAGGTTTAAAATGTATAAATACCCCTTGAATCATCTAGGTAAGGGTTCAGAACTTCCATCACTTGAAAAAAAACTTACATATATTTCAGAGCATTAATCATCCTAAAACTCAAGAATAAACATCTTTATTTCTTGAATTTAAAGTTCTTTTAAGTCATTTATTGTCTTTTCCATATAAATCTTAACTTTATCATCGAAGAGTGTTTAAATCCTCTCTCGATTAGAATTATTTTTACAAGTACTTAAACTTCCATTATTAGTTTGGTGTTAGTCAAATCTAAGGAAAAGAAAGCTAATCATTTAAAAATATTAATTAATCATTATTCTAAATACTAAATAACCTATTATTTATATACTTGGAATTTAAAAAATCATCATTCTCCATAAATTGCAGCTGTGTTAATATTAAAGTAAAGACAAAAAAACTCGGTAATTTGTGGATGTAGTTTTAAGATGAACCATTCTTTTGTGGTTTCTTTAGTGACAAAGATAGGGTTAATAACACACGTGGTCCTTGTACTATGTTACTATGATTAATTGAGTCCCTCTACTATCTATTCCATTTATAATTGGAGCCTTCCACTTTGACATGTCGTTACTAAGGAATATTTGATATGTTCAATCATTGACATGTGTCTTATTTGACCCATTCTGGCCTAGATTTTCTAATAAAATAAATTTGTAACATGATGAAAAATATCAAAATAATTCATAATGAGTAATGAGTAAAATATAATAATACAATTCATTCTAGAAAAAAAAAGAATTAAGAATAAAATAAACAAAAACAAAAACATATTAAAATTCAAAAAATCACTTTGAAAGGAATGTAAACGAGGAGGACAAATTAAAATCAAAACGAAAAAAAGATGAAAAAGCTTAATAAAAAAATATTGATTTATTAAATAAAAGAATTTGTTTCTAATATAATTTTTTTAGAAATTGATTAATTAATTTATTTTTTATATTTTAAATTACTTTTACTTTATTTTATTTTTTTTAATTGTTTTGAAGATGAGATTTTCATTTTCATGCAATAAATCTTTTTAAAGGAAAAAGAGTAAGTCAAATGACAAAATTAGCACAATAGTCAATCATCAGATTATCTTACTTCTTTCACTTTTTAGGCAACAACGTCTCAAATAGAAAGCCCTGAATGTAGACGGAATAGATATTAGAGGGACTTCATGTATCAAATTAGTAGTAAAGGGACTATATTAATCACGGTAACATAATACAGTGACCAAACATGTAATTAACCCTACACATATATTTTTTTTTATTAACGTGGGTGTCCGGGCCAATTTGTGTGCACCTCGACTAATCTCACGGGCTCTGAAGTTAACAACTATGTAAGCCTTCAGTGGTCATCATATTAGCAACTACGAAGCTCAAACTTGAGACCATAAAAGGAGCAAACCTCTTGATCTCAACCTCTTACTACTGGACTACTTACTAGATGGTTACCCTGATACATCCACGCACTACACATTATGGACAGGGGATCATTTTGCAGAGGATCATGCTGCTTGCTGCATGAACGTGAAGATCAGGTTGCATGAATGTGAACGTGAGACGTGCTGCAGGAAGTGGGCAGTTGGTCATGCTGGAAGAACGTGGGCCATTAGTTAACTGTTAAGTAGTGGGCAATGCTTTAATTCTTTCTTATTGTTTTATTAATTCAGTTGTGCATCTTTCTTATTGTTTTATTAATTCTGTTGTTAATTCAGCTATGCAATGTAAGGCTATAAAGCCAACATTAATTTTAATTGAAGGTATGAATTATATCCTAATCCCCTGATTCTTCTCTGTTATTCTTCCTCCACAAATTATTTGTATCAGTGGTATTAGAGCCAGGTTATTCTTGGTTACAACCATGGATACTCGCGGCAAATCAAATACGGAATTTCGCAATGAAGTCAATGAAATCCTAGTTAGACACAAATCAAGCTTTGATCAGGTTAATGCTACCTTACAAGTAATTTTGACAGAACTTCAAGCTCTTTGCACAACTCGTCACCAAAACACCAATTCTCCTGAAATCAACCCCTTTTCTAATGAAGAGTCTTCACACCAACAGACCTCTCATCGTCATCCTATAAATAACCATCAACACCACAATCTCAAGTTGTCATTTCCAAAATTTAATGGAGATGATCCAACAGGATGGATCTACAAAGCAGAACAATATTTTGATTTTCAAAATATTGTGCCAAACCAGCAGGTTCAGCTGGCCTCTTTCCATTTAGAGGGTATTGCATTACAGTGGCATAGGTGGTTAATTAAGTTTCGCGAACCATTAACATAGGATGAGTTTACCAAGGCTATACAACAAAGATTCGGTCCAACCAACTATGAGGATCCGTCAGAAACCTTAACTCGCCTTAAACAAACCACTATAGTAGCAGCTTACCAGGAGGCTTTTGAGAGACTTTCACATCAAGTGGATGGTCTACCAGAAAATTTTTTGATCGGTTGTTTTATTGCATGACTTCGCAATGAGATTCGTTTGGATGTTAAAATCAAACAGCCCCATTCCTTGGCAGATACTATAGGTGTGGTACGATTAATAGAGGATAGGAATTAGCTGCAGAAGAGAGCCCCTCTTCCTATACGATATGTACCACCTTCAGTACCAGCTTCAGTGTTAGCAAAAGCATCAGCTAACCCCATGGCTGGAGTGTTGGGGCCGCCACAGGGTCTTAGGTTACCTACCAGTTCTAATACATCTTTTCGCAGAATCACTAATTAGGAAGCACGCGAACGAAGAGAGAAAGGTTTATGATACTATTGTGATGAAAAGTTTGTTCCAGGACATCGTTGCCAGCGGCCACAGTTGTTTATGATTTGGGATTCTCCTATCATAGGCAGTGAAGACATTGTGCATGACTTGCTCGAACCAGTAGAGGAAGAGGTCATCCCTGAGATTTCTTTCCACGCCATGACAAGAACTGAGCATCCACAGATTATGCGTGTCATAGGTCAACTGAAGAACAAGAAGGTAATGTTGCTCATAGATGGTGGCAGCACTCATAATTTTATTGATAAAGCTATTGTTTCTAAGTTGGCATTACCAATTAACCGAGAAAAGAAGTTTCAAGTTATGGTGGCTAATAGGGAGAAGATCGACTGTGTTGGACAATGTCGGGCACTTATCATCAATATAGAGGGATATCCAGTCATCGTCGATTTCTACATTCTACCTGTTGCAACATGTCAATTAGTATTGGAGGTACAATGGCTGCAAACTCTTGGTCCTGTGGAGATGGATTATAAACAGCTGACCATGTCATTCAAAGAAGGGGATACTTCACATATTTTTTGTGGAATTAGGCCAACAAGCCTCACAGCTTTATCTGATAAAGAACTGTATGGATTGCATGGCGTAGGGTTGTTCTTCCAAATCCTATCAGTTGGAAGCAGTGCTCAGTTTCCATCTTACCCGTCTGAAGTAAGCTCACTATTGGAGCAATATTCTTTCATTTTTACAGCTCCTACTGGTTTACCACCTCAATGGGAACATGACCATCACATTCCCCTGCAGCCACAAACCGGGCCAATAAGTGTGAGGCCTTACCAATATCCCTACTATCAGAAGAATGAGATTGAAAAAATGGTGCATGAGTTATTACAATCGGGTCTGATAAGGCCTAGTCGTAGTCCTTTCTCTTCACCAGTATTGCTAGTAAAAAAGCTGGATGGAGCTTGGAGATTCTGTATAGATTACCGCGCTTTGAATGATATCACAATCAAAGATAAGTATCCTATTCCTATGATTGATGAATTATTAGATGAGCTTCATGGATCCAAAATTTACTCCAAATTGGATTTACAATCGGGTTACCACCAAATTAGAGTACAAGAAGAAGACATTCCTAAAACAGCCTTTCGTACTTATGAAGGTCATTACGAGTTTGTAGTGATGCCATTTAGCCTCACGAATGCACCATCAACATTTCAAAGTCTCATGAATAAACTATTTCCTCCTCATCTTTGAAAGTTTATCTTGGTGTTTTTTGATGATATCCTTGTGTATTCAAAATCATGGGAAGATCACCTTGTACATTTGCAAATTGTAATACAAATCTTGTCCACTAATTCTTTATTTGCAAAAGCAGAAAAATGTTGTTTTGGCGTTTTACAGGTGGATTACTTGGGGCATCAAATCTCTGAACAAGGTGTATCGGTGGATCCCATAAAAATACAAGTTGTGCTGGATTGGCCAAAGCCTACAACAGTAAAAGGAATTCATGGCTTTCTCAGTTTAGCTGGATATTATCGGAAGTTTATCCGTCATTTTGGCAGTATAGCAGCACCTCTGACACAACTTTTAGCCAAATATAGTTTTCATTAGTCAAAAGCTGCGGAGCAAGCCTTCAGAAAACTTAAGGAAGCATTGACTACACCTCCAGTTTTATGTCTTCCAGACTTCTCCCAACAGTTTGTGGTGGAATGCGATGCAAGTGGTATCGGTCTTGGAGCAATTCTTTCCCAGAATAGTCGTCCAGTGGCATATTTCAGTGAAGCACTAAAGGGGTCAGCTTTAGCATTGTCAACCTATGAAAAGGAGATGTTAGCCATTGTCAAGGCTGTACAGAAGTGGCGCCCTTACTTGCTAGGAAGATCATTTATTGTTCGCACAGACTAGAAAAGCCTTAAGTATCTATTGGAGCAACACATTACTACTCCTACACAGACACGATGGCTGCCTAAATTTTTAGGATATGACTACCAGATTGACTATAAACGAGGACTGGAAAACCAAGGTGTAGACTCTTTATCCCGTGTAGTTAAATTTCAGTTCATGTCTCTTTCGTTGCCATCAACAGATTGGTGGTCTTTGCTTCAAAAAGAAATACAACAGTATTCTTTTTATGGCGATCTGCTAACGAAGGGGTCTACTCCACTGCTTCAGCGGGATGGGTTATGGTTTAAGAATGACAAAGTTTTCTTAAACCCCACTTCATAGTTCATTCAGAAAATTTTAAACTATGGTCACTCTTCACCAATAAGTGGCCATTATAGTTATCACAAAACTCTCACCCGCATCAAGCAGAACTTCATTTGGTCTGGAATGCGTGGGATGGTTAAAGAGTTCTTAAAGGAATGTGATGTCTGCCAACGATTCAAAAGTGACTGCATGAAACCTGTCGGCTTACTGCAACCTCTCCCAATTCCTACAACAATATGGACTGATGTCTCCATGGATTTTATCAAAGGTCTGCCAACTTCCAATGGGTATACTGTCATTATGGTTATTGTAGACCGTTTGATGAAATATGCTCATTTTGCTGCATTAAAACATCAATTTACTGCTGCAATTGTGGCTAAGGTTTTTATTGCCAATGTGGTTCGTCTGCATAGGATTCCAGCGTCCATTGTTACTGACCGAGACAGAGTATTTCTTAGTTC
>Ga0325402_1005954_pt1 | contig 11473 bp, 8 predicted proteins | sample PopdelMetagenome_22_FD_207212 | JGI IMG/M metagenome (GOLD analysis project Ga0325402, IMG submission 207212) | Populus deltoides microbial communities from Bellville, Georgia, United States - Xylem-PdKOR-R3 | ecosystem: Host-associated > Plants > Phyllosphere > Stem > Wood/Secondary xylem...
TATTGTTAAGTAAACCATATGCCTTCAACATTTTATTGCTTGTATTTTCTCAGAAACCAAGTGAGAAGAAACTGCAAAGAAAAAAACCAACTATTGAGGCGCGCAAGCATGAACATTAAAAGTTCATCTGGTTCTCTTAAATAGTTCACTTGAAAAGTTTAACAAAATAGGTTAATATAAACTAATAAAAATTAAAAAAAAGAAAAAGAAAAAACAATATAGAAAAGAGAATAGACAGATCCAACTTGGAGAGACAAAGAACTTGAAGGAGCGACTGCTAGTTTTGATTTAGAGACAAAAAGATTGAGAGATGAAGATTTGATTGAGAGATTGAACAAGAGGGAGGGGGGCGGCGGCTGAGTTTGCTAGGGTTGGAAGAAGAAACTAACAAGTAGATCTGTATATGGGAGAGATGAAGATCTGATCGAGAGATTGAATAAGAGGGAGGGGGGCGGCGGCTAGATTTGCTAGGGTTAGAAGAAGAAACTACGAAGTAGATCTGTAGATGAGAGAGAATAGAGATGAAGATTTAATCAAGAGGGAGTGAGGGGGGGCGGCGACTAGGTTAGAAGAAGAGACTGAAATGTAGAAGTAGAAGTGTTGATGGGAGAGAATAGAGAAGAGATGAAGATTTAATCAAGAGAGAGTCAAAGGGGGAGGGGGGGGGGGCGGCGGCTAGGTTAGAAGAAGAGACTGAAATGTAAAACTGTAGATGGGTTAGGAAGGTGTTTATAGTACCGGTTTTTTTATTTCTATTTGAACCGGTACGGTTCGGTCCGGGTTATCCGGTTCCTGCATTACAAAACCGAAAACTCAACCGAACCGGGATTTTTTCTAACTATTATAATCGGTTTAATCGGTTTTTTTTCGGTTCGGTTTTTTTGGTTAATTTTTTTTTGGTTTTCTCGGTTTATTCGGTTTTTCGGTTTTTTTGCACACCCCTATCGTTTTCTGCAGGCTTCCATTTTTCTGGAGACTTATTTTCTTCGCTTTATAGAGTGCATGCTTTCTACATTCATGGGATTCCAAAAACTAGAGAGTACTCTTCGTCAATGAATCGCACAGAGCATTATTGGACCCCATGAATTAGCATCACATGATAAAACAGAGAAAAAATTTATTGGACCGCTTGAATCAGCATCACAGTATTTACTGGTGATAGAGGATTTTAATCCTATTAGTTCAGCAACATGACAGGTTTAAGTCTTAATTACTAGCTGATCACATTGGCACAGGATCAATGAGTAGAGCAGAAACAAGATCTTTGAGCACAGTTCCAGCATTTGTATAGCCATCTTCATCTTTGTACACAACATCAATCACACGAGCAAGATTGAGCATCCTTGTCAGAAGAGGCATGGGGACAGCGGTTGGGTGGAGAAACTCTTCATTGAGATCCTTCCAAGCATCTGTAACTTGTTTTCGAAATTCGTGGACAGTTTCTTGTTCTGTGGTGCCATGCTGTTTCATGTAACATTCAATGCTCGAGGCAACATGCCCTCTCTTTTGTTCGAACTACAGAAGTACGCACAGAGAAAAATTAGCAATAAATGAAAGAAAATGTGTTGAAATTAATTACTATAGGAGTATAGATACAATCACTACCTTGTGGGACACGATGTCATCCATGAGCCTGCAAATTATTTCTGAGGCTTTAAGAATCTTAGGTCCCCTAAATAACCAATCGAAGGAGTCCTTAGTTACAACATGTCCCATTCCAACAAAGGATGTAGCTGCTAGCATTGCATAGCCCGAAGTGACCAATGCAACAGCCATGTATTCCTCCATTGTTGGTGTGTGTTTTTGGTGGAACCATTTAGATTCAAGGTAGTAGGCTCGAACTAGATTCTTCATCTGAAAAATCATCAAACGTGTCAATCACTATATTTGAGCTGCATATCCTCTAGAGAACCGATCTTTTATTTTCAATCAGCCTGTGACACTTACTGCTTCTTTTGCATAGTAGACACGGTATGATCTTTCTTCAGTGACCATATTTTCCTCAATTTCTGTGTAGACATCTAGAAGTGCCTTGTAAGTCACTTTCATGTACTCTGGCAGCTGATCTACGGCAGTAATTTCCCACCTGTAAATAATTAAGATTGAAAGATTGGATAAACTGAAGAAAAATGGTTATGAATCAAAAGTAAGAAAACAAAATTACTGAGGAAAAATAATTTTAGAAATTTGATACATAATGATGGTAAAATGTTAGAATGTGAATGGATCCGACCTCTCAATTGCATCAGTAAAGAGCTCGAGTTCTTCCGGTGTACCATAGACATCGTAGATGTCATCGATGACGGAAGTCATGGCAATAACTTTGGTCAGTATCCTTCGAGCCAAGAAATACTCTGGCTCCAAGTACACTCCTAGTATCCAAAAGTAGCACTCTATAACTCTGTCTCTTGCAAAAGGCAGCTTCTTAGCAAAATCTAATTCTTTCCACCAACTAATCAATCAACATTAATAAAAGAAAACTCTCAGTTGAATTTCAATATAGCAAAAGCTAAAACACAGTATTGTATCTTGGAATAATCTTGTTTGCTTCAGCTTACTTTGCAATTTCACTTAGTTCCTTCTGGTGTTGCTTTTGCAAAATGTTGAAGTCTAATTTAGCGAAGTTCAGTAAAACTTCACTACATGAAGGATCTTCTTGGTAGATAGAGAAATAATGCCTTGCTTCTAGCCTTGGTATGTTCTTGCGAACAGGCTGCTTTAAAGCATGATTTATTTTTGCTCTCAGCGGAGAGCTTGAATGGGTGGCCAAGAACTCTAGGTGGGAAGTAGTGAACACAAGTGCTTCTTCTAATACCTCATCTCCATGCACCCGGAGATGTGTAGCTTCATATAAGCTTAAAATTCCTCGAGTGTCATTGGCAAGGGAATCATTGAAGGTCCCTTGGCTGTTCTTGAATTTGCCGAACACATCTGCATTGGAGCAGAAAACATTACATGAATGTAGGAACTAATTTTTTGAAGATTAAATAAGAAACAAGCAAGAGAAGAAAAGTCCATACCACATGAGATTTTATAACCTTGTTGTCTAAGCAGTCGAAATTTGAGAGAAATGGCGTATAGGTCATTATGATGATGATCATCATCATCTCCATTATCGAAGTCGCAATGGGACTTGTACATTTCTCTTAGTATTTCATCAATCTCAATCTCAAAATGGTAAGAGATGCCTAAGCGTTGGATCGCATCAATGAAGTCCAGTGTTTGTGAAGGCTTATTGATATTGGCCATCAGCTCCCTTTTCACTTCTTCCTTCAGTTTTTTATGCTCTGCTTTGTCACTCGTTTCCTAATATCAGCAACAAAAAGAATAACTTTTCTTGAAGGATTTTTATCTAAAAAAATTAAGCTACAAAACAGAAATCGTGTTTATAATATTTATCATTCCTTCTTGAATGAGCTCACAGCAATGACTATTCGTGTTTATAATAAATATGGCTGATGAATTTTTTCACCCCGAATTATTTATGCGATCAATTTGGTCGCCATGACATATGTAGGTCTATAGATTAGGCACTATTCTGACAAATTTGGTCGCCAAAAAACACATCAGTACTTTATGCGTTAACCCTTTGATAAAATGGTCACTACAGCTCCCTATAATACAAATTCTTTAGCCCAAAATGCATGCAGTCATTTCTGATTGACCTTTGTGATTGTGGGTTCGCATCAGATAGACTAGAGGGAAAAACAATCGAGGCCTTCTCGCTTACAAGTGTTAGAAAGGACAATATCCGCACGCAATCAAGCACATGAATAAGATAATTATTTTTACCATGGAATCGGTTGCGTACGAGAGAAAATGGTCACCCCAAATGCTAGGAGAATAACCTGCCGAACGGCGACTAACATTGGGCTCGACAGTGGCAGTAGAGAAAATTGCAGAACCTTCAACAGACATTTTCCTAGTATGGTTTGGGAATTAGTGGGTTTCTGAGGTTCGATCGTTTGTGTTTTGAAGGGTATACTGTGAGTCGAGAGCTCCTCTGCTCGACTATTTTATAGGCTAAGGCACCCTATAAGTTTTACTAATTCTATGTCTGGGCTCCGTCACGGGTCAAATATTTTTATGTGTTATAAAAAATTATAAATATCAGTTTTTTTTAATTTTTTTTAGAGTTTAAAAAATTTGACAAATAAAAAAAAATTAAATCAAATAAATCAAGAATTATGTGTGCTAATAAATAAATAAAAGATCATTAATGACACTTAAAAACAAAAATTAAAAAACCGAGAGACAAATATAGATTAATATATTTAATCTTAAAAATAGGACATTAAATTGATTGAATAAAATAAAAATAAAAAAAGAAATAACATGTAAGGGTACACATTACAAATATCATCTGAAAATAACCATTCATTATTTCAAAAAACATAGTTTATCTATACGAAAGATAAAAACAAAACCGTAGATAAATCAGAAAAACTTCTTCAAAAATTAAATTCATAACAAAAAAATCAATATTATTTAAAAGAGGTCATCTATACAAAATAAAAGAGAGAAGGGGTATTAATGTAAATATAATTAATTTTTTTTAAAAAGCAAAAATAAAAAATTAAGAGAAAAAAGGGTCAGACGTTTTTGGGCCTATAAACACTTTGGGTTTGATAGTTGCGCCAGGCCCAAGGTGCTTGGGTCTGGCAGCCATGCCAAGTTCAAGGGCCCTAGGTCTGGCAACCATGCTAGTAATAGACGATGTATCACATGCCGAGGTAGACGACGCGTCACCTATTTTGCCTAGATTCCATCCATTTTGGTGGCTGAAAAATCAGAGCCTATGCTCTTTTGCCCAAAACGCCTATAAAAACACCCTAAAAACCATGAAAAATTCATACATGGCCTTAAAAACCCCCCCAAAAAAGCCCAAAAAACCAAACTCAACCTGAAACTAAAAATCAACCCGAGCTCAGATCTATTTATTCATGAATGTTTAAGGTACAAAAACATTTAATATGAACTTCTCTCATCAAATGGAACAATTTGACACAAAAATCCCTCATTTTGGTGGCCTAAATCGGTGCCAACGACAAGTTTCTCTCTCTACCATTGGAATTCGGTGACCCCTTTCTCTCTTCTCTTTCAACTAGGGACCAAAAAATAACAAAAATGAACCTCTACATCCAAATGGATTTTTTTCAAAACTTATGGTACGCCATCCATGTTTGCCGTGTTTTTTTTTTATTTCGGTCCCCCCTCTTCCAATCCTATCATTTCATAAAAATTAAAAATTAATTGCTCCTTAAATAGGACTTGATTGCCCAAAACCAAAGTCTATGGACCAAAATGAAAAGAAAAAACAAAATTTTGTACAGTAACCAGTATATAGTGAAAATCCCATACCTTTTAGTATGTAGTATAATAAAGTGCAATTATTCAAGAGGGATGTGACACACGCATGTTGAAAACAAGATTTGGATTAGGGGATTCAGTCAATTTTCCTTGTAAACTATTTTTTTTTGTTAAATAACCTTACATATTTGACTTATCATTATGCAAAAAAAAAAAAAAAGAAGAGAGAGATAACACACTTATTTATGAAAAAAAACCCAAAGAAACTCTATAACCATGTTATTTTAAGGAAGAATTGACAAGAATAAATCATGTGATATGAGAAAAACATTATAACAAAAGCTAAATCATGTAGGGAAAACATTATAGCTTTCCTCACAAAACACTGTGGATTGCTACTATAACATCCCCTTATCCGGGATACAACAGTAATCTCATGTCAATTGAAAAAAACAGAGTAATTAATAACTTACACACACACACACACGGTGTTCATATTAAAGTCTACTGAAATCTTCACTGAAATTTTGGCGGAGTCTCCCCTATATCGAAAGGTCCCAAGTTATCGACATATAACCTTTTTACACTTCTAATAACCTGCATCTCCTGACTCAATCATGACCCAATCATCTTGGGTCTCAATCCCACAAACATCATCATTCATATCAACCACATATATTTATGATATACATTGAACAACAAATATCATTATGGATGGATAACATATATAAATACGCATACATGGAATATGGTTATATGAACTACAAAGTTAAGTTCATCAAATCAAGTTTAAACATTAATTATAAAAATTAAGTTATACAAATATTTCATGTTTACAAAATGTAAGGTCATCCTCCCTGGACTAAATAACAAAAAGTGAATAAAAGCTAACATCCACTCCTATCATGCATGCGATGGTCCTGAAACAAAATACATATTATTGAAATATAAATATCACAATAAGTACAATAACACAAATATTCAATAGTTTACAAAGGTAGACATATATTCTTATTCTAGTCTTTTTCCCTTTTCGTTTCCGTTAGAACTCTTTCTCATTCATCTACAAAAACTGTTTCATCTCTCATCTCCAACTTCCACTCAAGATTCCATTAAAAATCAATCATAACTATTTCATATAACACATTACTAATACCATTTTCACTGGTATCATCATCATCATCCTGTTGGCATTAACGTATGAAGATCCCCTTACCCGGGACCCTAACATACACTAAATGTATGCGTGGTGATCCCCTTACCCGGGATCCTAACATACACTAAATGTATGCTAGTCGAAACACGTATTGCATTTCTCATATTTTCTTTGTTACTGGTACTTCCATCACTTGGCAATTCACACAAGGGTCATTCACCTTGAACACACATACATTTGGAATACTATATGAAATAACAACATCATTACACCAACTTCAATCCTTTGACATAATATCCAACATTTGCTAATTCACATCTCACATTATTAACATATTAAATCATTAAATTTAACTAGATAGCTTAGGTGAGGATCACCTACCTTCAGTAGAAGCTCTACTCGTACTCTACTATTGCTGCACCTCGCATGTGGTCCCTCCTGTAATCACAGACATATTTCATAAATTATCCTAATTCAAGGATAAATTTCATAAAAATCATATTAATAGCCAACATAGGTCTTTCTTTCAATCATTCATTTCTTTATATTTTAAGTTTTTCTCATTACACCCCATTAATATCATCATTTTTGTCTAACCATAGTTATCATTCCTTTCTTTATATTTGAACTGTTACTGTTTAAATCTCGAACTATTACTGTCCAGCCGTTATTGTTTAGACCTTGGACTGTTATTGTCCAATCATTACTGTCTTGAACCGTTACTGTCTAGACATTGGACAATTACTGTCAAACCGTTATTGTCTAGACCTTGGACTGTTACTGTCCAACCATTACTGTCTTAAACTGTTACTATTTAGACCTTGGACTGTTACTGTCCAACCATTATTGTTTAGACCTTGGGCTGTTACTGTTGAACCGTTACTGCCAGGAGAGGTCGCATTTCGACCTCTCCTCAGATTTTTAACTACATCCGAAGTTCTAGGATCCGTTTCAAGCGAGGTTGGTCTCATTGGAAAGCTAAGACACGGGGCTACAAGTCCTCTGAAGGAAGGAGAACCCAGTTCTGCTCCCAAGACAGTCGAAATTACTCATCAATGAATCAGACCTACTACCCTGCAGGGTCTATCATGACCCAGTCTCGGTTGGTGATCTATAACTGGAGTTATATAGCTCCAAATTAAGCAAGACCAATTTTCTTAGTCAGCATCCAAAACTATAATTTCTACGAGGGAACCAAATTCTAATTCCTTCATCCTCCTACTCGAATTCTCTCCGAGAGTCAGGAGACAAATCTGTCCAGATTCATCAACATTCCCATTTATACACAACATCCACATTAAAACAACCTATTATCATAAATCCATTAAAGAGAACCACAATTTCCGCCTTTTTCCATCTTTGCTCTTAATATGGCCAGTTACCCCTTACTTAATTACCCATACATTTTTTTATGACAAATCATCATAATTTTGCATCCTTAATCACATACAACGCATTAGTTTTAACAGCTAATACATTTCCCTCAATTCAAATCTAAGAACCCTAATCTAATATTCAACATTAAGGCATCAATTTGTAACTGAATTTGAAACAAATTGTAGGACCATGTTTAGAACTCCTTACCTGGTAAGAATTAAGCTCTCGACCTTCAACCAGTCGAAAATTTTTGACTCCCTCATTTTTTAATAGCAGCCGGCCCTCTCTCATCTCTTCTTGTTCACGAGTGTTTATTCTACCCATAAACCCTTAATCTTGGTTGGGTTCTTGGAATATTTGGTGCTTTTCTCTTGATTTGGCAAGAACAAATTCAAAAACTCCCTCCTTTTTCTTCCTTATGGTTGTTGCAAATTTTGATTGCAAGGGGGAGGGGTATTTATACCCCATAATTCCTCTTATTTGCACATAAGCCCCTTTCTTTTAAGTGTATTAGTTTTGCCCCCACATCTTTTTCTTCTTACAATTAAACTACACCTCTTCTCACTTCTTATAATCTCACCCCTTAATTTTTAGTTTAATCCAACCCTCAATATTTTCCATTTAATTTCTAATGCCTCGAAATATTTTATCCGGAAATTGATGTCTAAAAATTTATGAATTCCTATTTTTATTTAAATCTATACATAAATTTCTTCACTTTTATTTTCCATTTATTTAATTTGCAATTTTATGCAACCTTTATTTCCCGGGGTTTACAGCTACAGTGCTTTTGCATATTGTTTTTCTTTACACAAGGTTTTTTTTCTTTTCTTTTTGTTTTTTTTGATATGATTTTATAAGAAAAGCTAAATTATGTGAGGAAAGCACTGTAGTTTTCCTCACAAAATATTGTGGATTACTAAAGTGTTTCCCCACATGATTTTTTTCTTTTTGTTTTTTTTTTTTGTTATGATTTGTTTTCAAAATTTTTTTTGTTGATTTTATTTTTTTAATATTGAGCTGATTGAAAATTTAGTTTTGTAATTTTTTTCTTTTTATTTTGTCTTTCTATGAGTTTAGCATGGTATGCGGGTTTGTAGAGGTAACCCTGGTTGCCCAAGTTTATGAATTTGGTGGATTTTTTTTTTATTGAACTTGAGTTTTTTATATTCTATTTTTTTTCTCATATTGTTGAAAAAATAGTTTTAGAGAAAAACCATGCTATTAAACTTTATGAACTAACAAAAACTACAGGATATGGGGGAAACCATTGTTCACCCAACACCCATTGCATCGTGGATTACAATAGTAATCCATAGTGTTTTGCTTATGATTTTTTTAATTTTTGTTATAATTTTTTTTTCAAATCTGTTTTTGTCAATTTCATCTTTTAAAATTGAGATTTTTAAGAATTTAGTTTCATAATTTGTTTTTTTTCTTTTATATGAGGTTAGTGTGGTTTATGAGTTTGCCAAGGTAACCCAGGTTGCACCAGTTTATGAGTTTGGTGGGTTGTTTTCTTTTTCTCATATAATTAAAAAAAAAGTTTTAGAGAAACGTAATGTTATTAAACTTTAGAAAGTAGCAAAGATTAAAGGGTATGAGGAAACCATTGTTCACCCATCCATAGTGTTTGACAATAGTAACCCATAATGTTTTGTTTTCTTTCTTTTTTTCTTTATGTTTTTGAATTTTTGTCATGAGTTGTTTTTAAATTTGTTTTTGTCAATTTTATCTTTTAATATTGGAATGGTTGAGAATTTGAATTCATAATTTGTTTCTTTTTATTTTATCTTTTTATATGGTTAGCATGGTTAGCGGGTTTGTTAGGGTAACCCGAGTTTATAGTTTTAAAACCCGACCCGGTCATCGACCCGGTCCAGTGATCGGGTCACGGGTCAGATGGGTTGACCCGGGTCGACCCCAAAAAAAAAAACACCTATATAAAACACCTAACTAGTTACAAGTTTACAATGCAACACTTACATGAACCAAATTTAAATTTTAAACCAACAACATAAATTTAATTCAATATCCAAAACACAAACCAAATATAAATTCTAAAATATTTTAAACAAAACATCCAACAACATAAATTCTAAATCAACAACACATTCACTTTTGTTGAATGAACACATTAAGTTCTTCTGTGTCCATGAGAGCAAAATTTGGATCAAATGTCGATGGAAATGAGCCAATCTCGTCAACACCTAATAAATCATCAGCATGCTCCTTTGAAACTTCATCATCACAATTATCTTCAATCTCATTAACATTTATGACATCAACATTTCAAACATAATTAACAAATAAATATTTTGTGTTAAACAATACTTTATTTTAAATAATATTTATCACTAAATAATCAATCATTAATTACAATCATCTAAAGTATCTTGTATGGTCATAGTTGATAGAGCTTGGTGAAAACTCTCTACTTCTTCCGTTGTCAAGATTGATGGGTCATCTTCGACAACCCAATTTTCAATGTCAAAAATTGTCTCAACATTAATTGGATCATAATTTCTTCCTTTGCAATAATTCCTATATATTAAAAGTGAAGGTAAACACAATATAAGTATTAATAATGCTACTAAACAAGATAAAATAATATTTAAGGAATTAGAGAAAAGAAAAATACTTTTGTTTCAATCTTAGATTACAGTGGACGTAAACAAGGTCATTAAGCGTTTGGTGCTCCAATCTATTTCTCTTATTGGAATGAATATGTTCAAACATACTCCAATTTCTCTCACATCCCGAAGAACTATAAGTTTGACTTAACACTCGTATAGCCAATTGTTGTAGATTTGGAGCGCTGGTTCCATATGTCATCCACCATTCATCTATATAAAAAAATAATAAGTAAAAGTGTAAGACTATAAGTAATAACTAAACAAGTTCAATAACTTCAGTTCATAGACACTTTCAGTTCAACAATAACTAATAACTAATTCTCATAAATTCAGTTAAACGGCCAACCCACCCAAATTCTCACAACTGCAGTTCAACAATAACTAATCCATTATATCAACATCACAGAAAACTGAAATGGCCAACACCATCCATAAAATCGATATATCAACATCACAGAAAACTGAAATAGCCAACACCATCCATAAAATAAAAAATAAAAGTGCCAATTCTTTTTCAGTGAGCAGATTAACATGGGGATAGTCTCAAATTCTGATTCAACTTAAGCATTAACAGAAGCAGAAGCAGAAGCAAACGAACAGGGACATCCAATATCAACTTAAGCAGAAGTAAATGAACAGGGACAACCAAAAATTAACAACAATATTCATAGCTACTTGCAGAATATTCACAGCTACAAAAATTAACGAACGAAATATTCACATTTCACAGCAATATTCATAACAATATTCAAAGCAAACGAACATGTATTTGACCATTTGAAGTCGCAGAAAAATAAAAGAACAGAGAAAACAAGATACATACCTGTGGGAAGAATCGATGGGTCAATCGATGGGAAGAATCGATGTGTCAACAGAGGGAAGAACTGATGGGTCAACAGAGGGAAGAATCGATGCCACTATTATACTCTCCTGCAAGTTCAACAGAGGGAAGAAGATGAAACAAAGGATAGCGAAAGGTAAAAGAAGAAAGAAA
>Ga0325402_1005955_pt1 | contig 11473 bp, 7 predicted proteins | sample PopdelMetagenome_22_FD_207212 | JGI IMG/M metagenome (GOLD analysis project Ga0325402, IMG submission 207212) | Populus deltoides microbial communities from Bellville, Georgia, United States - Xylem-PdKOR-R3 | ecosystem: Host-associated > Plants > Phyllosphere > Stem > Wood/Secondary xylem...
CTTTTCGATAGCAAACTATCAGTTTCCTTTTTCTTTTTTTTTAAAGGGCTTTGGGGCTTCAAAATATCAACTGAAACCGGGGAGGGAGAGAGAGAGGGTTTTAGGCTTAGAAAATTTGTAGAGTGGTGGGTGCCGGAGCCTCACCCCTTTCCTGCGATATTTCTCGAGGTTTTAGTTTACCCTGCTAGAGGGAAAACGGTGTCGTCGTCGAGAGCCATCTTCCCAAACAAAAGCTATCTTTTCAAACGACTCCGTTTGATTTAATGCCAAATTGGTCTTCTTAAATAAATGTGTATTTGACATTGTGGAGGTTTAAAAAAATTATAAATTATAATTTTTTCTTAACAAAAGTTTAAAAAAAAAGTTTTTAGCGAGATTATATAAAAACTATGATGTGTATTCACTAATTAAATATTTTTAAAACTATAATTGAGGCCGAACATAATTTAAACTATATCATCTTTTATGAATCCTAAAAACATTCATATTATAAAAAATATTAAAAGATATAGTATTTTAATCGCATACCATGTCATTATAACCTTTATCATATTTCACTATGGATTTACAAATTTTTTTTTTTTTTTTGCAATCAATCTTTTTTAGGTGATGTGACCTTCCATGACAAAATTAAAAGTCAATTACTTCTAATTAGTTAACCAAAGGAAAAATTGAAAGATAATGGACTAAAGTAAAGAACAAAAAAGAAACTATATGGTTGTTTTGAAATTGACTCAAAAAGTTGATTTTGATCCTCTTACTTTACTACTCATCCATTTCTTAGTCTCTTAAGTTTTTTTAGAATTCATTTTTTATCCAAAATTTTATTTCTTTTATTTTTCAGTTTCTGGTTTGGGATGAGAGACACAAAGTCACTGAATTCTGGTGGTAAAGAGAGAAACATCGGTTAACATCAATTTTAACAACCAAAATGGTTAACGTAGTGTCAAAGGGTTTCTCCTGCAAATGTGTTTGAAGTCTCCCCTCCAGCTCGAGTGAGTGGCCCAATTGTCAAGGCACCCCCTGCAAATCAATTTACCCATTAATCAGCACTACCCTTCATAATTCAGAAATAACCATTTTCTTTCATTCTTAATATTACAGTTCAATTTCCAACGTAATTAATCATATTAGTTACATAACTTCATCAATGGATTCCTTATTATACTTTTCTCATGCAGATCGTGAAATTACATATAATTATTCTATCAAGCTTTCATCTTTTTGCTCCCATTCAATTACATTTTAATTACGTCATATATCATAACTTATCATAACTTGCTATAATTTCCATGTCAAGTTAAAACATAATTGACTCAATTTTCATCTCATTACTATTTATTAGCCCTACAAGGAGAAAACAATATGAATTTACCAAATTCTATAGTTTCTCACTTACAACATATTTCATGATAATTTCCCGTATCAATTTAAATTAATCCTCTACACAATAAACCATCAAAATATTTCATTAATAATTCTTAAAAATACATCTTCACACAAGCATGCTAAACACACAGTAAAGATCAATTTCTACCTTTTTAGTCAATAACTTCTTCAATTGAACTAAATTCTTAATTCATTAAAAACTCATTAACATTATGTAAAATAACATCAATCATCCATAAATATTGTTCACATCATTTATACATAGTTATAACACAATTTTATAAAAGCTATTATGAACCCATCACTATTCTTCTTTCCTACCCATGAATGGCCATCCAGACCCTTTTAGCCCCTCAATTTCTTCATCAATTCATTATCATAATTCTCTCCATTTCATAATCTATAATGTCCTTAGAGACTCAATTCCAAAAGAATATGCTTCGCCCTAAATTCACATAAAAAACCCTAAATCAATTTGCTAAAATCTTAATGAAAATCAAGCAAATTTCATTCAAAATAACGTAAACCAACTTTAAACATCATGTTAAATATTAAATCGTAAATTGAGTTTTTAATGCTCATTTGGTTAAGTTTTCCCAAATCTCTTTCTTCTTCCTTTCTTTTCTTCATTTTCTCTTATAATCTCTCTTTTCTGGTGATTTTTGTGTTTTTCTTCACCATTTAGAATCCGACCACCACTGTGATGGTTGAAAAATCTAGGAAGGGGGGTTTTGCATAAAAACTCATTTTCACACGGTAACACCTAATAAATACCATAAAAAAAATCCACAAATCACTTATTAATGCTCACAACACCTTAAAATCACTAAAAAACAAAAATCAACCGAATAAGAAAATTCTAAACGGATCTTGATCTACATTTTCAGACATGTTTCTAAGAAAAAAAACTACCACCATCAAATTTCTCTCATTGAATAGAACACCAAAATCAATGATTTTGTTAGTGGATTAAAACAAATCAATAATTCTCTTTCAATCATCATAATCCAACGATTTTCTTTTATTTTTTTCAAACCTATGGACTGAAAAACAAACAAAATAAATTTTTGGACCAAAACTAAAACTGCCAAAAATATAGGGAATATATAGGAAAGAGAAGGAAAATAGGTGGACCAAAAAGTATTTTTTATAGTGAACATGAGATTGATGATGAGATTTCTATTTGTTTGACAATTTGATTGACCATGAGATTTCTATTTGTTTTACACTTTGATCCTCTTTTACTGAATTGTGTCTTCCCTTAACAAATTTCTTGAAAATTGGCTATTGATTTGAGCATAGAAAAGTTGTAACGGAAAAAGAAAAAGTTTAAGGATGAAACTAAAAAAAATCATGGGACTATAGATTGCTAAAGTTAAATCCATGAATATTTTACAACTTGTTTGAAACCAAATTTTATGTTGAATTAAATTAAATTCATAAACAACTTTGAGTTTAATTGATTACCTATTAACAATTTTTATATTTAGAGTAAAATAATAAATCACAAAATTGAATTCTTGATAATCTCAACTATTTTTCTTTTAATTTAAAAATCATTTTATAACATGTGTGTTTTTATAACTCAACTGAACCTTGATTTGAAATTAGTTGAGATCAGTGACGGAAATTATTTTTTAAATATGTGTTAAAAAGATTTCAAATGTAAAAATTGATTTAATCTATATATTTTTTTAAAATATATCTTTAAAATATTATTTTTCACTTGAAATAAAAGAAAAGGTGATGCTAATTTTTTTTTTTTAAAGAATCATCGGTAGGCAAATGCTCTCACTAGTGGCATGCATTTTAACAAACATGTCTCTCCTCCAACAACCTTCTGTTGGATATTTTTGGCCTTCTAGAGATTAGGCAGTTGTTTAGTTTAGCACATAAGCACGAACACAATTAAATAGCATGTATAAATTTAAACCAAAGTAATTTACTTATACAAAAAATTGAATTAGAAACAATTTCCTAACATGTATACTAACATATACAAAGGAAGTTAAAATAATTTGATATCTTATGTGTTTGGCTAGAATGTGGTTGCCGTAACTTTTAAAAGTGTTTTTTACTTATAAATATATTAAAATAATATATTTTTTATTTTTTAAAAATTATTTTTGACATCAGTATATCAAAATAATTTAGAAATATCAAAAAATATTAATTTTTAAAAAAATATTTTTAAAATATTTTAAAAAATTTTGAAACGCAAAAATAAATAAGATATCACTTATTTACTAAATAATTATGAATTCAAAATCTTAAAATGAATCTTTTAAGTTTTGTAGTGCAGATAAAAATAGAAAAATACAATGAAAATAAGAATTTTATCTCTTGAATTAACACTGACTCACTCTTTTCCTTCACAAGAGTATTAACTCAAATGTTATTTATTACAAAGAACTCCTTTTGTCTTCTTCTTCTTCTTCTTCACTTCACACACCAAAAAAACAACAACCCTTCTCTTCACAACTTCACCGCCTATTTATACGAACACCAAGCCTTAATTTATATTATTCCACATGTCATTTGGGTTTATAAACCACACTCATATTTGTTAAATCCCAGCACTCTTACATTTCACATCATTAACTTAACACATTCACATTTACCGAATAATACTCACATTGATATCATTGCATATGTTAGTCATATTGAGTCAAGAGTTTAAGATAAATTCTATATTTACCCACAATTATTTTATTTTAATTATGAGTGTGTTCCATGTTCATGTTAAAACAAATTTCTTACACCTTCGCCCTTCAATGTCCAACCGTCACTGTCCTATACAAACCCCAAACACAAACGCACTTCCAAAATAAGAAGAGCACTCTAATTCTCATTGTTTTTCTTGCAGGAGCACTGATGATTCACCTTCTACTTCTTATATCCAGTACCCAGCTACAAAGACTACCCCCAGTCATAAAGAAATCCCAGGTCTTGATTTTTCGAAAGCAGAATCAGCAAGTGAATTTGTTGACTCTAATCTGCTTGCACTTTGAATTCAGACGTTATAAGAAAGACACGTTGTTCTTTTAAAGTGTCCGAGAGATTTGGTAACTTATGTGAATAATAATTCGATGAGTGGGTGCTTGAAATTAGGATTTGGTGGAGCCGCGAAAGGTGAGCCGCGAAAGGTGTTTGATGGAATGCCTGATCGAAATGTTGTTAGTTCGGAGGCAATGATAAATGGGTACTTTTTTAGATGATGAAGCTTTAGGGCTGCTTAGGGAGGCCATAAAGGATGGGGTTGTACAAATAGCAAGGCTTTTGTTTGTGTATTGAATTTGTGTAGTGGAAGATTAGATTTTGAGTTAGGAAGACAAGTCCGTGCTCGGGTTGTAAAGGGTGATTGGAGGAATTTGATCGTGGATGATGCCATTGTTTATTTATATGTTCAATGTGGTGATTTGAAGAGTGCATTTGGTGTGTTTGATCGGATGGTGGAGCAGCATGTGGTTTCTTGGACAACAAATTTGACTACATCTGGCGCTTCAAAGGCATTTGGAGAGGAGAAGGCATTGAAGTTTGAGAGACAGATACACGGGTATAGCGAAGAAGATATACCAAGATGATGTTTTTGTTGGGACTTTGTTGGTGTGTGTATGTATACTAAATGTGGAAATATTTCAGATTCTTCAAAAGTGTTCAATGGGATGTGGAGGAACACGGTTATATGGACGTCCATTATAGTAGGGTATGCTAGGAAGGGGCTTGGTGAGGAGGCTATTAGCCTTTTTCCAATAATGCAGAGACGACGGGTATTATCTAACAACTTGACCATTGTAAGTATGCTCGGTGTTTGTGGGTCAATTGGGCGTTGCTTGCTGGGAGGGAAGTTCATGCACAAATTTTTAAGAATTGCAGCCAATCAAATGAATATGTAGGAAACCCTCTTGTGTGGTTCTATTGTAAATGTGGGGGGTCTCATACCGCCTCAAAAGTCTTGCAACAAATGCCTATCAGAGATGTTGTCTCGTAGACTGCCATAATTTCTGGTCACGCGGTCTAGGGCATGAGTCCGAGGCCCTTGGGTTTTTGAAGGAAATGATGGAGGAAGGTGTGGAACCTAATTCATTTACTTATTCATTGGCTTTGAAAGCATGTGCTAATCTTTGACAGCATACTGGAGAGGAATTTGGTTACTTGGAGGGCCATGTGAGGAATTGGCTCTGCCGAGAGGCTTTGAAACTCATGTATAGGATGCAAGCAGATGGTATTAAGGTGGATGATTTTGTATATGCAACTGTCCCTAGAGGCATGTGGAGAAATAGAGTGGGATACGGGGCATTCATCCAAGTACTGCTTGAGCACTAGTTGACCTTCATTGGGATGAGAATTTGTGGGTACTGTCCGTATTAGAAACACACTCGTTCTTATGGAATTCATGTTGCATGGATGAGGGAACCCAAATTACTGATCAAGGTATTCACCTTGCCTCCTAATTCGAGTTTTACCTGCTTTCGCTTAGTAAGGTGGAAAGAGTATAAAGAGGGTACTCTGGAAACTTAAATGATCAACACAGCTTGTTGACTAGCTGTGTTGCTTCTTGGCTGATGCAGTAATGTTGGGTGCCCTGTTGAAACATGATACTATATTGCATCAGCAACATAAATATAACACCAACGTCCAGTGTATTAGCTGTGTAATTAACTAATTATAAGTCTATCTTGAAATTCATCATAGATATGTATCACGTGTAGGATGATGCCGTTCTTAAAGGGCGTAGCGTGATTGCAAAGAGTTTAAGATTTGCACAACAGGTTTCGAGTTCGAATCAGGACGTGTATTTTTTGTAAGAGTCTGGAACAACTGAAATTTTACTCATTCACCCGAGCTCACAAAATACACTTTCCAGGAGGGTTTTCTCAAGTCAAAAAAAATAAAAAACTGTAGGATGATGAGAGGGTCTATTTGCTTTTTAAAAAAGTGCTCTTAAACATACTCCTGCGTGCTTCTCAAAAGTGCTCCTGTTTTACTTCCCTTGTTCGAAAGTCTATTTCAGCTCTTCAAATCAGACGCCTTTTTTTTTTCCTACTGTTAACAGGGCGTTCATGCATCTGGAAGGAGGATGATCGAAGCACTAGCCAGTCTCCAGTGGTGCTTCTTCACGTGTCTCGCCCATTTAATTTCTTGGATTACGCATCGTTCTTGCCCGTGTACTGCATTTAAGGCTTGAAAACGCTGCTAGCAGCGGGGTCACAGAAAGAATCGAAAGGGTTAAAAAGGCGACTTTCTCTCGGTCTCACGTGTATTGTGCACGCATACAATGGAACTAGAAAAAAAAGATTGCCCCAGAGTTGTGGTAATTACGGAGAGATAGATGACTCCACGTGTCAGGTCACCGTGTATCCATTTCGATACAAACACATGAACTTTAAAGTAAAATTGCAAGAGATATATCATGGGGAAATGATAAGTAGATATTACATAACTTTAATCAAGAGAACAAGTCCTGGAATCTTCATATTTAGAAGCTAGACCCATGTATTAATGAAAAATTTATTCTCCTTAATTTGCTTCTGATTTTAATTAGAAGTGATTAGGTGGAGAAAAATTCACTTGCAAGGTTTTGCTTTAGATACCAACAAAAGCCATGGATTCTTGTGTTTTTGAGATGGAAATAAAATAAAAGACCTCCAAGGCCAGGCCCAAGTGAAAATCCAAGCCCAAACTTAGGGACTACGTGCATAGAAATAAAAAAAACGTAAGGGAGGGCGTCATAGTCAATCCTGCTGCCACATGAATTTCAGCCGATGGTCTTCCCGCTTCTCTCGCTTATCATTTTTCTCCCCTTACCTTGCCTTCCTCTCCTCCTCCCCTCTCTCTCTCTCTCTCTCTCTCTAAAAATAAATAAATAAAAACAGCCTCATCATCTAGACATATCGCCCAGCGGTTTCGATCCAATCAGCCTCTACAAACACAAAACTGTTGGTTAAGTTAAAGGCTATTTATGTCACCACCTCTTTGTAACTTCTTTCTTCTCCATCCACTCCCTCTCTATTCTTCCTACTCAAATTTCTCTCTTCTCTCTGTAGATATTCAGATCGGTAAGTTCTTCTCTCCCTTTCCTTTTATTTTGTATTTAATTGCAAGCGACCTAAGCCCTAAAACGCACTATTAAAGTCCTTCTTTATATTTGATTGAGATCTTGACCGGACTTTTGTTTTTGTATCACTGTATTAGGCATTAGGATATTGTTTGTGCAACTGTTTGTTATTTGAAAAGTCTTTTTAATCATTTATTTTATTTCCATTTGCCTATCTGGTCTTGGTTTTTTGTTTTAATTTTCCTTAATGTTGTTTGACAAGTCATTTGTTTGACCTGCTTACTTTAGACCGCGTTTGTCTCATAATTTCTCTGTCTCATTATGTTTGCTCATGTATTTGTTCGGACATCATTTTGAAGTAATTTTTTTTTCCTTTTCCTGTTTTATTATATATTGATATTTTCATTTGGCTACAAATGATTGAGGATCGAGGTCATGATTTGGCCGTCTGGGTTTTCTTTTTAATTATTTTTTTCCCTTGATTTGATCCTTTTTTTTTTCTTTGTTGAGGAGCTAGGTAGCAGCAGTTCGCCTGCCTAAATGAATAATTTAATTGCTACCATCAATTTCTTTTTGCAAACAGTACTTTAAAAGGATATGGGAAGATTAACCAAAATACCTAAAGTTGATCCCTTTTTTTTGTTGTTTTTAATTGCCCTTTGAGTATTATCACATCAGCTCGGGGTTATGTTAAGATTCGGTTTAGGCTGAAAATGCAGGATTCATATTTGTTGGAGGCAAATGGTGTTTTTGTTTTACTCTATGGACAGTATGGGAATTGTAAAAAGGCTCTTATGTTTTGTTCTGTCTTTAATTCACAACCTTTTTTTTAACAGTCTGAATTGAGATATTTGATGCATGGTGAATGTTGGATGATTAAGCGTTGTTGTAATCTTTGGCACGTGATGTGATATCCTTTGTGTATAAGAGCTTACTGTTGGTTACTTGTCTAAGTATATGACCTGAAATTTACATATGTATACATGTTTGTACAATTTTGACTCTTTTTTTTCTCAACTGTATTTGTTCCAGGTTTGTGTTAGCCGTTTGATCTGCAGAAGCACAAAAACTGAAGACCAAGTTTTGTTGATTTGTATTCCAAACTTTATTTAGTGCCATCATTATGGAAAAAGCAGCAGTTAGTGAGAAAGATATAACTAATTCCCCAACTTCTGAGAAGCATGAGGAAGATGCAATAATTGCTGAAGGTGATAATCAAATGAGAGTTTCAGAGGAGGTGAACTCTCTAGACACAAGAAAGGACAATCCCAAGCTGGACAAGGATAATGCAGAATCTGATGCTGGTGAAAGTATTGATGAGAGCAGTGGCGTAGAGTTTAAATGTCCAGTTGACAATGTTGTGAAACATGATGACTTGGGAAAGGAGTGTGAGAACATGGGTATGGAACCTAAATCTGTTGGAGCAAAGTTAAACAATGATACTCAACGTGTTGTATCTGGTGACAAGATGGATGAAGTTGGTGATTTGGAGCCTAAAGCTGAAGAAGGAAACAAGCAAACACCAGAGGAAATTCTTGGTGAGCAGAAGGAGCCAGAGCCTGTTTTTGATGGAACAGAGGTTCCTGGGATGGAAGCTAACAGAAGTACATCTTTCCATTCCTCAGATGCTGATCATGAGGCTGAGGGGTCTGCTTGGCCCGAGAAGGCTGTGGCTCTTAAGAACTTTGTCAAGGAGAAGGGTGCAGTTGCTGTCACCAGTGTTCTTCGTGTTCTTTCTGTAAAAAGAGATGAAGTGGAATGGGTTACTGGTGATGAAGATAAGGAGGCTTCAGATTCAGCTAAAGACAAAGAAGTAACAGAAGTTTCTCAGAAACCAGCGGACAGGTCTGCATGGAATCCTCTCAGCTATATTATGTTTTCTCATGATGATGCAGAAAACAAATTTGAGCAGGGGGTGGAAGGAAGTGAAGAGCCATCACAACCTATAGCTATGAAGGGAAGAATTATACTGTACACAAGATTAGGGTGCCAAGACTGTAAAGAGGTTAGGTTATTTTTGCATAGGAAAAGGCTCAGATATGTTGAGATCAACATTGATGTATACCCAGGTAGAAAGCTGGAACTAGAGAAGTTTACTGGATCTTCTACTGTTCCTAAGGTGTTTTTTAATGAAATTGTAATTGGAGGTTTGACTGAACTCAATGGCTTGGATGAGTCTGGCAAGCTTGGAGAGAAGATTGATTATTTGATTACTGAAGCTCCAGCATCTGAAGCTCCTCTTCCTCCTCTTTCTGGCGAAGATGATGCTTCCACTAGTGGCTCAATCGATGAACTTGCACTTATTGTTCGGAAAATGAAAGAATCCATTGTTGTTAAGGATCGATTTTATAAGATGCGGAGGTTCACCAACTGCTTTCTAGGTTCAGAGGCTGTAGATTTCTTGTCAGAGGATCAATACTTGGAGAGGGAAGAGGTCAGTTGGATTTTTTGCTTTTCTTTTGAGACATGCAGAGTCCTAGAACCTGAAATATATGGTAGATGTCTTATCTTATCTATGTCTTCCATGCTCTGGTTGGAAAATAGTCCACTTTCTTTGCACATATTTGTTTAGAATTAATGCCCCTGTTGCATGCTCTCAAATTTTTATGTTGAAAAAGAAAAAAAATTCTCTTGGTTATATTAGTATTAAGCTTATCTTACTCTCGCTCTTACATTATGAAACAGGCTACTGAATTTGGGCGAAAGCTTGTTAGCAAACTCTTCTTTCGACACATTCTTGAGTGAGTGCATTGGATACGCCCTAGTGTCTTTGATTCTTCTGCTTATGCCTTTTTCTTTCTTTTGAAATCTCTTCATTGACAATTTTAACTTTTTTTTCTCCTTTATGATGCTTAAAACTGTAGTGAGAACATATTCGAGGATGGTAACCACTTGTATCGCTTTTTGGACAATGATCCTGTTGTGTCATCTCAATGCCATAATATCCCAAGGGGCATTGTTGAGGCAAAGCCTAAGCCCATAACAGAAATTGCAGCAAGACTCAGATTTTTGTCCTGTGCAATCTTTGAAGCCTTCACATCAGTAGATGGAAAGCATGTTGACTACAGAAGTATTCATGGGAGTGAGGAATTTGCAAGGTTTGATTTATTCTAGAGCTATAAAATTTCAAACTTTGGCGTCTTGATAGTTATTGTTTTTACTTTATGCTCTAACTTGTTTGCATTGATACTTGTAGATATTTGCGGATAATTCAGGAGCTCCAACGAGTAGAATTGCTAGATATGCCAAGGGAGGAGAAGCTTGCTTTTTTCATAAATCTCTACAATATGATGGCCATCCATGCTATATTGGTGTTGGGTTTTCCAAAAGGAGCATTGGAAAGAAGGAAGTTGTTTGGAGACTTCCAGTATGTGATAGGTGGGTGCACATACTCTCTTTCAGCTATTCAAAATGGCATTTTAAGGGGCAACCAGCGACCGCCATACAATCTTACCAAGCCATTCGGTGTGAAAGATAAGCGTTCCAAGGTAAGAGAATTCAACATATTTCTTAATTACTCAGCTTAATGTAACGTTTTTCCAGAATTCGAAACTTCTGATGGAGTGTGATGCTTGCCAGCCAGTGTTGTTTTGCGCTTTCTTTACTCTTTTATCTTCTTTTTTTTTAAAAAAAGAAAATTATAATCAGGTGGGGGACTGGGGTTAGGAAGTGCAGGTGGTGGTTCTATTGTTTCTCAACTACCCGATTTGTATTTAACAACATCAAATTACAAAATTAATCAATATGGCACATTTCATGCTTGTTTTGCTGTTGGCATTCTTTTCAAGAAGAAAATGAACTGATTATTCTGATTTAATTAATCGCTGATTATATTGTTAGCAAGGAATAGTTCCACCCCCCACTCGCCCTCGTTAATAGTTCCACCCCCCACTCGCCCACGTTTTCTTTCTTTCATTTCTTTTTTGTAAGGGAGAAATGCAAAACAGAATATGGCAGGGACAGAGCATATGGCAGAGAATAAGGATTTACGAAGAGAAAAATAGTGGATGAACAAGGAATAGGGTT
>Ga0325402_1005957_pt1 | contig 11472 bp, 4 predicted proteins | sample PopdelMetagenome_22_FD_207212 | JGI IMG/M metagenome (GOLD analysis project Ga0325402, IMG submission 207212) | Populus deltoides microbial communities from Bellville, Georgia, United States - Xylem-PdKOR-R3 | ecosystem: Host-associated > Plants > Phyllosphere > Stem > Wood/Secondary xylem...
AACACTACTTAAAAAAATTATGAATGAATAAAAAATTAATCTCAAAGAATTTTTAGTTGATATATTTTTACAAAATCTAAAATCCTCTATTCTATCTTAAAATTGTAGTTTATATAGTGAAAAGTTGGAGTTAGAAATTAGACTTTGGACTTAAGCTACAAGCGCTCGCTCGCTCAAGCTTGGACACGAGCTTTAGGTCTCTCATGTATTGGGGTCTGATTTGCTATAAAATAATTTTTTGGATTATAAATTTTTTTTCTCAGTTTTTTTTTTGGTTTGGGTTTGAGTTTGTTGTAAAATAATTATTTGGCTCATATTTTTTTTTTTTTACCATCTCATTTAGTTTAGTTAACCTATGAATGAACAATATTAACAATAGCCTTCCACCTCTTAAACAATTTTGGTTTTTGAAGTAAAATGTCTAGTCAAAACTATCAAGTTTATGTAATTAAAGAAAAATAATGAAAAATAATAATTATAATTCTACATCAATTTTGGTTTTAAAAATTAGTATAAAAAGGGGTTGAAGGGTAAATTTTTGCTCACTTTATAATACACTACCGGACTTTTGCATAACATTGACAAAATATTATGTCGGTCTTCAAATACTGATTCTATTGGAAAAAATATACCGACAGAATCACAAAAAAAAAAAAAAAAAAAAGAATTCTTCTATCAATTCAAAAATTAACCCGATCAATTTGAGCCATTGGATCCGTCCATGTCCGCCTCCACACAAAATCGAGATCATTTATGAAATTTGAAGAAGTGATAAGTACATTGTTTGGCCCCATCATATGGAGAGATTAGAAGCCTTAAACTAGTTTATGTGCTTTGCTAATTGCATTAGTTGGAGTGATATTTTGAAAATATCGTCTTAGGCTTTGGTGGAAGGGAAAGCGATAAAGACAAGATCAAAGCTGCTGCAATTATTTCTTGGTTCTTTTGGGTACAAGGCAGCTGCGTCACTGCTGACTCATAACGTGTAATATAATTTTTAAAAATATTTTCTTAAATAAAATATGTTTTTAAAATACAACTGAAAACATACTTACAGCAGTTAATACAAAAACCTATACTTTTAGACCAGGTTATAGATTGGACTAGGTTAAATAGGTTAATTTTATTTTAATCAAACTATATATATATATATGTATATATAAAAGATAACAACAGCAAATAGACCATTTTTTTTAAAAAAAGGAAAACGACAACCTTTAAAAATTGAAATGTTTCGAAAGTTTTGGGAGAGAAATTGAGAAAAATCTGTGACAAATTACTTGTCATCTGATTCTTCATTCATAACACCTGAACTGCATATCATCATCTAGCTACCATTCATAACACCTGAACTACATATCATCATCTAGCTACCATTCATCTTCTTCCTCTTCTAAAACCAAAAAATATTGCCCAGGTGTCAATCTTCTCAACCTTGATTTAACCTCTCTCTCTCTCTCTCTCACCAAACCTTGCTAGAAACCTTGCCAGTCAATAGATCCAACAATTGTAATCTATTTTCTTGGCCCCAAGCTGCTCCCATAACACTACAAAAATCCATCCTCTAAAAACAGGACTGTGGGTCCTGTGGAACAGGACGAGCTTTGTCATTATGCTCAAACAAGGGCCTCACACCACTTTTACTAAATCCGGCCTCATCCGGTAACTAGACCAGTTCGGATTTGTTAAAAAACCAGCCGGTACAATAACTCGGCAAAACTTGTTTAATCAGGTGTGTCGACCCATGATCCGGGCGAATCCAGATGAGACCCTTTTTTTTTCTTTTCAAATGTGGTTTTTCCGCTGTACCTCTCTTTTTCCACATCTTTTAGTTGGTTCTTAACACTTTTAAAAGTTTACTATATAAATATTAAAAAAATATTTTATTTTTTCAGTGTAGGATTTGAAACCCTTTAGTATATATACTCTATATTTTCAAGAAAAAAATCGTTTTTTTAATATGAAATTTGAAGTCCTTCCATATATATACATAAGAAAAAAGTTATGTTTTTTCAATATGGAATAAAAAAACTTTTGGTTTAAATATTTCAACTTAAAAGAATAACATAATCTCTTTTCAATGTGGGATCTGAAGCTCTTTAATATATATACTTTATATTCACACAAAAAAAAAGTTATATTTTCCAAGAAAAAAAATTGTTTTTTTAATATGAAATTTGAAGTCCTTACGTATATATACTCTATGTTCACAAGAAAAAAAATATATTTTTTCAATGTGGCGTTTGAAACTCTTTAGTATAAATACTCTATATTCCCAAGAAAAAAGTTATTTTTTCAATGTGGTATTTGAAACCCTTTCGTATATATACATAAGAAAAAAGTTATGTTTTTACAATATGGAATAAAAAAAACTTTTTGGTTCAAATACTTCAACTTAAAAGAATAACATAATCTCTTTTCAATGTGGGATCTAAAGCTCTTTAATATATATACTCTATATTCACAAAAAAAAAAAGTTATATTTTCCAAGAAAAAAAATTGTTTTTTAATATGAAATTTGAAGTCCTTCCGTATATATATTCTATGTTCACAAGAAAAAAATTATATTTTTTCAATGTGGCATTTGAAACTCTTTAGTATATATACTCTATATTCCCAAGAAAAAAGTTATTTTTTCAATGTGGTATTTGAAACCCTTTCGTATATATACATAAGAAAAAAGTTATGTTTTTACAATATGGAATAAAAAAAACTTTTTGGTTTAAATACTTCAACTTAAAAGAATAACATAATCTCTTTTCAATGTGGGATCTAAAGTTCTTTAATATATATACTCTATATTCACACAAAAAAAAATTATATTTTCCAAGAAAAAAAATTGTTTTTTTAATATGAAATTTAAAATCCTTCCGTATATATACTCTATATTCACAAGAAAAAAATTATATTTTTTCAATGTGGCATTTGAAACTCTTTAGTATATATACTCTATATTCCCAAGAAAAAAGTTATTTTTTCAATGTAGTATTTGAAACCCTTTCGTATATATACATAAGAAAAAAGTTATGTTTTTACAATATGGAATAAAAAAAAACTTTTTGGTTTAAATACTTCAACTTAAAAGAATAACATAATCTCTTTTCAATGTGGGATCTAAAGCTCTTTAATATATATACTCTATATTCACACAAAAAAAAATTATATTTTCCAAGAAAAAAAATTGTTTTTTTAATATGAAATTTGAAGTCCTTCCGTATATATACTCTATATTCACAAGAAAAAAATTATATTTTTTAATGTGGCGTTTGAAACTCTTTAGTATATATACTCTATATTCCCAAGAAAAAAGTTATTTTTTCAATGTGGTATTTGAAACCCTTTCGTATATATACATAAGAAAAAAGTTATATTTTTACAATATGGAATAAAAAAAACTTTTTGGTTTAAATACTTCAACTTAAAAGAATAACATAATCTCTTTTCAATGTGGGATCTAAAGCTTTTTAATATATATACTCTATATTCACACAAAAAAAAATTATATTTTCCAAGAAAAAAAATTGTTTTTTTAATATGAAATTTGAAATCCTTCCGTATATATACTCTATATTCACAAGAAAAAAATTATATTTTTTCAATGTGGCATTTGAAACTCTTTAGTATATATACTCTATATTCCCAAGAAAAAAGTTATTTTTTCAATGTGGTATTTGAAACCCTTTCGTATATATACATAAGAAAAAAGTTATGTTTTTATAATATGGAATAAAAAAAACTTTTTGGTTTAAATACTTCAACTTAAAAGAATAACATAATCTCTTTTCAATTTGGGATCTAAAGCTCTTTAATATATATACTCTATATTCACACAAAAAAAATTATATTTTCCAAGAAAAAAATTGTTTTTTTAATATGAAATTTGAAGTCGTTCCGTATATATACTCTATGTTCACAAGAAAAATATTATATTTTTTCAATGTGGCATTTGAAACTCTTTAGTATATATACTCCATATTCCTAAGAAAAAAGTTATTTTTTTAATGTGGTATTTGAAACCCTTTCGTATATATACATAAGAAAAAAGTTATGTTTTTTCAATATGGAATAAAAAAAACTTTTTGGTTTAAATACTTCAACTTAAAAGAATAACATAATCTCTTTTCAATATGGGATCTAAAGCTCTTTAATATATATACTCTATATTCACACAAAAAAAAATTATATTTTTTTTAATATGGGATACATAACTTTTTTGGTTTAAATACTTAAATTTAAAAGATAATATAATATATTTTCAATGTGAGATAAAAAACTTTTTAAAATATTTTTTTAAACTTCATTATTTACAACATTAATAGTCTATATTCACATGAATTGTTTCTTAATTTTTTCATATAAAATATTAAAATTTTTCTAAATTAATCCGAGTTGACCTATAAAACCTGGAACTCTACCCTTTAACCAGATTAACCTCAGACCAGATTTGATAAGTATACCTCAGACCCTCCTCCTCAAGCATCAAAGGGTCAGATTTTGCTCTACTCCTTTCCATTTTTGCCTAAACCTTAAGAGTGGCAACTAACAGGTCACCGTTTGAATAAAAAACCTTAGCCTCCTCCATCTTATTCCCTCCATCAAAATAACACAATAAATAAATAACCTAGCTGCCCTTATCTCTCAGTAATTTCCAACCAAGCAGTCAGCCACACACTCCTTTTGAGAAAAAAAAACCTTTATTCTTCCCTAAAGAGAAAAACGATAGGCCCATCATTTGACACCTCTCAATGCGCTAAAAAATGGCTGGCCAAACCACCCACAACCTCAAGCCACAACCTTTAGCCGAAACCAGCATCTTTTCTCTCCTCGACCCCATAAACGACGACCTGTAGCTCACACCCCTTGAAGCAACAACCAGTGACGAATCTTTCACCTATGGCAGCCACTAACCTTCCTCCTGGTATTTTCCTAACTCCTCCATATCAACAAACCTAAGCCCTCATTCCTATTAGCTCAGACACAATCATTGGTCTATCCCTCTCCACCTAAACCGAACCCGACTCTCTCCTTTTTTGATCTCATCGTTTGAAACCATACAAAGCAGTACAATGTTGATAGTAGCAACTACAATGCCACCTGCGATGAACACTAAACTCATAACCTCCTTTCCACAATCACCATGGTCATGCACGACAGCAACACCCACTAGTAAAAGAGAGAGAGAGAGTCAAGGAAGAGAGTAAGAGGGAAATCAAAACTTAAAGTGGGTTGATATCCTCTCCTAGGTGGCCATTGACCACATCGTTAGCTTAGAAAAAGCAAGGGGAAGGAGGTGTTTTAGATCCACTAGGTGGCAGTCACCACCGGTGACAGCGCGTGAACACCGCGTGCCGGTGGTGATGGGTGCATGTACCACCACTTTTCCAATAACCTTTTTGGCATTCTCGGACATGTTGGTGGGAGAAACCACTAGTGGTGGCTCTGATACCAATTTGTTGGTGGGAGAAATCACTAGTGGTGGCTCTGATACCAATTGTTGGGGATTTCTGCTCCCCCTTGCAGAACGGTGGTGTTCATGATCATTACTCAAAGTAGTCTAAACACACTGACACAATATTTAATGTGGTTCGGCAAATCGCCTACATCCACGGGAGAGATCGATATTATTAGAGATAGAGAAAGAATACAACACACGGAGGAGGATCACATCCACTCAACTCTCATCTCTCATTGCCACATAGGGTAGCAGCTGTATAAGGCAGCAGGGCTGCTGGTGGCAGCCCTTCTCTTTCTTTCTCTCTTCTTCTCTCTTTTGTTCTTGCTCTCTCTCTCTCTCTCACTCTCTTTGTGTTACACTCTTGGTGTCTATTTATAGGCTTCAATAACAGCTCTTCTTACTCCTTTGTCAACAATGGTGGCTGCCAAACTTACCAAACTTTGACATTAGACAATGGTTGTTGGCTGCCACCAACAACTCACCATTGTAGCCTCCTTCTTTGACAATGTCAAGAGGCTGCAAATGTTGCACCAGCAGCCCTTTTTGACTCTCACATGGCAGCCATCTTCTTTGACAATGGCAGCCACATAATTGGCAATATTCCAACAATCACCCCCTTTGCCATTTATGTGGGCAATTTGTCCTCTTGCTTCTTCAGCACATGCTTGCATCCTGCAGCTTTTCCAAGCTTACCATTCTGAGAGCATCTTTGGCCAAGTTTACAGGTACTTGCCAAACCTTTCAATCACCAGAGTTACCAAAGCACACCTTTTCTCACACAAAAGGATCACTACAATCAGATGGTATGTCACATCACATCTGAAGAGTGTTAACGCTTGTCTCTGGGACAACATTCCCCTTTGAGCGTATTAACCATGCTCAATCCGGAATGATTTATCAAGCCTCACATCAAGGCTTACAACACCCCCTCAAATGGAAATATATATTTCCGAGTGCGACAATCATTATCTGAGTATTTCAATGTAATCATAAGCTTACCACTCTTCCAAGAGTCTACTCATCCCGGAGTTGCGTCTGCCCTCTGTTCCACTCTAGGAACCACGTCTTACTTCTCCGTGAGTCTCTTGCTCTTAGTTAGGTAGCTCTCCACCTTTAACTATGGGGGCAGCCCATTAAAGGTTGATCCATATTTGTCTTCATACTCTGAGTATTACAATGCCATTATCGAGCTTACCACCTTGACAAGAGTCAACTTGTTCCCGGAACCTGCGCATGCCCTTTGCTCCTTCATAGCAGCCGCGTCTTAATGCTCCACAAGTCACCCTCTTATTGTCCAAGGCAAATGTCTTCTAGCTCATTGATCTTTAGCATGGGGGCAATATCCATGAAAGTCAATCTTGTATTTGTCTCCATACTCATCATAGCCACTTTATTGGCTATCCATCTGTCCACTCATATCCAGCCATCAAATTGGCTCTAGGGTTGTCTTGGGCTCCTATCGTGGCCCATACATCTTCTCTAAGGTGTCTTCGCCCGTTGTCATGGGCAGTCTGAACTGGGCTCATATCGTGGCCCTCACACCTTCTCCAAGGTGTCTTCGCCCGCTGTCATAGGGCGGTCTAATCTGGGGCTCTTCTCATGGCCCTTACACCTTCTCCAAAGATGTCTTCGCCCGTTGACATAGGGCGGTCTAAATTGGAGCTCCTATCATGGCCCTCACACACCTTCCATCTAAGGTGTCTTCGCTTTTCATAGGCGGTCACATCCTCCTTCAGCTGAGATGCTTCAAAGTTGCTCCAAAAGTCTCTACCACCATGTGGACTATGGGAGAGATAACTGCCACTGATTACATAGAAAGAGAAACTTGCGATATACCCCTCGCAATCCTCCACCTCGATTTCTATGTTTGGAGCTTCTATGCCTTTCTGCTTGACAGCTCCACCTACACCAACTCTCTTCGGTGTCTTTGCCTTTCATTATAGGCGATTGCACCCCCTCAATTAGGTGCCTCTGCAACAGCTCTCTTTCCATCCTTGTATGTATTGGAAAGGTCTTCGCTTGTTGTCTTCATCAAGAGCACGAGAGACTTCATGTTGTACACAACTTCTACACAATCTCTACTCTAAGCTTCATCTGGGAACTCTTCTTCTCCTTGCACATGTTATCTCATTTCAGTATCTCATTGAATCACGAGGACTCTTGCACAATCTCCATGTGCCATCGTGCAATTTCTGTTCTCCAGATTTTTCCTTATTCCTTGTTTATGTTTGACAACAGCTCATCCTGTCACAACACCTGTCTAAGTCAAAATAGGGTGTCAATCTTTATCTCCTTTTTGTATTTCCCTTTCATTATCAGGGTCTTCATCAATTCTACCCTCGAGAAATCATAGTCACCGAATCTAACTTCTTTGGAGAAATCACCACTCCATTAGATCCTTGAATTTATGGAACCAAACTGTTCCTTTGTGTCGTCATCCTGCTAGTCTTCAACAGTTTCATTACAGACTGCTATATATATGAAAATAGTACCGTATGAATATTCCTTCAACTAAGCAAGTTCCCAGAAAAGATTGGAGGGGTCACACTGGTCCTGCTTAAAACCCAATCTCCTAGACAAAACTTCTTACGCCATATTTATCCATCGTACTGTCTTTCCGTATATATAACCATTTGCTAGCTTTGTTGCGGCTTTCCTTTACAAATGATCTGGGTATCCTGGTTTTATACCTGATTTCACAACATCTGGCGAGACTACCAGTGCTTAGATTCATCAAGATTGGTCTTTGTCAATTTCCACTCTCCACCTCAAATCGTCAACATGATCGGGTGTCTAGAGTGTCTCAATTTTGCCTTCATTCGGTAAATAAAAAATCTCCCCATTTAGCAGTTCAACACATGTAATTGGTCAAACATGTGTGATTTCTTCTTCTTCATCTCCATCGACCACCATGATGACCTTCAGATGCCTCCTCATCATGCAATCTCTTTTTGTTAATTCACCATCACTATTTTTGGTCTCAATTTCAATGATCGGACCATACCATTGCATCCAGAACGATCAAATTAGCTGGAAACAAGTCAGAAATCGTTCAAATCGCATTTCAGACGGCTAAGATTTGAACAAAACAATTCTGGCCTTATCAACGGCTCAGATTCAATCTCAGATCCGGTTGCACGTAGGATTAGCTACACTAGATCCTATCCCTCAGCTCGCGGCTCGGCTCCAACTCGGCTCGGCTCAACTCAGCTTGGCTCGCGGCTGATGACGTGGCTGGTGGGTCCTACTATGCTGACGTGTCAATTGACCGGTCGCTAACATGGCATGCCAACTGTGCATGTTGACGTCACAATTATGTCATGCTGACGTCATCCTTATCCGGGTCAGTCTTGTGGGTTGGATCATTTGGTATTCGGGTCGGGTTTACCATTCGGGTGAAGAAGACGCGTGGCCCGCGTGTGGCGCGTTGGTGCACATGGGCAACCTTCTCTCCAGCGCGTGTTGGCGCATGCGGGCATGTCTCGCGTTAGAATTTTGCACCGTTTTCACCAGTGGCTTTGTCTCTTCCTCCTCTACACAGTGGTATGGTCAAAACATAATTTTGACAACTTTCATTTTTGAGCAAAAATCAAACACCACTTTAAACTATAAGCTCTGATACCAATTTGTTGGTGGGAGAAACCACTAGTGGTGGCTCTGATATCAATTGTTGGGGATTTCTGCTCCCCCTTGCGGAATGGTGGTGTTCATGATCATTGCTCAAAGAAGGCTAAGCACACTGACACAATATTTAACGTGGTTCGGCAAATCGCCTACATCCATGGGAGAGATCAATATTATTAGAGATAGAGAAAGAATACAACACACGGAGGAGGATCACATCCACTCAACTCCCATCTCTCATTGCTACATAGGGTAGCAGCTGCATAAGGCAGCAGGGCTACTGGTGGCAGCCCTTCTTTTTCTTTCTCTCTTCTTCTCTCTTTTGTTCTTGCTCTCTCTCTCTCTTTGTGCTGCACTCTTGGTGTTTATTTATAGACTTCAATGACAGCTCCTCTTACTCCTTTGTCAACAATGGTGGCTGCCAAACTTACCAAACTTTGACATTAGACAATGGATGTTGGCTGCCACCAACAACCCACCATTGTAGCTTCCTTCTTTGACAATGTCAAGGGGCTACAAATGTTGCACCAGCAGCCCTCTTTGACTCTCACATGGCAGCCATCTTCTTTGACAATGGCAGCCACATAATTGGCAATATTCCAACAGGACACACCATTCACCTTGGAAGTTCAATCCCTAATCTCATACCATTTGTTGAAATATTGGTGAAGTTTTGGATAAGATGTTCACTTTTGTGAGTGTGATTTTTGGATTGTTTGGACATATGTAATTTGGAATGGATTGTTGTTTGTTTTCATATATGGAGTTTGATGAATTGTGGTTTGATATGTTATGGCTTGCTTCATAAATGATGCATGTCTTTTTAGCGTGTGTTGGTGCAAAAGGATAAACAAAAGAAAAATAACATGTATTTTAGAAACCAATCCAAAATTACTTGAAGGATAATAATACAGTTCTCAGATCTCAGAATTTTTTAATTTAAATATATTTTTACTTATGTTAGAGTAAAAAATAATATTAAATTTTGATTAATATTAATCAATATCAAAATTTGAAATATTTTAAGACCAATATTTATGAAGCTAAAGTTAAGAATATCAAATCTTTTCCAATGCCAAAGTTAAAGTATTTTTAGTTAAATATTCATGATCTAAGGATATTTTAGGTTGATTATCAACAACATAGTACAATAAACCATTACTAATTTAAGAGAAGATTAGTAATACAATATATCTCAGTTAGAACGGTTTATTAATAATAATATCTTTTTTTTAGTGTAAACAATCTTTTATTATAGAATCTTTGTAGATTAATTAAGGTTTTTTTAGTGATCATAATACTAAGTGATGACTACAAAATTAGGACATTTCCTCTTTATAAACAAAATATCAAATATTTGTTCTTTTGTATTTTTTTTTAAAGATCGTTGTGATGTCTAATAGCAATTAAAAATTATAATTTATTTAAAAAGGACCATGCTCAAAAGATAAAGAGATCATGATAAATAGTATAAGGCAATTCTCATCCATATTTATTCTTATGGACATGAGCCTTGTAAAAGTATTTGTCATTTCAATTGCATGCTTATGCATAATATAAGAATTATTAAACTTTTCTTTGGTAATGTTAGTGGTATTAAAAAAAAATAGATTTTTTAAGAGAGTGTTTTGTTCTGCATTAGCTTATATGTATTTTGTCAAACTCAATAACATAATATTTGGTTATCTTCAGCAGCTGTGTTTTAGCTATGGGACCCATGAAAATCTGATGTTTCACCTCAGGTTTTGCGCAAGCAATTTTTTCATGCTTCTTGCTGCGTTTTTTTTTTAAGTGAAGAGTTGCACTCTTCACTGTTCACGTACGTGAACAGTGGAGAATGCAACTCCACTGTTCACGTGAATAATGGGGTGTGACTCTCCACTGTTCACGTATGTGAATAATGGAGTGTTTCCGGTAGGACCGGGTCCGGTCCAAAGCTAAATCCATTGAACCGGGTCCGACCCAATAAAAAAAATAATTTTTATTTTTTTAATTGTGTTTTATTTGAAAAATTAGAAGGAGATCGCTTGATAATGTAGTATTTGTAGAATTTAATCGCAATCCCAATTTTGTTGTTGCCTGGTTCGATTCAATTAAAAAAATTCAATTTTTATTTTTATTTTTAATTTTGTTTTATTCAAAAAAATTTGAAGGAGATCGCTTGATGACGTAGTATTTGCAGAATTTGATCGCAATCTCAATTTTATTCTTGATGATATTTTACCTGATGTTGTTGCGCGCTTAAGAAACCATGGAAAATATAGTTCTTGTTGGATAGATTTCGTACGTGATGAAATTGCACATAGTTTAATGGAACAATAAAAAAAATATTTGATATCAATATTATTTATTTCATGATGTAATAGCATTAGTTAAATCTACAATATTTAAAT
>Ga0325402_1005960_pt1 | contig 11471 bp, 4 predicted proteins | sample PopdelMetagenome_22_FD_207212 | JGI IMG/M metagenome (GOLD analysis project Ga0325402, IMG submission 207212) | Populus deltoides microbial communities from Bellville, Georgia, United States - Xylem-PdKOR-R3 | ecosystem: Host-associated > Plants > Phyllosphere > Stem > Wood/Secondary xylem...
TTTCCTTTCTAAGTTCTTACATTTCTAAATTATATAAAATTTACATAATTAATTAAGAAATCTCAAGTTATATTCAAGAGAAATTAGATGAGAAAAGAATTTTACAACCCAGAAGAAAAATAAAAAAGAGAGGCAAAACACGCATGCTTTATTTAATATTATAATCATTCAACCATAAAAACACAATCACATTAGTCTTTAATGTCATAATCACCCATCATGTATAAAAACATTTTAATATTATGATAAATTACATTGCATGTTTCAATTCTAATTATTGGCTTTATGTGCTACTATGAAATAATATTTCTAACACATAAAAATATTCAATCAAATCTAATTTGATATTTTCCCAAACAAAACCAATTTTATTTAACAAAAATTCCATGACAAACATTTTTTAGAATTTAATAAGAAAATTAATCAAATGAAATATTTAATTAATATCCTAAACTATTTTAGGATTAATTAAATAAAATTTTTAGGCTTAAAAACTCTCTTTGTTTTAGAAAAATTATTTTTAAAAAACATTATTTCATCAAAAAATTTAATTAAATCCTAATGCAATCAAGATATTACAAAACTTAAAAATTCAATTTATTCCTAATCCTATTAGAAAAATTAATTCTATAATCAATTTAATAGAGGTTTCAATTTTAAAATATAAAATTAAGATTTTATACAAGGAGGAGCAGAATTATAATTCTATCCTAAAAGCCAACATATAATAAGGAATAAATAGCCAGGGTAAATTCATAAATTAAACCCCCAAAACCCAATTGTAAATAATTATAAATGATAGGGGTATAATCATAATTTTACCTTTAAACTCTCTTTCTTCATGCTTTGGCCTGCACTACCGGTGGCTGGAGTAACACCAGCCAACACTACCACCGTGAGCCAGCAACGCAAGGGACTACCTCTTGTGTTGGGCTTCCACTACCGCCAATAGCAACCCATAGGCTGCTGCCTCTAGCACTTATGGTAGCCACCCAATTGTTTTTTAAGATTTCAGTCAGATTCAAGAAATCCGACTAGATCTAGCTGGAACAATAGAGAATATCCTTTTTTTATTAGAAAATCACAGAGAAAAAATAATGTTGCATATAAAATTAATTCAAAATTAACACCAATAATATTTGAAACATGCAAACAACAACCCTAATTGTATAACGATGGCTTTGATACCACTATTGGGTTCCCGAATGTCATACATGCAACATAAACAATAAAACAAAATTATTCGGGAGTCTCTAGGATTTCATTAGACATATCTAGAGTTGTTTAGAGATTTATTACCTGAAGATCATATTTCCTTAGGCTTTGAATAATTCTTTAAAGGTTGGGTTGTCGCAAATTACAAATCGTTTAATTGTGCGGCCTCCAACGGTAATCCACATGAACCATCAATAAAAAATCTCTTACCTCCTTATTTAAGAGAGAGGAATTGCTATGCCTAAAATACTAGCTTTTTATTATGTGACTTACGTAGTTTTTTCTATCTAATAAACAACCGCTTAAAAATAAGAGGCATAACTTACTATTTATAGGAAAATATAAAAAACCCTATAAATTAACAAAATATCAATTTGCCCCCTCAATAATATCCATATATTAATTCAAAATAATTTTAGAAATTAATTCAATCAAGTCTTTACTTGATTTTTCTATGTCTAGAAATATAGTTCATGTATAAATTATATTCTAGTCCTTAATTTCTAAAATATATTTTAATCAATTCATACTTAATTAAATCATCCTAGTTTGATTTTTGACTAATGGTTCTTAATGTCTATGACCCATTAGAATTTAATTTATTATCAATTCAATAATTGATTAATTTATATTTGAAGATCGTCTAGCAATGTGTCATGATCCCCCAAATATTAGAAAAGTCATTAGTGGTTTGACTTAACATTTCAATGACTAGTTTCTCAGTGTAATTACTATCATGTCATCAATAATGTTCTAATTTAACATTAAAGTATGGAGTATGACTGCCATATTAAATCATATTTATTCTCTACATAATAGTCATTAATCATTTGAATAAGATTTGAAATCCTTTTCAAATCTCATTTCATATTGGCAAAAGATTTCTCAGTTAATAGTATTTGAGAATAGATGGAACATTTTTTTTAAATTCACCTAGAGTGATGAATCCTTTCTTGATTACTCAAGTACCTTTATATAGTTCATATTATACCCAATATCTGCCCTTTTTCTACCTCGATTATGATAACATGTAACAAGATCATATCATAACATTTTTTTTTTATATATAAGATAACTTAGAGATCTCAAGTATAAGGATCACTTACACAACCGTCACGTGAGCCTTTTTAAACATAGATGATCTCTCCATATGAAATTCTCATGCGGGTCAGTTTACTGTACATGTCTTATAACAAGTATCTACATATTAGTTCTAAGTATCCTTTATACCTAAGTTTATGAGAATAATTGTTTTATTTTATAAAGAAAAGAATATAATATGTATCAGTCTTTAAGGCTCTAATAAATGCCCAATATTTAAGAGAGCATCGACTATGAACATTTTAGAAATAATGTTTTGATTCAATAGGAATCCCATAATTATAACAACGTTATAATTTTCTTTGCAAAATATTTTTATCTCATGAACTTTATCTTTACTCTAGATTTATAAATCAAAAATTTGATTTATTAATCTAATATTATATGAATATTAAAAATAAATTAAGCTTTTATTAATAATAAAAATATATTTATATTAATATAATAATAATACATGTAACCAACCAATTAGCTATAGGGAATATTAAACTAACATTGATATCACAGCATCTGTCCTTCTCTTTAGTAAAACAGTTGGAAAATTTGTTTGAATCATCCTTTCTGTGGTTTCCAGATCCCAGTTTCTCTTGGGGTTACACTCTATGAAGTAGTCAGCCTGTACAAGGGACGCAGAGTAGTTGCATCCAAGGGAGATGAGGGCACAAATTTCAGAGTCCTTCAGCTCATGACCTATTGTGCCTTCGGTGTGCTGGCTGGAGTAGTAGGCGGGCTGCTTGGATTAGGTGGAGGATTTATTATGGGTCCACTATTTTTGGAGCTCGGAGTCCCTCCTCAGGTTAGCTTGCTTTGTTTCATTAGATGCTCGAAAGAATAAAAATGAATAAGTTCGCAATCACCATAATTCTGAACCTGCTGATCAAGTCCTTCTTGTTAATCATAATGGCTGGCTTTGTGAACTTGATTAAGTTTGCATGGTAGTTTTGATGTTGCCTTAGCATGGAATTCAGCTATCCAGCTTCTGCTCTGAGAATAACCAGGATAAGTTAGCAAAATGATTTGCGAAGCAGATTTACCCGTGGCTGGCTAGCGAGCATATTCATGGCTTCTGTTTTAACTTAACCAAAGACTTCCGCCATACTCCTTAGAATTATCTGTATTTATTCCTGATATCAGTATCTGTGGACATTTTCTGAATTATGACTAAACTTAAAAATCATACTCTTTAGAATTATATGTTGGCAGGCAGGCCACAAGGCCATATGAAGGGCAAAATAATCTTAATTGCTTCACGACTTGTGTCCAGGTCTCAAGTGCGACTGCCACCTTTGCCATGACTTTCTCGTCATCCATGTCTGTTGTAGAATACTACCTTCTGAAACGTTTTCCTGTTCCTTATGGTAAGAGTGCACACAACGTCCATACAACTTCTCTTACAAGTTTAATCTGCTTTTTCTCTTAGCCTCAGCAATCTAAAGACGTTATTTTCCAAAAGTATATTGGAATGTAGTTTGTGTGCGTTCCAATGGACTTACATATTTCAAATCTTCTGGCAGCTGTTTACTTTGTCGTTGTTGCTACATTTGCTGCGTTCATTGGGCAGCACATTGTGAGAAGGTTGATCATTGTGTTTGGAAGGGCTTCTCTTATCATCTTTATTCTAGCTTTTACTATATTTGTCAGTGCAATTTTACTAGGTGAGTTCTTCTATTTCTTATTATTTAGGGCCTGGAATTATGATCTAAATTCTTTTTGGAAATTATTATTATTTTGTAAATTTGTAAATTTTTATTGAAATAAAAAATCATTTACATAAAATATGATCACATAAAAATATATATGCCTAAAATTTTAAAAATCTAAGCATAGGATTTATATGACCAGCAAATATATATAAAAAATCATGTAACATAATAAATAAATATCAAAAGGAAATTAAGGAATTTAACATTGTTGTCAAATATTGAATCTTTTGTTAAGACATAATTGATTGTCACTTGATGCAAACAATCTGAATGTAATTGTCTCTTAGAAATTCAATAACACCACTTTGAAAATATGCATTTCTTTTTAAAATTATTTATATACTTAATGGAATGAACTCCATTTTTTCTCTACAAAGATGAATTTTTAAGATCTAGAGTGAAAGAATAAATAAAATAACAAATCTTAGAAAAACTAACTGGAAAGGAAAAAAGAACTTAAAAAGTTTCTTAATTCCTTTTCACCTCTCTAAGACACTTATTATAGGACTTGGAAACTAAAATGTTAATTACTTATAATTTATAAAAAAATTATTAATTATGATGAATGTTCATAATTAATAAATATTCATGAATGTTCATAGTTCATGAAAATTTATAAATAAATTCATTTTTATTACATCATATTTAATACATTGATTCATGTACTAAGAATTTTTAGAAATTAAAAATTACTGATCAAATAAGGATTTAATACAAAAAATATTTTTCATTATCCAAAGCTAAACTCTAACTTATGACCCATAAACTTATAACCCATCACAACCCAACCTATAAAACAATATTTGGTTTGAAACTCTTGCTACCTAAAGGCTATTTGAGAACAACTTATCATTCACATTAATTGATTTTTAAAATATATTAACATTCCATGTTAAAGTACTTATGTTGGATTATAAAATCAAACATGGTTTTAATCTTAATTATGAATGGATCTCACATTTAATTTGGCCTTAAAAATACCCAATGCATGATTTATAAAACCAATTCAAATAGTCCCTCATATGAATGAAAATTGTTTCATCAGTATAAAGACTTAAAGAATTCATAGAGAGAAAATTGAAGTGGTAGATCACTATATCAAGACATATAGTTTTTAACTTTGAACCTCACTTAGTGAAATACTATCAGATTTACTCAATTAAATAGTGAACACGATGTCTTGAATTATTCTGTCTTTTATATAAACTAAGACAATAATAATCATAGTTCTTTACTTAGAGACTTCATTTGGTTCTCATTGTTGAGTTTATTTTGGCTCTAAACAACTCGATTCATAAATACTTTAGAGAATTCAGTTTTTATCAAAATTCTAAAAAAAAAACAACCACATTTCTCATATAGGTGATCTTTCATTAAAAATATTATGTTATACTTCATTTGGTATACCAAGATATGAATATTATTAAAAGCACAACTCACCATTTGTTATGTTGCAGCTAACACTTATTTCATTATAGGAATAAGTAGGAAATAATAATTTTCAAGTGCTACCAAGAATGTTATATGATTTAATTTTTCATTTTAACCTTGATCTTGGGAACTCCATTAAACTGGATATGGTTACTATCATTAAACTCTTTAATCTCCAAGCACCATAGAGTACATTATTAAGGGTAAGAAGTTTTCAAAAGTCATTCTCAGAATAACCTTACTCATAATACCATGAAGGTTAATAAGTCCTCCATGTATAAGTTTTCACCTTCCATTGTAAATGGAAAACATCATCTTCTCGGAACACACGTGTCTTGTCACCAATATCAACCCATCATTGCTCATGATTATTAACTAGGTTGACTTTGAAAACAACAACTAATTTATATATACTTAAAACTTAATTTGTGAGATGATCAACCTCATTAACATCGACTTGAGATCTCTGGGTTCCTTTGTTCACCTTTATTTCTGCAACCTTGATCAAGTGCCCAATCTTGTTGTAAATAAAGTATTTTTCATTGAACCTCTTGGTAATTCCTTTCCCTTTCATAATAAGCTTTTTCTTTTTATTTTTATTGTGGAATCTCACCACCTGTTCCATAACAATTTCTTTAAAGGCACTAAAAGAGTTGACTCTTTTTTTGGACAACTTATTGTCCACTTCTATTCTCAATCTTAAAATGAAGTCTTCAACCCCCATTTCCTTGCACTTGTGTTTAAGATAGTTCTTGATTTTCTTTTTAAGATGATGATAATCTTTCAATAATTGCAGACACTTGAAATGATTCATTTAGTGACATACCTTTAGCATGTATATCACACAAGATGAGTTGAAACTCTTGAACTTAGCTCACAATAGTTATTGAATCAACCATTTTGAAACCTAGAAATTTACTAACTATGAATTTCATCATGTTAGCGTCTTTAGCATTATACTTCTTGTCCAAAAAAGCTTCTCACAATGCCTTTGCACTTTTAATTGAACTATGCACACCATTTAATGTATTGTATAATCCATTCAAGATGTAGTTTTTGCACATGACATTATTGTGATACTAAGCATCCATAATTATCATTGTAGTGGGATCATATTCATCATCTGATAGTTTTGGCACTTCTTCGGTCAAGAACTTTGTCAAACTTAAGGTGGCCAAATAAAATATCATCTTTCATTGCCACCTCTTAAAATTCATTCCATTAAACTTTTCATGTTTCTCATCATGCACCACAAAAGAAGGTGGTAGAATCTTCAATACCAAAGTAGTACTTGTCGAAACAACATTAAATAAGACAACTAATTCTTAAGTAGAAGACATTATAAGATCTAAAAATAATAATAGCAAACAATTACACCTTAAAATTGTTGGAAATTATTATTATTTGGTAAATTTTTAAATACTTGTTAAATGAAAAATCACTTGCATAAAATATGATCACATAAAAATAAACATGCATAAGATTTTAAAGATTTAAGCATAGGATTTATATAATCAACAAATATATATGTGTGTGTATTATGCAACATAACAATTATTCAATCAAATAAATATTGAATTGAAAAACATGCTTTTAATAAAAGTTTAGGAGACTTGTTGAAGACAATCAAAAGGAAATAAGGAACTTGACATTGTTGCCAAAGATTGAATTCTTTGTTCTTAAGGTGTAATTATCTGTCACTTAGTGTAAACAATCCCAATGTAATTGCCTCCAAAGAATTCAATACAACACCTAAAAAAGATGCAGTCTATAAATTTAATGGAATGAACTTAACTTTCTCTCTACAAAAATGGATTCTTAAGATTTAGAGTAAAAAAAAAAAAGAAGAACAAGTCATAGAAAATACAACAACAAAGAAAGAAAAGAACTCAAGAAATTTCTTTATTCCCTTTCCACCCATCCAAGACACCTATTTATAAGACTTGAGAACCAAAATATTAATTACTCATAGTTCAAATATTCATAATTCATGAATTCTTATTAATTATGATGAATGTTCATTAATAACTATTTATGAATGTTCATAGTTCATGAAAATTCATAAATGCATTCACTCTTTTCACATTATAATTAATGTATTGGTTCATGTACTACGACATTTTAAAGATATAAAATTATGATCAAACATGAACTTAATAGAAAAAAATATTTTTGGTTAATCAAACTCAAGCCCAAATTTATAAGCTCACAAACCTACTGCTCAATTTATAAAAATATTTTGCATTTTAAACTTTTGTTATCTAAAAGTTCTTTAAGAATAATTTCTTATACAATTTTGATTGATTTTTAAAACATGTGAGTATTACATGTTAAAATACTCATGATCCAACATGATTTTAACCTCAATTGTGAGTGACTGGCCTTAAAAATACCCAATACATGTTTTATAAAATCAATTTCAAAAATCCTTTGAATTTTATGAATTTCTAAAATAACATTCCTTACTTCCTTTGGTAGGTGGTTTTGGCATATCGAACATGATTGGAAAGATTCATCGTCAAGAATACATGGGATTTGAAAACCTCTGCAAGTATGATGGCTAGCAATTTCTTACAATTTAAGTTCTGTTTGACATATTTAAATTTGCTTGTGTTGTAATTTATTTAACGAGGCTATAAAAAAAACTGTTGTATGCTCCCTACCAACTCTTGGGCTTTAGTTGGAGGGATGTAGAAGTAAACATAAAAATTTCATTTTCTCAAGAACTTGTAAATGCTTTCCATGTCATACTCAACAACGTTGTTTGTGAGAAACATTAGTTGTGATGAGATAGATTGAAAGCATGACATTTGATTTTGTTTCACAATCATAATTCCTACCAATAAATGTTGAGTTTATTTTTTAAAATAGTACAAATGACAATTTTTTTTTTTGCAAAGTGGCATTGTTAGAAAAAAAAAGGGTGCACAATTTAGATAATTACATCAAAGGAAGTAGTGCAATAAATAAAAATTAAATAGTTTATGTTATTTTCAATAGCACACTGCACTACTAAAGTTAGTGCAACATAATTCGTTGTGCTATTTCAAAAAGTGAATATCTAATTTTTGTGTTCCTATAGGAAAACAAATAAATAAAGGGTTGTGTTTTTAAAAATAGCGCAGCTATTATACATATATATAATATTTTAAAGATTGTATAATTGGAATAGTAGCTTTGTTGTATAAATGAAAATAACACCTTTAATATTGTAACCTATTAAATTTTTATTAGTTATGTTATTTTAAGGAGTCCAAATACTTAGAACTATACTACTTTCTCAATTTGTTTTTTATAAATATCGCACATATGTGGCGTCGCGACAATTATCCTCATGGATCAAGATTTTTGATAGTGTGGAAAAAAAAAACAAGGAATTCTTGTTCTTTTTTATGGTTTAAAAGATTTGGAGTAGTTACCTATTATTTTGTGCATTAAGAACCTTAACTAGTCTTCAAAGTCTGGATAAGGGGATCACTTATGTATAGGGAGCATAATTTTTTTTTTTTTATCATTATTGTTATATTCACTTATAGCTTTAGGAATCTCAATATCATCTTCAACTTTAAAAGGTCTATGAGGTTCATTCTCTATAGATAGCCACAAATCATAATCAATAGATTTAAGATAGATAATCATTCTAGCTTTCCAATATGTATAATCATTACCATAAAAAAAATATAGTCTAGATATAGATGATCTTTCCATTTTGGAGATTATAACTAGTGGTTTCCATTATACTCAAAGTCTAAGTAAACTTTATAAATAAAAATTAAGCTTTGATACTAATTATTGTTCAAGAATTATAGCAACTATAACACCTAAGAGGAGGGTGAATAAGGTATATCACTAATATTTACAAATAATATAAATTACTTCAAATAAACATAATAACCAACAATATAATTGAAGTGTTTAAAGTAAAGAGATAAGGGAGAGAATTTGTAAACTTGTTTTTTCATGATTTGAGAAGTTTACATCTACATCTTAAGTACCAAACTGTACTTGAATATTGTATTCCTTCACTAAACCAAGTTAAAGAGTACAATAGCCACATGATGAATCAATACTAAGATTTTTACATCACTTGATGAATCCACACCAAGATCTTTCACCACTTGAAGATATTTCATTTTCAAGTATAAGTTCACAATTACTAATAGTTAAGTTCACAATATCAATTATGGAAAAAGGTAAATGGTATAAAAGACTTTAAATTAATTGCAAAATAACCCTTAAAAATCTGAAAAATAATTAAAATTGAACTATTTGGCAAAACACAAAAAAAATAGAAAATAAAGGTTATGAAAAATAGGTTTGGTGTGTTTGCCAAATACGATCTTAACTACAAAACACATGCTTAATTTGTTTTTAAGAATATATTTGCCAAACACATCTTAAGAACCCAAATTGCTTCTTTTTTTTTCTATGACATATTTCGCTTTACCTAACAAGCTTTAGGCCTTAAAAGACTAAACTCATTTACCCAAAACCAACACGGGCCTTGTCCAAGTAAATCATCTAAGGAAATGAACACGAGCCTTGTCAAGAAAAGCATGCAACCCACATTTTAAAAACTAATGGCTTTGAAAGTTTGACCCACAAACAAAACTAAATGCTACTTCATTGTTTTTGAAAGATCAAAATGAAGAATCAAAGAACTTGCCTCTAACATATAACCTAGACCTGATATTGCCCAAGGAACATATATTTAACAAGTAAAAGCCTGAAACACAGAAGTCCATGAGCATGAATAATGACATATGAAAGAAAATGCTAATTTGCTTTATTGGACACACTCATACACATGTTATCATGTATTACTCACAATAGCTAGGTCTTTGAGAGTTGGGTTCGCTTGTCTGTCAGTCTCGGTAGTTCAATCAGAACGACACCCGTGGCATAGCTCAGTTCCTTAATGGATAAATGCTAGTGTCGCTAGATCAGTCTAGCTCGTTCAGTTGACAGTGGAGTAGTTCTGTCATAGCATGGGTAGCTTAATCATTCAATACAGAGATGAGAACGCTACAGACATTCCTTGAATACGAAAAAAGGGTCATCGGCTTTTATTTATATGCTAAGTCATGACGAAGGGAAATAAATTAGCCTAAAGGTGCTGATCGAATGTGAAGTATGAAGTGATCACGTGGAAGTAGTGCCGGCGATAACCCCTCGACCAGCCACTATATAAATGGGATGGCCCTCAACGGATCAAATCATTCCTTTGGTTAGTCGTGCATGACAACCCAACAACATAATGTAAGGTCGTGATTAGTGTTAAACCAACAATGTATATAGGTTAGAAAAGAAACAAAACTTCACGAAAAAAATAAAAAATAAAATGCCCACTTTTAGACTAAAAACCCCACTAGCATTCGTTTCTCCATCAAGAATGTTGTTATCCATTTTCGGATTCCCACACAAAAAATAAAAAAAAATTACAAAAATAAAAATAAATAAATAATATAATATAATATAATAAAAAATAATATTCAGAAGGAATCCAAAAAATAATAGGAGTGAGAAAAAGATGTTGGAACGACCATGGCTAGGAATTGGTTGAGGAGGTTCAAAAATACAAGAATTGAAATTTGACATTACATTTTTTACTGATGAAAGCCCTGTTGATAAGGAAAATTCAATTTGAGGAAGAAAAGTTCAAAATCAGATATTTATAGACTCAATTAAATTTTATCTAAGGTTTAATTGAATATGTGAAGGGTTTGATTGCAAGAAAAATTGATTTTAAGTCAATTTAGGCTTTTATCGGAAGAAATTAAAATTTTTGGGTCCAATTACAATTTTGGAAAGTTGATTTGGTCAAATCAAGGGATTAATTGCATAATTATTGAAGTTTATGGCCAATTAGGGACTTAATTGAAACAATTCAAAACCAAGGACAAAACCAGAAAACGTACTAAAATCAAGGGATCCAATTACAATTTATCTGGGGGCTTGATTACAAAATTGCAAAAACATCCTAGGACCAAATTGGAAATATTCTTTGAATTTGAAAACGAC
>Ga0325402_1005963_pt1 | contig 11465 bp, 9 predicted proteins | sample PopdelMetagenome_22_FD_207212 | JGI IMG/M metagenome (GOLD analysis project Ga0325402, IMG submission 207212) | Populus deltoides microbial communities from Bellville, Georgia, United States - Xylem-PdKOR-R3 | ecosystem: Host-associated > Plants > Phyllosphere > Stem > Wood/Secondary xylem...
AGTTTAAGTCGTGTAATTAATAAAAAAGTTCAATCATACTCAAAATGAGAGTCTTCAATAGATTAAGTTTATCAAAATTGTAAATTAATTAGGATTTATGTTGTTATTAACAAAAATAAATTTAGAATGTATTAGGATTCAACATGTACTCTTTTTATGTGATAAAAACAATTTGTATAGAATTCAAATTAGATATTTAAATAAAATTCAAATGTTGTAAGATATAAATAGACCATCAAGATATTGGGAAAAATAATAAGTCTCATATTCATAATTTATTTATGCAATTTACAACTTTTCTCCAAATATATCTTTCTTCCTTTAATGCTTTTCTTTATAGCTTTCTTTCTTATTCAAGTTTGTTTGTTTGTTTCTTTTACCTATTTATTTATTTTTTACTTGACATCCTTTGAAATAATATATCCTTTATTAGGGATTGAAAAATTAAAAATCCATATTTTATTTGAGTTACAAGACTATTACATGACTCCAGATTAAATATTTAATTATAATTTCTCCACATGGAAAAAAAAATGAAAAACATATAACATAATTGATCTAAAAAATTATTTGATTAATCATTAAAACAACAGGTAGAAATCATTATTTTTTAATTTTTCATATTACCAATTATTTGTTTATCACTTATTTAATTTTAATCCGGTAAAATTTGAACCATTTCATTAAAAAGAATATTTACATGTAGTGATTAATTGCATTTTATCTTATGTAGGGACTAAATTGCACATAAATGAAATTAGAGGAGCAAAATCTTTTCAATAAGAACTATAATGCACAAAAATAAAATATATAAACTGAAATAAATTTTTAAATAATTTTGAAGGATCAAAATAATTTTTTCAAAAACTTTATTTAATATTGGCTTGTCAAGTATCCACCAAACACAAGACAATAATATGTAATATCTATTTGTATCATGTATAGTCTAGCATAGCATATCTAAAAAATTTTATAGTGCACATAGAATAATTAATAACATTATATTAGTTACTCCACTAACTCATTTGTTTTTTTTTAAAAACTAATACATATATAATAAAGAAAATCAAATACAAAATTCATTAAAAGTGATTAGCATATCTTCACCTATGTTTTCTTTCTTCTATTTATATTTATTTATTTATTTATTTAAAATAAATAAAGTGAAGTAACTGATAAAATACTATTAACTACTTTCTTAATTACCATAAAATTATTTAACAAATCTATTATAAATTTAAAAGGCTATTAAATTTATAAAAATAAATTGAAAACTTAGTCTAAAATGTAATATAAATTCAGCTAATAACTAATTTTCTTTGAAAATAAAATTAAAACGTTGAAATTAAAAAAATAAAATATCAGAGATGATTATCAATACAATTATGCTATTATTATCAATGTTTCCCATTAGAAATTTGAAAATACATCTATTTATTAAAAAAAAAAACGGTTGTTGAATTTATTGAAAAATATTTTTAATTAATATTTTTTTTTAGTATTTTTAATTATTTTAATACAAAACATTAAAAGAAAAACTCTCGAAACTTCCATAGAGGCTCAGGGAAAACCCCACGCATGATTCCAAACATTTAAAGTTAAGATTCCACACGCACATCAGTAGAAAATCTGCTTTTGAGGAGAGGTTCTCCCACAGAAATTCTTGTTATTTCAAATTAGAGATAGAGAGGAGAGAGGGGCGTTATGGCTTTGCTCAAGCAGACAGTGGTTGTCTTGGTGACACTGTCGGTGGTATCAACATGGATACCAGTCTCAGAGAGTGCTAAAACAGACAAACCTCTTATTGTTGCGAGAAAAGATGATATACCGTACATCAAATGCCAAGTTTGTGAAAAGGTTGCCTCACAGTTGTACCGGCAAGCTCAAAAGAAGCAGGATCAGATCTCTCCCCAGAAGGTGCCAAGTCTAACTAATTCTGCGATCTAGGTTTGCCTTGATTTTTTTTTAATGTGTTTTGTTGGATTTGATTGTAAAATAATTGTCTTGCTTTTTTTCTTTCATTTTTCTTTTGGGTACTATGATAGATCAGCGAGTATCAAGTGATTGAGATTGCGGAGAACGTATGCAATTTGAAGAAGGAAGAAGCTGATTGGATAATGAAATTGGATATAATGGAGCAAGGTGATAAGCTAGAGGTATGATATATATATATATATATATATATATATATATATATATATATATATATATATATATATATTCCCAATTTTCATCTTCATATGCTCTCAATCGGATGTGTGGCCTCACAGGTCATAAACTAGAACCATAGTGATAATTAATCAATGGAGTAGGACTTGTGAGTGCTACAAGTACGGACAATTGGTCGAAATTGGCATGCTAATTCCTAAGAAGTTTATTTTCTCTCTCTTTTTTTTCTTAAATCTGTAGCTGATAGAACAAGATACTGAAGGTCAATGCAATTCAGAATGCAAGACAATCGAGCAAACTTGCCAACAGGTGAGTTTGGCACTGACATTATATTGATAGTTTTTATGGAAATCAGTTTAGTTGGCGACTTTGTCTGTTCTCTGGATTGTGGAGTTTAGAAATGTCTGCTGATGGTTTTCCTTAAATTACTACTGGTTATATGTTTGGACCATCCTCAATTGCTAGATGTAAAATAAGTGCTTATTTGTTTGAGGGCTTTCCAGGTCATGGACTACGTCGACACTGATGTTGCTGAATATATATATACTACCAAGCCTCAGATTGATTTATTGGTGAAACATCTCTGCAAAGATCTGACTAATTCTTGTACTAAGAAACCACCTCCAGTCCCCAAGGTAACTGCATTCATTTTTGACAGTCATAGGTGATTGATATAGCATTTCTTAGGGACCATTTTGACTTGTCAATCTCAGTGCTTTCATTTTGTGATCTTCAAATTCATGATTGTGCATGTCCTTGATATATGATGATAGAAAACTTATCAGATATGAAATTTTCGTGCTGCCGTCACTGATTCTTAGAAAGAATTTGAAAAGGCTTGGAAGCTTTGACATAGTTGTGTACTACTCTATGGTAATTGTTCCACATCGATTGGAAATGGCATGCTTTTGTTAATAATCTGAATCTGACAGCAATAATTCTCTGCTTGTTGCATGTTCAACTTTATGCGAATGAAGGCTCTCTCTCCTTTTCTCATTATATTGAACGGTCTCTGCTGTATATTGGCTTTCTGGATTGACACTCAACCTCTGAATTTTAGAAATTGATTTTAACAATTCTCTACATCTATGAATTTCAATAACATGAAGGCACATTAGAGGAAAATGCTTTACTGCTGCTAGTTTTTCTTGTGTTCTCAAAACACAAAAACCAATTTATATCTGAAAATCAGTGAAGCATAAATGGATTTGAAATTAAAAAGTTCCAGAACTTTTAATTTTTCTCTAGTTAATAGAGTTCTTGGGAAGAAAAGGAGTAATAAAGAGAATCTCTGATGTAGGAAGAGAAAGGCAAAAGATAGCTAATTTAGCCAAAGTCTGATTGTCTGGGTTGAACAGCCTGAAAAAGAGAGCAAATTGTTTATAAAATCATCAATATATCAAAGTTGTTTTTAAGTCTTGTTTGGCTTGAAAAGCCAGAAAAAGAGAACAAACTATTTATAAAATTATCAAAATATCAAATTTGTTTTTAACTATACTCTAGTAGCAGGCCCTTTGATTTCTAGTAAACCTCAATTAAAAAAAAATCTCCCCATAAAAATAACTAAATCCTAGTCATCCAAACTACTACCGTAAATTATTAAAAGAAAAATCCTAATCATATGAAACCTACTGCAGTTCTAGCTCTTGCATCAATCTCCCTCTCCTAACCATGCTTCTCATCAAAGCACTTCTTCTGGCTAGAATGTTGTCTCTGAATTAGCTGTTTTTTTTTTTTTTTTTCCCTATTCCATCATACTTGTGTCCAAGGCTTTAGCCAATAACTTTGCAGAATATATTAGTTCTATGAAGTGGGAACAATATACTCATTCTCAAGTCATTTTTGTTTTAGGTTACTGTTGGGTGTTTGTTTTCCATTAAATTCAGTGAGAAACACGAGTCATGGCAATTTTTCTCTAATTAGAAAAACATAATGACAGATTTACTTTTTTAAGCACTGTTCTTTTTCTTTCCCTGTACCTTCAACTGTTCGGCTCCTAATATTCTGCACTTGCATCTCATGTTGACCAATATTATTTCACTCGAGTTCTATAATATTGTAAAATCCATGTCTATCTTTCCAGAGAGCAGAACAACTCATGACTTCACACCTCTTACTTTGTCTTGCACATTCCATTTCAGAACAAACAACTCAAGTTGAATCCTTGTTTTTTCATGTTTTTCAGAACAGGATGCCTGGGGAACCTTTTGTGCCTAAACCATCTAAAGAGGTTGAAATGGAAAAGATTATGAGATCTATGGAGGTAATTTGCTTAAAATTTCTGCATGTATGTTGTTATATGTTGATTTGGGTCTATAATTTGTTCCCCTTTGCTTCAGGGTATGCCTGGAGCTCCTGGCATGAAAATGTATTCAAGGGAAGATTTAATGGGAATGAACAATTTTGGTAATGAAGATGCTGAGGATGAAGACGATGAGGATGAACAGTTCCCCTCAAATATGGTAATTGACAAATTTCAGAGCTCATTAATACTTTTCTTCAGTGCTTCATTGTTTTACTTCAAGTGATGCAACTAATCTTTTGCAGGGAAAAGTTTTAAGAGAGAAGCAGGACATGAAGGGTGACTGGAAACAGAAGATCTTCGAAGGGATAAAAAGCACAGTTGAGGCATCGAAGAGGCATACAAATATAGTGTCCAAGCAGATACAGAAATGGTGGAAAGGAATACGTGCAGCGCCTGCAAAGAAGAATTCAAAGACTGGCAAATCAGAGCTTTAGGGCCACTAAATGGCTTTACAATGCAGTGAGAGAACTCTGAGCAAAAATGGACTTGTAAAGGAATTACTGCATACACAGCATGGGCGTGCACATCCTTAGTTTATTATAGTGAACTGCTCTTTTGGTTTTTCGGTATAGATACCAGAAAACTTGAGCCAGTAGGAACTGATTAGAATATGAACTGAACCAACTCTTCTTGAAACTTCTGTTTTCATCTTTTTGAGGCACGCATTTTTGTCTACACCATCTGATAATGATTTTATATCTGAATGAGTTGATTCGAAATTGATTTTATGCTCACAAAGCTAGAATTCATTCAACAGGATCATATGAAGCTAATGAGTCCTCACCAAGCTCTGCATCTGTTATGGTGAATCTGGTAGGCATTAAATGGTATTCTTTATATAGAGAGAGGAAAACGTAATTTCTTTGATAGTGCAACTAGTAATAATTACGTTATCATACCATGTGAATTTGGAGTCCAAACTAAAATAGTAATTATTGTTATCGAAACTTCTAAATGGCATCTTTGTTTTTTTGTTTTTTATGCTGGATTGTACAAATAATTATTTCGTCTTATGTTTAAAAAATTGTATTCATCAATTTGTTTTATTTTGCTTTTACTATTCTTATACTTTAGATAGGACATAGCCAATCCAAAATCTAAGTTGTTTTAAATTTAAAAAAAAAAATAATGATTGATCTAACTTAACCAGGTTAAAAACTCAAGTTAACTTGTGACCCGGTCAATCCAAGATAAAATATAAGTAAAAAAATTTTGATTTTTTTTATTTTTTTTTGTCAAAATGAGATTGTTTTGATTTTTCTTTTGCCATTGATTTTTTTTATAAGTTTTTGGTTAAAACAAGGTTGTTTTAATTATTCTTTTGGTTAACTCGGGTCGATCCTTTCAAGCCGTGACTCGAGTTTTATCCCAAGTCGTTCTTCAAGTCTGGTTTTAAAACTATGATAATAACTATTTTTATTTCTTCTTTACTTTGGATCAACCCGGGTTGATCATCCCAACTTATGGCTTGAATCTTGCCCAGGTCGATATTTTAGTTGGATTTTAAAACTATGATAATAATTTTTTTTTATCTTTGTATTGATTTGGGTTAATAGTCAACCTGGTTCATGACTTGAGTCTGACCTTGACTAGATTCTTAAAATTATGATAATAACTAATTTTATCTTTATGTTGACCAGGTTATGGTCAAACCAGCTCGTGACTCGAGTCTGGCCCCGGGCCGACTCATAAGTTGGTTTTTAAAACTATTAATCTTTTTTATCCTTACGTTAACTTAAGTTAATGGTCAACTCGATCTATGACCTGGACCTAACCCCAAGTCGGCCATTAAGTTGAGTTTTAAAATAATAATAATAATAATAATAATCATTTTTATCTTCACGTTGACCCGGGTCAATGGTCAACTCGACCTATGATATGGGCCTGGCCCCGGGTCAATTCTCGAGTCAAGTTTAAAAACTATGATAATAACCATTTTTATCATTACTTAGACTTGGGTCAATGGTCAAATTGACCCGTAACCTGAGCCTAGCCCTAGATCAACCTCTAAGTTGGGTTTTAAAATTATGATAATAACCACTTTTATATTTACATTGACCTGGGTTAATGGTCAACCTGACCTATAAAGGTCCCGAGTCGACCTTCAAGTCGGGTTTTAAAACTATGATAATAACGATTTTTATCCTTACGTTAACTTTAGTCAATGATCCCGACCCACAACCTCACCTTGGCCCCGAGTTGAGTTTTAAAACTATAACAATAATAATTTGTATTCTTACATTACCTGAGTCAATGGCCAACCTGACTAGTGGCCTAGGTTTGGCCTCGTTCAAACCTCAAATCATGTTTTAAAATTATGATAATAACTTTTTTTTATTTTTACGTTGTTCCAGGTCGATGGTCAACCTAGCCTATGACCCAAGTCTTATCCTCGGTCGACTCCTAGTTAAGTTTAAAAACTATGATAGCAATTATTTTTATCCTTACATTGACCCAGATCAATTAGATTAACCCTTATACACAAAATTGGACAAGTTTCTCCTATCTCTTTTAAGGAGACAAAAATTTCTCCACTATAACAACTTTAGACAAGGACAAAAATTAATTTTTGTGCTGTCCAAAAATACACCAAACAACTTCATAAAACAATTATCTTGTCCAATCCATCTTACAAAACATTACCCCTAGCCTTTTCTTTTAAGTTGTCTATAGTTAATCTTTTTCAATATATCGTAATCCCAATAATTTGTTGCCATCATTTACTAATACAGAGGAACAAGCCACACAACTAATTCCTGTTAATTGAAGAGTCAAAAAACTTCATATAACTACAAATCCATTTTCCGAGCCATCATGAATTCTTTACAAACTTGTAATTGATGACAAATAAAAAAACCAAAGATTAAGGGCAAAAAATCAAAACAAAAAATTTTGATTGTACAAATCTAAATTTGTAATTATTTAAATTATTAAAAATATCAGATCTAGGATCCAGATAGGGAAAATTGAAAAGAAAAGAGTGAAGGCAGAGAGTGTAACACCCTTATTATCGAAAAACTAGTATTGAAAATACCATGTAAATTTGTTTTTTTATATAAACATATAAATCTATCACTTCTCTCGACTTTCTTTTATGGTGAATCTACCTCCTTATCATTCGTTAAACTAAACCCTATCTATTTTTAAAATTCTTCATTTGGGTTAAACAAGGGAGGAAATTCTCCAGGAACTAATACTCGGAACACAGTTTGTGACATATGTAATCGAGCACACCCAAGCGATTGCAAAGTTACAGCAGGGAGGTGTTTTGTATGCAAGCAGTTGGGTCATTGATGAAAAGAGTGCAAATATTTGGAGGGATGTTTCTTATATAGAGGTGCTGGTTACTTAAGAAAAAACTGTCCTAGCAGATTTCAGACCCAAAGCTAGCAACAATCACATACTGTAGACAAACCTAGTGGAGAGCAGATGAGACCTGCTTAATCAAGAGTTAGTGCTAGTAGGGGGAGAGGTCGTGGTCAAGGAACTAGGACTCAAGGAAAAGTTTATCATCTTGATCAAGAAGCTACTAAGGCTTCAACAAATATAGTGGCAGATATGCGTACCGTAAATGCACAACTAGGGTATATTTTATTTGATCCTAGAGCTACTCGCTCCTTTATAGCTTGTAAATTTGTAAATAAACTAAAAGAATCAAAAAGTAAGTTAGAAATGAGGTTAGCTATTATTACACCGTTAGGAGAAATTGTAGAAGTGAATGATGTTTATAAGGGGTGTAGGGTACTGGTAAAAGATTATGAATTCAATGCAGATTTAATACCTTTGGAGATAGTTAATTTTGATGTAATTTTGGGAATGGATCAGTTGAGTTCACACCAAGCTACAATGAACTATTATACTAAGGTTATTACTATTAGAGCAGCTGATAAGGAAATGGTAAATTTTTATGGTTAGAGGAGTGTGATACCTAATAGTTTAATATCAGTGATGATGGCAATGAAGTTACTTAACAAGGGATGTGTGGCATGGTTTGCGCATGTAGTTGATAGAGCAAAACAAACTCAAGAATTAGATTGTATCCTTATAGTAAAGGAGTTTCGAGATATCTTTCCAGATGAGTTACCAGGGTTGCCACCTAGAAAAGAGGTTGAAGTGTCGATTGATTTATTTCCTAAAACCATGCCTATATCTCAATCCCATTTATAGGATAGCTCATTTGGAGCTAACGGAATTGAAGGTGCAAATACAAGAGTTACTTAATAAAGGATTTATCCGACCCAACAACTCTTTTTAGGGAGCTCTTGTTTTATTTGTCAAGAAGAAAGATGGCACCCTACGACTTTGCATTGATTATAGGCAATTAAACATGGTAACCATCAAGAATAGATATCCATTTCCGAGGATTGACAACTTGTTTGATCAATTGAAAGGAGTGTAAGTGTTCTCTAAGATTGATTTAAGATCCGGATATGACCAGTTAAGAATACAGGAACAAGATGTGCAGAAGACGACCAATAAAAATTCATGAAGATCTAACCATAGAAATGAAGCTGATCAAGATAATTGACCAAAGCTTGAAGGAGTTAAGGAATAAGAAACTACCTTTGGTAAAAGTATTGTGGGGAAATTCTCGGAAGAGACATGGAAAAAAGAATTAGAAATGAGGAAGAAATATCCTGCATTATTCTTGGGAATAGGTGAGAACTTTTACATAGAAAGAGTGAGTTTCTAAAATTTCAAGGATGAAATTTTGTTAGAAGGGGAAAATGTAAAACCCTGGATTTGTTTTAAAAAAAATTATTATATATTTGTTTTAAAAATGATAAAATGGTCCCTAAGGTTTAGAGGACCAATTGATATGATTTATATAAGGGTTAAATAAGAAATTTTGAATTTCCTTGCGTAAAATCACTTACCGACTAGTTTTGTGCTATCGAGCATAACGTTTAATCCGACCGTTGGACCGGATTGAAACCTTACGATGAATCTCTTAACATATAGTTTTATATACAGTTAAGATTTTAGAGCAATCAGAGCTCGGTAAGGGCGTAAAACAAATAACATGAAACAACTTCCTAAATACGCCTAATGAGCTGGAAATTTCTATCAGCTCTATGCTTCCTTACATCCATGGCTAGACAGGAAAAAAAAATGAAGAGAAAAGGAGAGAAAAGAGAGCTTGGGAGAGAAAGAGAGAAAAGGCAAGAAGAAACCCTAAAATTGTGTAAGGAAAAATAATTTTAGCTAGAAATCAACAAGAAACAAGAGAGAAAAGAAGGAACAGGGGAACTTAGGAGACAAATTGAAGTTCTAGAGAGAGAAAGTAGACTTTGAATGAGGAAGATGATGAATAGGAATCCAGGATAATGCAATGAGCCTTGATTCTTGCTTAATACATTTAGGTAAGTTGTTTTAAAGTAACAATTGCTTGATTTGTTATGTTTTCTACGTTCCTTTAAAATTACTAAATTTTGGAAAGTCAGGATATACTTTGAAATTGACTTTTATGGTTTATATTGATGTTGTGAGATTAGATGATGATTGAAAAAAAAATATGGAGGAGGAAAATTGGGCTTGAATGGCCAGCCAAGGAAGAAGAAAAATTTAACGAATGAGAGGTGTGATTATTACGCAGAATAAAGAAAAGGATATGATAAGGGAAAGATAGGAAGGTGGTTATGGCATAAGTAATAAAAGAAATGAAGTTAATGTAGTTTTGTTTATAAAAGCATGTCATGAGTAACATACATTTGTATTTAGCATAAAGAAGGGTTGTATTACTTGATAGGTTAAAAATTTAAAAAGAAAAATGAATATTTTTATATATGGTGAAAATAAAACTAATAGACTTGATGAAATGGAATGTAGGGATTAAATAATAAAAATCATGTAAATAAACATTATCATATAAATATTGTGAAAATATTATGCGAGAAGGTAAATATTACGTGAAAAATATCAGATCTAGAATCCAATTAGGGAATATCGAGAAGAAAAGAGTGGAGGCAGAGAGAGGCAATGCTGTCAGAAGCAGAGCCTGCACTTACACAAGATAAAATAAAAGCAGAGGTAATGGAAGGATATTGTTTGCAAGATTGGAGGAACATAGATAAAGCAGGGAATAATAGGTCACAAGTTGAAGACAGACAGCTATCACTAAAGCCAAGGGATAAAAGCTCACAGGCTGAAAAAGCTGAAGCTAAATATCAACAAGGGAATCATCACGTAATGGAATGATATTGAAAATGAAAATTTAGAAATTCCAGGACGATTGCAATCACCCATTGCATTTGCCAAATGGGAAGCGATTAAGATTACAAACAGGTGACATTTTGGCCAACCAAAACATTTCTCTCATTCCTGGAGATAAAAGAAATAGATGCATGTTTCCAAATACATCCTGCTAACAGGTAGCAGTTAGAGCATCGATGTCAGCCCACCAACTCTTGCAATTTGAAGATCCGTTCATGCAACTCATCCAACTCATCGCATTTTATAATGTTGAGTTCTTGAGGCCACACAACGTCGACCATTCAATGAATATTTGATCATTATGTCAATGTCACGAGGATTCTTTTTGTTCGGTGCCACAGTCATACTTCCACTTAGTGCCTCCCCTTGACAAATGGTTAGCACATCTTCTAGGTACAAGACTGTTTGCTTCCAGTGCGTAGCTCGTGATCTGGGCCCTGCATCATACAAGTTCATCAGGAAGGTTATTTAGGCATTTCACTGGACTGTTAACTGGCAGGTTTGATTTCTGATTTCAGTGTTTAATTGCGCTTATTTTATGATAGTATTTCATTGAGAATACACTCTCAGAAACTTAAAAGCAGTACTCTCTACCTGTGTTAGAGATAGTTACTTTTGAGCTTCACGAATATTAAAATTAGGAGTGCATCACCACAATCAAGTGATGGAGCTTATAGAAGCTTATTTACCCATGACATGAGCCATTTCATGGAAAGGAGCAGTTGTAATGCTAGCCCATGATAAAATAGGTTCCCTTGACTCACTGGATTTCACTGTT